>Ga0325405_1004370_pt1 | contig 14459 bp, 12 predicted proteins | sample PopdelMetagenome_21_FD_205663 | JGI IMG/M metagenome (GOLD analysis project Ga0325405, IMG submission 205663) | Populus deltoides microbial communities from Bellville, Georgia, United States - Xylem-Control-R2 | ecosystem: Host-associated > Plants > Phyllosphere > Stem > Wood/Secondary xylem... | reverse complement strand
ATTCTTAAACTTTTATTCTTTATATTATGATTCTCAAATTTGTAAATTATTTTGATGATTTAACACTTGAATTTATTTTTTCTTATACCTTGAATTCAACAAGTGTTCATTTCATTTTTTACATGCTTGCTAAATTGTTGAAACTGAGTTGTTTTCCAACACCATCATCTCATTTTTTTGAATTTGAATAGCGGTTGTAATTTTTCTTTTCCATTTTTTTAAAATATATTAATTCATGGGTATATGGTTAGCACTGAGCCTTACCCTATGAAGAAAGAAATTTATTCTCCATATAAAAAACCAACAAGATGTTAGAAAAACCATATGATTTGATTGGCAGAGCTTTTCAGCGGCAAAAGATAAAGAAGTTTTGGGCCAGTTTCGAAGCGAAAAAATATACGAACGCCCACCGTGGGGCTCGAACCCACGACCACAAGGTTAAGAGCCTTGCGCTCTACCAACTGAGCTAGACGGGCTTGCTGTTAATGTGGTACTAATCATGAATAAATACTAAATATAAGTAAAAAATACCAAAATATATCTGTCAAGTAGGAGGGGCTTAGAGACAAGCAAGAAACAAAATAACGTAAAACCGAATGGGATTTCTATGGACGATTGCAGAACTCTTGGTAGCCTTAGTTTTCATTATAGCTTCGTTCTTGCTTACTGCAGTCGTATCTGAAGCTTATAGAAGAAGACACAACAACACGTACCTTCTCTTCTCTTCTCTTCTTTCAATTCCTTCCGTAATAATTTAAATGTCTTTTTTAAGATTCATATATAATCTGTGTTTATTATTTCTTTAGGCATGTTGATGCTCCTGCTTTCTTCGAGGATCCGAATTCCTTGAAACAGGTAAAATCATGACGATGATGCTTCCTTTACTTTAAGATTTCGCCTAATTTAGGGAAGTTTTTAATTTTTAATATAGGAAGTAGTGAACTTGATGAAGCCGAATGTTATTAACCATATGCCCTTTCTCAGTGAAGCTACGTCATTTGAAGGTGTAAATATTCTATCTTTTCTGTGAATTTAATGATATAAATCGCTAATTGAGACCCGATACAGCTGTTTATCGAGAGCTTTTTTTGTGATTTTTCATTGTCTAGACTGGTTTTAACTTTAAAATTGTTCAAACAGGATGCTTTTCTGGTTAGGTTACTCAAGAAATATCAAAACATAACCTTTTGACTTGAATCGAATTATGGTTTTGGGTTCGCTCGGCTTTGATTTTTATTACCAACATTTCACTGAGAATCAGGTGTACTTGCAGAAAAATAGGTTTTTTGAAGAGGAAGTGGTGTGATTATTATAATTAGATCAGTATTGTATGATGGCAGCACATGTGCAGTGCTATTTAATGAAATATAGAAGAGGTTTTAAGTGAATCTTACATTTATTTTTTTCTTAAAACAGGTTCCATGTCCCCATATCCATGATCCTGCCGAGAAATATATATCTTTGGTTATTCCTGCATTTAATGAAGAGCATAGGCTTCCGGGAGCTCTTGATGAAACCATCAAGTAGGTTTAACCAAATTAATTGTAGTGTATTATAGTGGTGTTGCTTTTTAATTTTGGAGTTTGTATTGAGCAAGAAGAGGCTTGGAGTATTGTAGCATTTTAGGTACATTGCATTTCCATTTAGAAAAGAAAACTGCTTAAGCATTCTCATTGCCTGATATGCAAAATGCAATGAACAAAAATGACGTAGACTTAGACAAATACAATAATTAAATGAGAACACAGTGATAGGGAAACTCACTTGTAAATCATGGATCTGCTTGTGCAATATGCTCTCATTGGTTAGCAACTTACCATCCAAAAGAATGTTCAATTTTTTTTTTCTCAACCCATTTTTTGTGTGATCTTGTTTTGTTATGGTATATGAGAAAATAAGGATTGGAGATATGAGGAATACAGTTTCCTATTAGTGATCCCATAAAGTAACTAATTGGATCAATAACTATTTGCAATAGAACTAAGCTATTGGGATTTTAATGTTATCTGTGTTTTCACTTTGTAGTTATCTTCAAGAGCGTGCAGCAAAGGATAAGTCATTTACTTATGAGGTACCTTTTGCTCTTAAAATATGCTGGATCATTTTTTTTTCCACAGCTAGTGATGAATGATAGGTTATAATGTATCTCAAAATTTTAGGTGTACTAATTAAGCTAAAAACCTTTTGTTTAGCATGCTGTTCTATTTACAAATTGAGAGCTGTATAGTGATTGATGCTCTGCCACTTGTGTTAATACTGTTATGAACTATCGAGGATGAGCTATGTTCCTAGCATTTTCTTCATCTTTACATTGTCTAAATAAATGAGTTTCTGAACAGGTGGTGATTGTTGATGATGGAAGTGCTGATGCGACAAAACGAGTAGCTTTTGACTTCGTAAAGAAATACACAGTGGATAATGTAAGGGTTATCCTTCTTGGTAGAAATCATGGCAAAGGAGAGGCTATTAGAAAAGTGAGTATAATCTAAGCTGTTCTTTGATGCAGTTATGTAATCTTTAATTCAGTTAGGTCCCATGTTCACAACAACTCATTGAAGCTTTTTACCTATGTGAAAGCATTGTAAAACAGGGCATGCTTCATTCACGTGGTGAACTACTTCTAATGCTGGATGCCGATGGGGCAACCAAGGTTACTGACTTGGAGAAACTAGAAAATCAGGTTTGTGTTAGCTACGGCTAAGTTTAGTGGGTAAAAACATTGTAAATTTCTTTCTTTCCTTTTTTTTTAATAAGAAAATAGCTATTGCAATAACTTCACTTCAGACCATCTAATGCTTTGCCTATCAGATCCATGCAGTTGCTAGAAAGGAGTTCTGTTTAGGAGAGTCAGCATCTAGTGATTCAAGTTTTAGAATATCTGATATCCCACTTGCTGCCTTTGGTTCCCGTGCTCACCTTGAGGAGAAGGCTTTGGCTACAGTTCAGTCTGATTGATTTTTCTCACTAAATCATTTTTTTTCTTTAGCATCCTTATTTTATGTTGGCCTTTAGTTGATCTTCTTGCCTTCATTTCTCAGAGGAAATGGTACCGCAATTTTCTTATGAAAGGCTTTCATCTTGTGGTTCTCTTGACTGCTGGTTCTGGAATTCGTGACACACAGGTAAATTTCTGCAATATTTATACACATGCATGCGCCCAAGCACACACTCACTTGTGGTTGTTGGTTTGACACTAGCATAGACTCTTTTTTAGAAACTTTAGTTAAAGCCTTGAAGCTCATGTACTGTAATGGGGTGAATATGCTTTCTTTTTGTTTTTTTTTTTCCATGATGTGACCTTTCATGCATTACAGTGTGGTTTTAAGATGTTTACTAGGGCCGCTGCCCGGAAGCTTTTCACAAACATCCGGTTGAAGAGGCAAGTATAAACAGTTCTAAAGATATTGATTAATTTTATCTTCTCTTCCTAGCTTGTAAAATTCGTTAGAAAAAACAAAGTATACTGGTATTTGTATTTACACATGCTACTTGTTGCCCCTTACTCTATGAAAGTATCACCGGACACGGGTACCAAAGAAATCTAACAATTCCAATTTAACCCATCCATTTAGCATGCTGTACAATGAGGCTACTGTCATAGCATCACCACTCAGGGGGCTGGCTGTTGGGGGGGGGGGGTCTATGGGCACATATTGCAAGTCATCTTTTTTATTGTTTTGTTTTGAGGGAGGGGGGAGGCTTGTGATAATATCACACCAATTCTTGCTTAAACAGTGTCCTTTGAGCTGTTGATCCACTTCGGATTAATTCTTAAGCAAGGCACCTTGGAAGAGTTCAAAACAACATTGAGTTTTCTTTTGATTGCTCCTTGTACAGTTTATGTTGTTTAGGCTCTGTTTGTTTATGCGGTATTGCCTGTGTTTTACTCCAATCATATATTTAAGTATTTGGTTAATCAGCACATACTAAAGTTGTCCCAAACTCTCTTGAAACCTTGGTTAAGAAAAGCTACCATTTGTAGCTTTTTTAAAACTCACTTTTTAAAACCGTAACTGCAAAAGCTATCACAATACCAAACACACATAAATTCTAGGCAAGTGCTTAATTTTAGCTAAACTTTAAAAAAAAAAAAAAAACTCATTAACATTCTTAAATGTAAACCTTGCAAAACTTTTGTTTAGATCTTCAAACTTAAATTCATTTGATTGAAATAATTAATGAATCAAAATGAACACATGCAAAAGAATAGACTAGTTGGATTGTTGTTTCTCATGTAAACCAATTGTGAAATGCAAAACTATGTTGGCGGGAAATGAATTCGGTATACTAGTAGTTGTGTTCGGCAACCATTTCTTTCCTTTTGCAATCTGCTTGCTTTTATTCTTTCTTGTAGGAACCAATATATCATGTACTTTGTGCAGATGGTGCTTCGATGTTGAGTTGGTTTTCCTATGCAAATGGTTTGGTATCCCTGTGATTGAGATTTCTGTAAACTGGACTGAAATCCCAGGATCCAAGGTGAACCCATTAAGCATTCCCAACATGCTCTGGGAGCTAGCGCTCATGTCCATGGGATATAGGACTAGAATGTGGAAAATTTGCAGCTGAGGCTTTTCATTTGGAGTTTATTTATGAGAACTGTTGCGATCTTCTTGGCATTTCTGCTCTCAAGTTATTCTGACACTTGATTAGGCAACGTTAGGGCATACAAACTACGGAATACACCATTACAATGAACACCATTTCTAACCATGCGGTTTCTGTGCAGTACTGTTTGAGGAGCACGTTTTTCGATTCGTCGTCCTTGCTCTTGATTTTTGTTTCCTTATTTAGAATCATATTTACAGAGCATGTGGTCAAATTATGCAGCTCATTGGAATAACAATGGAGGGATGTCAGTGCGGACCCCTTTCGTTTGAATTCTAAGATAGAAAATTTAAAATGCCACCCACCATTACTTTTTCCGCAGATTGTAGACCATGCATGACATGAGGCCTCCTATTCTCCTCGCTGCTCTTATTCAACGGATGAGATTTTTATTCTGTGTTTTTGGGTCCTATGATCCAGTGTACTATTGCGAGCGCTTCTAATATTCAAACGAATCTCGACAATGAAACACAACAGCGTCCTCATCAGCACTACACCAAGATGTTTCTGTTCTCTCTTTGTTGCTCCATGGAAAAGCTCTCGGAGGGATTTCAACCAAATAGACAATGTCTTTAAGATTTTGGAAGGGAAAAAAAAAGCAACATGAACCTTGGAGCCTAACCGGCACCCTCAATGTTCTCAAGGCTAATAACAACTGGGCTGTACCATGTGAGAAAGTATTTGAAAGAACAGGTAAAGTATATAGGCCTGGCTCCGACATTTTTTTAAATTTGTTAATATTAAAAATAAATTTTAAAAAATAATAAAAATATATTATTTTAATGTATTTTAAAATAAAAAATAATTTAAAAAACAATTATTATTACAATATAAAAAATACAGGAGTGAGTGGCTGAAAATCGCAAAGCAAAGTCTTTCCAAAATTCTGAGGCAAGTCGATGCAAATGAAAGGAATTCTATAATAATAATAATTAAAAAAAAAAAGGCCTGACGATTAAGATGGCTGTGTTGCGGGCTGAACAACCAAGATGGCTCGCCGGTTGGTTGGTTCTAGAGACTGACGATTAACAAATGATTTAGGGAACGGGGTTAGATGTATCTTTTCCATGTAAGAAGAGCATGAGAACATGCTAGTTTGACAATATACACGTATCCTTTAATGGGTTGGTGTATTTTGCTACCAAATTGCGGCCTAACATGTAGCGGGTGGAGATTGAACCATGAGCGGTCCAGGCTTATAAGGGTCAGTTGAAGTTGGTCTGGTTTGCCTAAGCTCTTCATTCTTCACGTGAAGAAGTGGGATGGAACCCACATCGTTACTCCCAGTACAATCACAGGTTCACCACCAAAAATTAATTATTGTAAGTAAATCTAAAAAGTGCGGGAATTTAGTTTGCAAAATATGCTGTGGACTTATAAAATAATATCAACGCAATGTTTTTTTTATTTTATCTTTTCTTCTTCTTCTTTGTTTTTTTAGCTTTTGTTGAATCAAATTGTAGCTCAATCTAGACTAGTTTGTTAGAGAATGAGGAGATTAAAAAATAAAATATCAAAGTGAAAAGGATTGAGAAAATAGGCTGTGATATTTTTAGATTTTAGGGTGAAATATTAATTTTTCCCTTAAAATATTTATTTTTGGGGATAATTTAATAATTTTATAATGATTCATTTGACATTTCAGAATTTAAAATATCAATTATATTTTTTTCATTTTATAACACACAATGAAAAGCCCCTTATACCCTTGGATTTATTTTTTTAAAAGTTTATGTTTCTATCTTTTTCATTTTTATTAAACAATTAAATGACTCACATGTCATTGGAAGTGGATTTTCCATGCCTTACATTCAAGGGTGTGTTAGTATTTTTACTTTAATATTTTATAATTATAGGTTTGGGTTAGGGCATTGTGTGATTTAATATATACACAAATTATTTTTAAAAAAGATTTCAACATATGCATTCAGCATGTGGACAATCCCTATGCTTTTACGGCGGCACATTCAATCTGTCTGGTGGTGAAACATTACCTTTTATGGTAGTATTTGAAATGTCTTAGCGTTGCCTTCTCAAGAAGGCGATATGTGTAGACAAAGGCTGCAAGATTTGGCTCTTATAATATATATTTTTTTCTCTTCTCTATCAAGATTCATGCTTGGCATTTAAAATTTCAAGGTAATCTTTTTAATTTAAAATATATAAATATCATTCTTATTCTTTTAATTTATAAGTTTTGACATTGACACTTTTATAAATTGTTTATTTATTTTCAATCTAATTTTTTTATATTTTTTTTTTAGATTTGACCCCGATTCTTTTTCTTCCTCCTTTTTCCTTGCCTTTTTTGTAAACTTTTAATTGTTTTCAAATTTATTTTTTAATAAAAATTTTAATTTGTTATTGTTTTTAAATTTGATCCTTGTTTTCTTGGTGGTTTTTTTTTCTAATTCTTTTGTGAAATTAGTTTTTTCTTTAATTTAGCCCTCCAATCCAAAATTATTCATCCTTTGTTTTTTTTTAAATCTAATTCTTATTCTTGTAATTATTATTTTTTTAAAAAAATCTTTTTAATTAATTTTTTTAACTCGAGACATAGCGCAAGTGATATGCCTGTAATTTTTAATCTTTTGAATCCTGATATTTGAGTAGATTGTTTACGACCTAATCCAAAATCAATCGTGGCAATCAACTAAACTTTATGCCAAAGCTATGTATAAAATATACACATTTCCTTATACGTCGACCTGATCAAGTTCTAGAGGGACAAATGACAAAGACAGCAAAGATGTTCAATGACCAAATTTACCACACAGTTTCCACGGTAGTGGTATAATGCTGGCCTGTTGAAACTTGAATTCGCTGACTTCTATCCTTTTACCTTTAAGTATTCACTTACATGTCTTTCCCCTCTTATTACATACGCAGACATGCACTTTTGAAGAGTAGTTGGTGTTTGTTGCTGCTAATGGAGTAGTTGCATGTATTACGTACGCGACTGAGAACTCCGAGAGAAAACAAAGTGAAATATTCTTCTCAAGTCAAAGAACATGGCTATGCTTCTAAACAAAAACAGCAAGATGGGCAGCCCTCTTCTCCATGAATTCAAGAGGCAAGCTTCTTTCTTCTTCAAAGAGAAAATCAAAACTGCTCGTTTGGCACTAACTGACGTTACACCAACAGAACTGTAAGTTAATTCTCCTTCTCGTTTTTTGTTAGTTTATATGATTTCGATGCCATACAATTATTAATCAACCCTTTTCCTGGTTGGTTCAAACTGTTCGAAGGTTGACAGAAGAGATCACAAATGGAGATCTCTGGGCTCCAGATACGCGTGCTATGGGTGTTATTTCAAGGGCTGCTTTTGAAGTTGATGATTACTGTAGAGTTGTGGACATTCTACACAAGAGGTTTATATTTGTATATTGGGATTAGATTAATCTATTTTTCCTCTATGAAAATTAGAGATTATACTGAAGGATCTATGTTTCTTCTTCGTTTCCAATTCAGGTTGATAAAATTTGATAGGAAAAACTGGAGAATCTTTTACAAGACTCTGCTTCTATTGGAACACCTGCTAACCCATGGACCTCTACGGGTTGCTGATGAGTTTCAGTGTGATAAAGATGCCATTAAGGAGATGGCTAGCTTTCAGTTTGTCGATGAGAAAGGGTGGGTAGAGTTGCTTATTGACAAATTAATTGATATACAATTTTCAGGGCTGTAGCCTCCGATTTTTATACTTTTTTGGTTTCGTTTGCAGATTCAACTGGGGATCAAGTGTTAGAAAACTATCCGAGAGAATCCTGGAGCTACTTGAAAATGAACAGTTTCTCAAAGAAGAGAGGGCAAGCGCTCGTAAGTTAACACGAGAGATTCAAGGGTTTGGTAGCTTCTCCCAACGATCCTCTTCAGCTGAGGAAAGCTTAAAAGCATTAGGCTTCAGGACACGTTTGAGGTGTAACTCTATCTATAGCCATCAACACAATCAAGAAAAAGATGACGAGTTTGTGGACTCGAAGGGGAAGCTTTTGCACGAGGAAAAAATCCAAATCCATGAGTATACCAGCCATCCAGCACTTGGAAACCAAGAGAATATTAACAGAGAGGAATATACTGCAGAAGATCATCCATTCTGCGACAATCATCATCATACAACAGTATCCCTACTTTCTGATGCAGAATGAACTTTCCAAACTGTTTTTTCCCGTACTGGTTTGAGAGGACGTGAAGAAAAAAGAGAATGTGAAGACATGTGAAATAGGCCGAGTTTGTGTGTTCATATAAATGAGAGTTAATTAAACAGACAACATATTTAGCAAACCATAAAATGTCTTATAAGATTCAAAAGTTTGTTCGCATCTTTACTGTGAAATCCAGCACACTTGTATTGTATTAAGAAAAAAGAAATATTCATTGTTTTTCAGTCTGTTTCTCCTCAGCAGAAGCACTTTCCACTGGAGGCAGTGTCTCCAAACAGAAGAATTAAAAGAGTCGGTGAGTTAGACATTTTATCGGACACTGTGAGCAGAGGGAAAGTTCGGAGATATAGAGGGAAAGAGGGATGGTTGTTGTTACAAGGCTGGGTTTGTACATGTTGTAGACAACAGAGGCGCCGGCAAGAAGCGAGACAAAGACAGCAACGCATGACCTCCCAAGTGAAGGAGTGCCCGTTGGTTGCTTTCCTGCTCCGATTTTTTTATTCATTTCTGGATTTCAGAAAACTATCAACGGGTTCTGGTACTGCAATCTGCAGGTTCTAACTTTTTTGATTAAGTCCTAATAATTCAATAAAGATGGATCATCGATTGGGCCGGTACCTGGGCTTGAGGATGATTGGGTTTTGGCCCAAGATTCGGTCAGAATTTCCTCCCCAAGTTGTGTCCCCGACATGTCTAAATTAACTGAAAACTCGATCCCAAAAGTGAAGACTTACTGAAAGTGGTGTTGATCTTGCATGCAGCATTGAAATCAAGATCACTAAAGCAAACCCCTTCTATAACCTTAGGATTTGTGCCCTTCGGTAGAGCATCGGTTAAGTTAGAACTTTACCCCTCTTATCCCATTAGAGCTTAGAAAGTGATTGGCAAATAAGGTGCAAAGAACAGCCGATGATTTTTAATTCGATATCCTTTTCCAACATGAAAAATCGAAATCAGCCTTTAATTGCCATCTTTCAATATTTTTTAGCATTTTTTGAAACACGGCCATTGAGACTGCTTTGATGCCAGACTTTTAATCATATTCAGTCCCAAGTTCCTTGTACTTCACATGCAATACTGTTGCTGTAAATGACTCCTCAAGTAACTCATGAAAAATTAAGGACGTCCCCCAAATCCATAAACAAAATTAAGGGCTTTAGGGTGGTTGTGCAAAAGAATCAAAACATCTCGGGGTATTACTGATGAAAGAATCGGACCATTCTGGCAATCAACTCCTCGCCTTCTCAAAAACCATCACTCCAACATTAGAATAAACATAGATGGATAGCAAAGCTACAGTGAAAACGGTGCAAGCTGCACCACTTCTTTCCGAGAAATATAGCATTTTTTTTCTTTTTTCTTCGACAATACCACCCTCGAAGCATTTAGAAGCACTTCCGATGCACAATTGATGGCCCTGACTCGTCATACTCTGCCTTTGCAATCCACATCTGCACTCGAAGCAACAAGCAAGAAAGCAATCCGGTCAGAAACCAATGTTAGAGTAAGCTTTCTATCAAGAACCATGCATGTACATAGATTTTAACTAACCTGCTGGAAGGTGCTAAGGGATGCCAAGATTGAACCACCAATCCAGACACTGTATTTCCTTTCTGGTGGTGCAACCACCTTGATTTTCATGCTGCTTGGGGCTAGTGCAGAGATTTCCTTGCTCATTCTGTCAGCAATTCCTGGGAACATAGTTGAACCACCACTGAGGACAATGTTACCATACAAGTCTTTCCTGATATCGACATCACACTTCATGATGGAGTTGTATGTGGTCTCGTGGATGCCTGCTGCTTCCATTCCGATCATTGATGGTTGGAAGAGGACCTCTGGGCAACGGAAACGTTCAGCACCAATGGTGATGACCTGCCCATCAGGCAATTCATAGCTCTTTTCAACTGCTGAGCTGGTCTTGGAGGTCTCTAGCTCCTGCTCGTAGTCAAGAGCAATGTAAGCTAGCTTTTCCTTCATGTCCCTCACAATTTCCCGTTCAGCTGTGGTTGTGAAAGAATAACCACGCTCAGTGAGGATCTTCATCAAGGAGTCAGTGAGGTCACGGCCAGCCAGGTCAAGACGAAGGATGGCATGTGGAAGGGCATACCCCTCATATATGGGGACTGTATGGCTGACACCATCACCAGAGTCCAACACAATACCTGCACAGCAAATCCACAACCAGTAAATAGGGTATCCTAGAACAAAAGGACATGCCTTCAACGAAGGCAGTGGACTGACAAGCTCAAGATTTTCAAAAAGAAATTGAACAAGACAATAAAAATAATTGGAAAACATCAAACACATCTAAGCAAAAAACTGAGGAAAAACAAGGGAAAGGAGACAACTGCAATGAGAAAACTCTAAATAGATCTAAACAGATGGAACAGCAGCTCCAAGAATCAACCTAAACAACAGTCATATTTAGTCCTCTCCAAAATAATCTGTATTGGCACATAAAATATTACTAATTAAACACGACCAGTTTACGTTTACAATTTAAACCCTCTGAATATTAACGAAATCATTTGACCACTTACCAGTTGTACGACCACTGGCATACAAGGACAGGACAGCCTGAATGGCAACATACATAGCAGGAGTGTTGAAGGTCTCAAACATGATCTGTGTCATCTTCTCACGATTAGCCTTGGGGTTCAGAGGAGCCTCAGTTAGGAGCACTGGATGCTCTTCTGGGGCAACACGAAGCTCGTTGTAGAAGGTATGATGCCATATCTTTTCCATATCATCCCAGTTGCTCACAATACCATGCTCAATTGGGTATTTCAAAGTTAAGATTCCTCTCTTGGACTGAGCCTCATCACCGACATATGCATCTTTCTGGCCCATGCCAACCATCACACCAGTGTGACGAGGACGACCAACAATACTGGGAAAGACAGCTCTTGGAGCATCATCTCCAGCAAATCCAGCCTAAAAGCAAATATTGCAATCAGTTCTCCCGAAAACAATACATAAAAAATACACAAATTTGAAAATTAAATCTGTTTAAAGCAGTTTCCAGAAAGAAGATTTATTCTTTACAGCATGATAAGCTCTAAATACATTTGCAAGCAATTTAGGAAAGGATCTTCCTGTCCAAAGCAAGTAACACTGGAAATAAATTTGGTGAAATTTTCAACAACTTCATGCTTATTTCTATAAGAAGATCAGAACAATGTTATTCTTTCTACGAACACAATAAAGTCGAATGGCATACCTTGACCATTCCAGTTCCATTGTCGCAAACGAGTGGCTGAATATCCTCTGCGTCTGCCATCTTCTACTGCCTGGAATACCAAACGATGATGATCAACAAAAAAACGAATAAATTTCTTTTATCAAGCAAAGTAAAAACATCAAAATCATCTCCTAACTAGCCATGCATTAATGCAAAACAGAGTAAAAAATAAAATATTGAAAAAAAAAGAACACAAACAAGCAAATGAGGTTTTTCGCCTTCATCAGTTAAAAAACAAACAGCATCATTGCAAATCAATGTATCACATCCATATATCCCATGTCTTATTACACAAACACCTAAATCTGCAAATCTAACTACTGAACAATGGCCCCCCAAAAAAAAAAAAATGTAATGGCAAACCAACCGTCGTGTTTCTGTGTCTTAAAAACGGAAAAGAAATCGATTAGGAAAAATAAAGTGAACAAATATATCGCATCAAAATCAAAATGCATAAAAAAGACTTAAGAGAATAGGCAAGTAAATCTCGAATATCAATTCAGAATAATGTTAAATCACATTTTTAAAGCAACTGCAAACGAAATCTAAAGACACAGACATAAAGAAAAGTGAGCATTTAGACTCCATTTCCAACATTGTAATTACAGTAAAATTTACGGTCTTCACTGTTAATTTCCCAATTTTCCTTCTGATTTTAAACAAAACAAAGCCGGGAATAATAATAAAACCAGATCCAAACATGGGATTAAGAAGAATCCAAAATGCAGATAAAAAAATGATTTGCGAGCATGAATCGCACATTACAAAATACTAAAAAGCAAAATGCAGAATCAAAAGGAGATCAGATCCAGACCGCTATACAGCAGATCGAAAAGATAGAAGAGCGATTGATTGAAAAAGAAAAGGACCGACCTTGTAATAGGAGGGATTTTGAGAGAGCGAGCGAGGCGACGACGCACACAGACAAAACTAAAATGTTTTTTTTTTTTTTTTGAGCTTTTGGAAAGAGAAAGGAAGAAGCTCAATATATGGAACGCGGGATGAGTTGTGGGCCGTTGGATTCTTTTATTGTTATTTTGTGGGCACAACTTACAGAGAGGAACGCGTCATGCGCTCTTCTTTTTTCATGTTTATTTCCTGTCTATCTGGGGTTATTATTTCTTGCTGGGTCCAGCTCCTTCCGGTTTTCCAGTCATTTCCTTTTTCTTCTCCTTCCTGTCTTCTCTATTTTACCCCTCCTCTTTTTTCCCTTCTTACAAATCTTACCTGTACGCAGTGTTCTTCTTTGGCATGGTGTATTTTTTTTTTTGTTTTTTTTTTAGTTTTAAACTATTTTTTTATGTTTTTTTTATTGTTTTAATGTATAAATATAAAAAAAATAAAAAATAAAAAACATTATTTTAATATAAATAACACTTTAAAAATAACATTTACCACACTCTTAAACAAATCATAATAAATTACTGTTATTGTTTTTTTCCTTTTTTTTTATAGTTTATTAGATTTCTTACGGTGATAAATATGCTGCCAAAATATCTCTTTTTTATCTCTTAAATGACAAAACTAGAATTTAACAATGAGATTAGCTCAATTTTCGTGGATGAGTATAATTTTATTACAAAAATTAATTAAAAAAATCTACCATACTATTTAGAGCACACAACTGTTCTAGAACATAAACTTGGTATCAAGTAGAAACCACTGTGTATATACATACACATGTATGCATGCAAGTATTTACGTTAGTCTTAAGAAGCTGTGTGTAATAATATGAAAAAAATGGTTTTGAAGGAGATGATGGATTAGTGCTAATCGAGCTACTCTTCTTCAAGTTTCTATTTTATTTTTAAATACCATTAGTACAGGCTACAGCCCACTATCTGAGTATTTTAAGAGTGAGCTGCACATGTGCATAGCTGCGACAACTTTTCCCTTCATGAGCAAAAAGGGAAGGAACATTCCTTTGATTATGAAATGGCCAGGTATGGAAGAATCAAAGATTTTGTTGGATAAATGATGCAGTCTAGCGTCTGCCTTTTGTGCTAAAATGACCATTCTAAACTAGGTGGAGCTACGTTTTCCAGCACATAACAGTTGGAGCGCGCTTCCATGGCCCGGACCCTTTCTCTTTTACTTGGACAATGCTAGCATTGGAACCACAAGGGTGGGCTCGTTTTGGAGCAAAAAGGCTGAAACCTTCGATTTTCTGTAGTGTAAACGCCTGTTTTTTTTCCCTCCCCGTAAAGTGGTTACCGTATAAGCAGCAGAATGCAAACATTGGCAATGATGATTTGGTCACCAATGTTCCACGTATGCAAAGCATCAATGATCGATTCCACCAGGCCTCTAAGCTTTAGATAAACACCAAATACAATGTCAAGGGATTGAACGAGCTTGCACGTGGATGCAGTTTTGGCGCTGCAATTTGTGGGTTTTCTCATGGAAGGATGCAGCAGCTTGAGACATCTGCTAGATGAATTAGG
>Ga0325405_1004367_pt1 | contig 14462 bp, 6 predicted proteins | sample PopdelMetagenome_21_FD_205663 | JGI IMG/M metagenome (GOLD analysis project Ga0325405, IMG submission 205663) | Populus deltoides microbial communities from Bellville, Georgia, United States - Xylem-Control-R2 | ecosystem: Host-associated > Plants > Phyllosphere > Stem > Wood/Secondary xylem... | reverse complement strand
GATTTTTTTATATTCTAGGGAGCTACTGTTAACACTAAGCAAAAATACTACCTTTCAGTTTTCAAAACCTTTGTAACCATCATCAAAACACCAACCTCACTCTCCACAAATCATCACAAGCTCTCCTTCATTTGTCCAAACCCTATACTATCTTTTAAAACCTTAGCCTTTACTTTATTTCAGCCATCATTAAAACACCACCCTCAAGTGCAAACACAAAGCCTCTCGAGTTCCAAGTTAAGAGATCGGTTAAAGACATTAACTTTCTAGGAGCAGCACCTTCTATAAAAGATCCAGTCTCTTTTTATAGCAAAAAGCTTAAAGATTCTCATAGTTAGAGGTAGGTTCATAAGGTCGTAATGCCAATATCAGTTTTAGAATGTTTTTTGGGATTGAAATAATAGTCAAGTATATAACTATCATTTTGCTTTTGGCAATACCTAAGTAACCAGTGGTAACCATATTTGTAGCAATACATGTATACTTTTCAACATCTTCCATGCAAAAACTCTCATTCATAGCTTCAATCTAATGGTTACATGAGCATGTTTACTATCATGATATATTTTTTTATGTCTAGTCATTGATTTTTTTAGTGATAATTCTTTTTTAATGATGTAAAACCCATGCCCACATGAGTTATGTTTAAAGGACATGGTTTGTTTCAAAAGTAAAAGTTTGTGAACTTTCATCATGTGAACTCTCCCTTGCGTATCTTTATTATATAAGAAGGAAAAGTTTGGTTTTGGGCAAGGTTAGACTAAATGCCTGAAGGTCAGTTCAAGTTTAGTGTGAGTGTGACCTTGCAGTGACTGTTAGATATGTTATTTCCTTCTCTATGAGAAAGTTTTATTAATATTCAAGGGAGCTTAGGCTACAAAAAAGAATTGAGGGATGTGAGATGAAAGGAAACAAGTTTTTTAAACGATTTATAATGTAAACATATGTGCTTTCTTTTTAGTTGGTATTGCAGAAGGAAGTAATGGCCTGTTAGCGCATTTTATTAGGAGAATAACACTTGTTTGATTTTGATGAGGGGTTTTTTCTTTTGAAATTAGTATAGTCTCCTTAACTTTTGTTTCTCTAGGCATGGGAAAGAGCATCTTTTAAGTCTTTTTCTGGAATGGTTACAAGTTTAGCTCTTAGGCTTTTGTTAGGATACCTGGTTGCCATGTATGTTGGCTATAGGAAGAAAGAGAAATGTTAGCAAACCCTTCTTGCTGTTTTTGAACAATTTTGTTTCCAACTTTTTATGTGAAATAAGCTTCCGAGTGCAAGTTATAGACTTAGTAGGTTGTAAATTTATATTTGCATAGACATGTTTGTTTTTTAGACTTGCATGGATATTGTTTTATATAAGAATCATTTAATGCTTAAATGTTTGCACCATGTGTTCCTTTTCTACTAAAATAGAAAGGTTTATCACTAAATTTTGCATGGCTGAGTCCTTTCTAAAAATAGTTGTGGCATATTTTAGCATTGTAAAAAAAAGAAAACCCTTTGTTTTGATCTTCACAAAAACAAAAATCTAAAAAAAAAAATTTATGTTTTAGAATTATCACAAAATTTAAATATAAAAATATTTTACATGTATATTTGGATGCAATAACAAGTTTATTAAGCCTATTGAAACTTGGCCCAAATTAAATTTTTCATTGGGCCTACATACCCAAATTTCAAAGAAGAAAATGAGACTTCACTGTTTTGACACTTAATTAAAAAAATAAAACAAAGGAATATTTTGACACTTAATTCTAATGTTTAAAGTTATTGGAATCACAAATAGCTATTGCTTGAAAAGCACATACAAAAAAAGACTACAGTTCCTTAATTTTCCAAATAAATGTTTTTCAATAAAAAAGAATGAAGTTTATATTAACTAGCACTAGATTTTGAAATATCAATTTGGAACACTATTCACCAATGCTAGAATTATAAGTGTTATCTGTAATACTCATCAACGCCATGGTCATAAATATTAATTTTAAGCAATATTCACTAATATTATAATTAGGAATATTTTTAGCCCACTATTGATTGACACTAAAGTCAACTATATTATACCTTTCTTCATACGATATTTACTAATGCTAAAATTAGAAGATTTTTAGCTAAATATTCACTGACACTAGAGTAAGGAATATTATAGGTAGACCATCAGTAGTATAGCACAACCATTAGTATTTTAAGATAAGACCAACAATGCAGCTTACTTCAGGTAAGACATTTTAGGGGTGATATTTTCCTTTCAGCCTAACTAGTCCTTTACCATATAATCGTTGTTGACCAACAGGGTTTTCTAGTGACCATACTACTAAGTGGTAACTACTTTTTATATATATAAAAAAAGACTTTTCCTCCTTAAAGAAAAAGATATCAAATATATGTTCTTTTCCCTCTTTTTTTTTTTAAGATCGTTACGATGTCGAGTAGCGATAAAATAACGACTCCACTAGGTAATTTATACAAAGCTTTGCCTTTTGTCTATTAATTGCTTCTTTGTTTGTTGTGTTTTGCTTATTTACTTATCACTTTTACAACTTTAGCATTCATTTTATTCATACATGTTCATACATGTTCATGTATGCATATTGGATATGGATTTTTGCCTTCATATACTATCTACTACACTTTGAACGCACATCAACTTTAGCTTAGGTGGGGAAGTAATAGTACCCAATGGCTTTTAGCTTAGGTAAAACTCGTGAAACCATCTAACTCTCATTTGATTGTTTACTTGGTAGTGGTTGGTATGTCAATTTCATATTATTCTCGTCATTTATCTTCACACTCTTTATAAGCCTTATATTAACCTTTCGAGGATGGTCACTAAGCATGTGATATTAACCTACCCCTGATGCATATAATGGCTAGAACCTACCTTTATGTTGTAATTTGTGCAAGCTTCACCAAGCCAAGCTTAACATGTAGCATAGGGTGTTTCAGAAGATTTTTTTTTTGGGATGGTTTTTATTCCCAGAAACCTACAAGTTGTCGGCCGTAGTGTTTGAGAGCCTGTAAACCTAATTTTTATCAGGTCCACCAAATGATCCAACCTCCATCCACAAATCCACATCGAATTCTGGATGGGTCAAAGGATCGTCCCCGTATCTCTCCCTCAACCGATTATTATAGGTCTCCTGAAAATAAAAAAATTACTCATCATATTCAATTCAATAAACATAATAACTTACAAAATAAAATGGTTGAACAAATACCCGCGAAATGTTGAGCACGGAGCCGCCGGTGTGCGTTGTCACCGAGCCATGAATTGGCCGATTCCGGTTGCCAGCACCGAACTGTGAGCGTCGTGTGAACCGCTTAGACGTCACGTGCTCAAGATAGTGCGGCCATAAATCTTTCGGGATGTATATCGGTTTGAAATCCCTCCAAACAACAACATAGTTCCAGCCTTGGAAACCCTTATCTCTCGCGGTTTTTTTTGCCATTTTTTCTGTTTCATACCAAAAATCACGCAACCTACTTCACGCAACCAAAAATTACATTTCGAAACATAAATTTTTGTCTAAAAAAAATCTTGTATTGTTTTCGATGTTACCTAGTTGCCGTGTGATTTTCCCACACCCTCCTCACAACAGTGTCATGCTCAATGTCCCAGCAGAATTTGTTCTGTGTATAAATAATTAATTATAATTAATTTTAAATAAAAATAATAATTTATTTACAATTATATTAATAATTTATTAGAAATAAGCTGAAAATTATAAATTAACACCAACCTCAAATTTGTCAAACCATGCATTGATTTGAGGCATCCATTCATGATGCCTGGATATCTGACTCCATTGAAACAATGGAATCTCCATCAACGATTTAAACGCCGATGATATTACTTTGGCAGCCTCAATGTTTGTGAACCTGAAAATAAATGAAATTAATGAAATAATGATTACTTTATAAATTATGTTATAATTTTTTTTTTAAAAAAGCTAAAACCCTAACAAACTTACATTGAAAGGTTGTCCTTCCACTGTGCCTCGTACTTGCAGGTAAATTGATTTCGCTGCAAAGGCACGCCGCCTCTACGCTGTGAACTAGCGCTGGAAGAGGCAGCATCGGTTGACGACGCAGGTGGTGTAAGTGCCTCTTCTTAAGAGGCACCTAAGGAAATATCATCTTCGCTGCTAAACGAACTAGCTGCGACCATACGTGAGCGCCCAATTCTGGTTTTCATTCTACGCATCTACACAATTTTATACAAATAATTATATAATTAAATTCAAATGTTAAAAAAAAATTCGACAGCACCTCCCCTATACTGGATACTACCCAAATCCATAAAATTGCAAATATTAACAATAGCCACAACGAATTGACCCAATCAACCAATTGACCCAATCTATACTAATTATTCCAACATATTCAATTACTAATTCTAAGGTAAATTCAACATTAACAATTACAATTCAACAAATTATTCAATAATTATGCCAATACAACAATAAAATATATTCAATAAATTCAAAAAAAAAAAACTCTAGAACAATTAAAATAAATAGAAAAAATTAAACACAAATCATGCAATAATAGAGTAAAATTACTAATTATTCCAACATCTTTAATCACAGTTATTAAACCCGGACCGGCCTAGCGGGTCGACCCGGACAAGGTTAAAAACTGGCTAGCTCAAAAAAACAGTCAAACCCGGTCGACTCGGTGGGTCGACTTGTGACCCGGATAAACCCGGGCGAGACCCGGCATATATACATTAACTTTTCTTTGAGTCGCTGGCAGCAAAACGAAAGTTAAACAACTAATCAATTAGTCTCTGCCCTAATTTCCTGAGAAGAGCAGCCCGCCCCTAATTTCCTTCTCTGTTATCTTTTACAAAACAAATAATCGGTTGAGATTTCATCAGAGAAATTGGTGTTTATTTCTACAGGTGCTCTATTTTCCTTACGCTGCTTACTTTTTTATGTTTTTATCTTTGTTGAGATTTCTCTCTTTTTTCCATGTTTTTTAAGCTCTTCTTCGGATTGGAACAAATAATTGAAAAAAAATATTCATTTGACAACCATCCTTTAGTTACCCATGAAGAGAAACATCTAATATGATTTGCAAACATGAACTTTGTTGTTGTCGATTTCATTCTTCATTAACATATTCACATTGAGCACTGACTGTGAAGGCATTTCCTCCATGTTGCCCGTATTATTAGTTTTTGATCTTCTTGTTGATTGATTAGCTTTGCAATGGTGAACATATGGGAAATGAATCGAGTGAGATTTAGTTTTTAATTCTTCTTATGTTTTATGATTTATTGTGATTTTAAGGAATTTTTTGGATTTGTTGGAAGCTAATACCATTCTATTTTTGTTTTACTGCTTAAATTTTAGTTACACAAGTATTTTCTTCTTCTTTCGGCTGCTTATGCTAAAATGGGAAAGAAAAGGCAAGCAATTTATCACTGGGTTTTGTGGTTTAGGGATGATATAGCAGTTTGATTTCTTTAATCTTTATATTTAAGGAGAGGGGTTGACCCCCAAGACCTGTGACTCGGTTATTTACCGGGTCAATTACCGGGTCAGGTTTTATAACTATGTCTTCAATTACTAATACTAAGATAAATTCAACATTAACAATTACATTCAACAAATTATTCAATAAGTATGCTAATGCAACAATAAAATATATTCAATAAATTCAAAAAACACCCTAGACTAACAATTAAAATCAATGGAAATAATTAAACATAAATCATGCAATAATAAAGTAAAATTACTAATTATTCCAACATATTCAATTACTAATTCTAAGGTAAATTCAACATTAACAATTACAATTCAACAAATTATTCAATAATTATGTTTATTTCAAGACTTTATCTACATTACAAAAATACACCAAAACAAAAGGCATAACAACAATAAAATAGCTAAAAAAAATAATTCCTTAAAGTAAAATGAAATAGAGGAACCACATACCTTTTAGATTGATGAAGATTCAAAAAAAAAAAAAAACTAGTAACCTTTGCTAGAAATATTAAGGAAATGACAGGAAAAAAATCAAAGAGAGGGGAGGGGAAATTAAGAACCGAGAGGAGAGGAAAAAAAATGAACTGAAAGGGCGGTCGCTGGGATTTATAGTGCAATTTTATCGACGGATTCACCGAAGGAATAAAAAATAATTATTAATTTTAATTTATTCCCTCGGTGAAGTGTCAAAAATCCGTCGGTAATTTTTGAATTTCGCACCAAAATTTTTAATTACCCTCCATATTTTTCACAGTCCGTCGACAATTTCATCGGCAAACTGACGAGGTCAGAGATGCATTTAATGCACCGCCCTTTGGAATTCGCACAGTCCGTTGGTGAAATTGTCGGTAATATTGACCCGCCGACAACTTACTGATGGACATTAATCCGTCGGTATAGTCTTTGGTGACTGTGGCATTTCAAGTAATTATTTTCAAACTCTTTGTGAAATGCCGGCGGGATTAATTCTGTCGGTATGGGTGTCGGTGATTGTGGCATTTCAAGTAATTATTTTCGAACTCTCTGTGAAATGCCGATGGACCTTATTCTGTCGGTGATTGTGGCATTCTACAAAAAGGTTGTATTTGTATTGCCTATTTACCTTCCTGCAAAAACTTAAATGATAAACTGTCTATCGCACAAAACAATAACAACAGTGATTAAACAATAAATATTTCGTGTTACAAAATATATCATCCATAATCTAAATTACATGAAAAAAGGGTTTTACAAAGGGCGTCATTCTGATAGTTAGTCAGAATTTTCTTCTTCTTCGTCATCAATTGAATAGTCATCACCTTCATCGCAATCTTTAACATGGATATCATCATCTTCATCAACATTTGCTTGTCCGCTAGAGCTCAAAACAACATTCAATTTCTCTGCGTCAACATTAACAAGATTATCATCGAAAACACGAAAATTTAAATTTTCTTCTAATTCAATCGAAGGAGCAACTCGATATGGTTCAACCAACTCACTAACTTGAAAGACTTCATCTCGCACATTTGTGTCTTCGTTCTCATCCTGAACAACCTCGACACGACCTCGGGGTTTTGTTTTTAAAACGGACAACCAATCCACTCTTGATTGATCTTTTCTAAATGAAGGGGTGTATATGTAATAAATTTGTTGACATTGCTTTGCGAAAACAAAGACATCGTTTATGTTGCGGAGTCTAGCTTTTGAGTTGATTTCGACCAGATCATAGTGTGGATCAACTCTGATTCCTCTGTTAGTCATGTCATACCAATAGCATTTGAATAAAAACACTCTATTCTGCTCGCTAGGATATTGCAGTTCGACGATCTCTTCTAATCTACCATAGTAGTCAACTTCTAACTCACTACTAGTGGATCCCTTAACACAAACATCGCTGTTGTATGTCTTTCTTCCATGCCCGTATTCTTCAGTATGGAAAATATATCCATTGACAAAATACCCGTTGTAGCACTTAACTTTTCTTTCAAGCCCTAGGCGTAGTGAAGACAATGACTTAGACGCACTCCTTCCCATTTGATAAACCTTGTATGTAATGTACATCAATAAATAGTAAATGAACGAGAATCTCGTAATGACATGCATACGTACAGTAATTTTGCAAGTTAGAATGAGTTTGTGATAGTGCTTACATGTGTTCTGAACCACATGACAAATTGTTCATACTGTAATTGAAAGATCTGAGATTCGATCAGTTGTGAGTTATTGGAGAGCAATATTGTTGATGTTGCCTACAAGTGATACTGAGTGTATGATATTACAATATATAATTAACATTATATTACTAACAAAGTTTAATTAGTATTACACATATATAAACTTACTGAATAAAAGGTCTCAGCTCATCACAATTAAATAGAACATAGTTGTGTGCTTGTTTGAACTCTATTTTCGATAAATATCTTCCTCTTACGACATTTTTAGGTGTGGGTCATCAAGTATTAGAGAATATTGACAAGTTCCCACTAGAAGGCACTTCACCGCCATCATCATATCGTGGAACACAATTGATTCTCGTTCTCAGATGAGGTTCGAAATAGTACGAGATAAATGTTGAGATCTCCTCAACAATATAAGCCTCACATATTAAAGCCTCAATAATATAGGCCTCACATATCAAAACCTCAACATGCTCCTTGTTCTTAACCTTTTTCTTGATATTAAACAAGTACCTGCATTGAATTAATCAAGTATTTTCAATTAAGAAAAACATAGAAAATACTTTTATATATGAATTACATTGCAACTGTAATATTTAACCGTTCGAATGGGTACATCCATCTATACTGGACCAGTCCTCCAGCTTTTTCCTCGAACTGTAGATGTATAGGGAGATGCTCCATTGAGTCAAAATATAATGGAGGGAATATCATCTCAAGTTTTCATAGTATCTCAACGATATTCCTTTGAAGCCTCTCAATATGCTCAACATTCAACTTGCTGGAATATATATCTCTAAAGAAATGACTGATCTCCTTGAGTGCATCCCATATTCCCTTTGACAACAAATCACGAAAAGCTAATGGGATGAGTGTTTGCATAAACACATGGCAGTCATGACTCTTCATTCCATACAATCTGCAGTCCTCTATATTAACCAGCCTTGATATGTTTGATGCATGTCCATCCGGAAAACGCAGACTCTTAAGCCTTTTGTAGATTAGCAATTGTGTGTTTTTCTTTAATACGAAGCTTGCTCTTGGTTTTGCGACCCGTGACTCATCATAAACCAACTCCATATTTTTACAGTTACAGTATAAAGCTATATCTAATCTAGCCTTGATGTTGTCCTTTGTCTTTCCTTTCACATCCATGACGGTGTTGAAAATGTTCTCAAACACGTTCTTTTCAATGTGCATGACGTCAAGGTTATGGTGGAGCAGATTGGTCTTCCAATAAGGAAGCTCCCAAAAGATACTTCGCTTTACCCAATTATGGGTAAACCAAAACCAGGAAACTTTTGCTTACCTGATTGAAGGCCAAACACAATGTCACCGTACTCTGATACAACATCATGCAATTCTTCACCCGAAAGACATGGCGATGCAACATCTTTTTCAACTCTGCCAATAAAGAAATCTTTTCTGTTCTTTCTGTACCTGTGATTAAGTGGCAAGAAGTGACGGTGACAGTAAAAAAAGAAGCTTTACCTCCATTTGCTAGTGTGAAGGCCTTGTTGTTTTCCATACGGTATGGACATGTTAGTTTCCTATGCGTGCTCCAACCAGAAAACATTTCATAAGCTGGAAAATCATTGATAGTCCACATCAAAGTCGCCCTCATAAGAAAATTTTATTTCCTCGATATATCATAAGTCAGAGCTCTGGAGGACAACAACTGCGTCAACTCATCAATTAACAATCGAACACAAACATCTATATTCCACCTCGGGCTGCTTGGACCGGGTATGACAGTAGATAAAAACATGAACTCCGGCCTCATACACATTCTTGATGGCAAGTTATAAACTGTGAGTATGACCGATTAATAAGAATAAGGAGCAACAAATGACCTAAATGGGTTGAATCCGTCTGTACGTAACCCAAGATACACATTCCCTGATTCAACTGAAAAGTGAGGATGCACACTGTTAAAGAGTTTTCATGCTTCGTTGTCAGAAGGATGCACCATCACTCCATCTACCGCATCATGTGCTTGGTGCCATGTCATGTGCTCAGCAGTCCTTGGTGACATGAATAACCTCTGCAGTCTAGGTGTGATTGGGAAGTATCTAAGTTTTTTATATGTCACTAGAATCTTTCCCCTGCCAGTTCTGGGTTTGTAACGGGAATGCCCGCATGTTATGCACTCGGTCATCTTAGCATTTTCAAGGTAGTGTAACATGCAGAAGTTAGGGCACATGTCAATTTTCTGATATCCTAAACTGAGGGGTTTCATCATGGACTTCGCAGCATAGAAGTTCTCTTTCAACCTGTTCCCTTCGGGTAAAATGCTTCTCGCCCATTCAATAATTTTGTCATAACCGGCCTCACTCAACCCATGATCTGACTTGATGGTGAACATATGGGCTACGACCGATAATTTACTGTGATTTATGCAACCATTCCATAATGGTTCGTCAAAATCTTTCAACAAATCAAAAAACCTAGCTGCATCTGCATTAGGTTCTTCTTTTATGATTGGACATTGACTGACATTACCTTGATTCATTCTCATTACATCTATAACCATATTTCTGTAAGGATTAGTGTTGTCATTTGCCGCTTCATGCACGTTGCTAGCACTATAAGTTAACCCAACAACCGTTTCTCCCATTCTCCTCTTGCTAACAAATACTTCTCCATGTGCATACCAACACTGGTAATTCTCCATAAACTCTTTGTGTAGAAGATGCATCATTACAACATCTGGATGCAGATACTTTTTATTTTGACACTTCCTGTATAGACACCTAATACCGCTTCTAGTAAAATTTCTGGAAATAGATGTTGCGAAATTAATAAAACCCTGAACCCCATTACAATAATCCATCCTTCGCAATCATTGAGGTGAATCTCGATACATCCATGAATGATCATCCATGACTTATATCGAACCTCTATAAAATTATGATGACATCATGTATTAATTAACTAAGTTAGCTAAATAAACTTACAAAAATATTAATTTACCTCGAGATTATCCAACAAACCAATCATAACTTCTCATAAATGTTAAATATTCATTATCATTTATCAACATCCATACAAATTAATATATATAAATTTACAAAAATTACCACTCCGCAATACCATTGATAAAACTTAAAACGGACCCATTAAGAAAGCTATTAATTATTTTAAAAAGCACATGTAATTCAGTAATTCCATAAAGTTTTAACAATTTACAAATAAATACAATCTTACAAAATCTAAAACAAACCATAACAAGTATAAAATTATACATTAATATACTACAAGTTTGTTTGAGAAATAACAATAAAACATGTACATCTACTAACAAAATACATATACTAAAAAAACAATAAAATTGACATTTAAACGTTAAAATTTAAAAAGGTAGAATTACTTACAAAAATTGATAAAATCCGTTGGTAAATCAGAACATGGATGCTGTGACCACAAAACTTCAAGAACTATAACTTGTTGTGCTGAGATGAGGGAGATTTTTGTTCAGGGGGGAAGGGGGCTAGTTGTTTGCAGATGGGGAGAGTTGGGATTAGGAAGAAGAAGGAGAAATAGGGGAAGAGAGGGTCGGTAGAGAGGGCCGGCAGAGAAGGCATATATTAACTTTTTCCGACGGTTTCACTGACGGATTATTCCGTTGGTGAGTCCGTCGGCTATTCTGACGGAAAAATCGACACGTCACTGTACAGATCTGCCATTTCGAATTCCTCGGTAATTTCGTCGGTATTTTAAACGGTGAACCGGTCACATCACCGTACGAAGCTACCGTTTTGAATTCGTCGATGATTCCGTCGGTAAAAATCACCCGCAAAAACCTCCACGTTAGCGAACCACCTTTTTTTTTTAATTCTGAACTTTCCGTCCATAATTCAGCCGGTAACTACCGACGGACACGTTCCGTCAGTAGTTACCAACTGAATTACGGATGGAAAAAGTTCCGTCGGTAAGTTTGACATCAAATTATATATGGTTAGTTTATTTTTGTTAGGGTTAATTATGTTGCATGTCCTTTTATTATCAATTTTTTATTAGTTAAATTTCTTTATTATTAATAAATCAGGTTGCGTTACTATATATTATATTTCCATTCGAATTTCTTAATATGATACACCCATTAAACTGATGACGGATTACATTAGGAGCTCGACACATATCCAAAATATTTCAGATAAATAAAAAAGAAAAATTAATTATTATTTTTTTGCCAAATTTTATTTATTAATTGCTAGAACCTATTTTTCAAATTTTTTATTTACATTGAATTTTTATTATTATTTTAAAAAGACAAAAAAAAATATGAAAGATAAAAATTTTTAATCTTTTATTAACTTATTTTTTATTTTTTAGTAGTTATTATTTTTCTAAATGAGGTTTTGTTTTATTTTGAAAAGCCAAAAAGACACGTTAGAAAAAAAATAAATTTTATGAAAAAACTATAAAATCTCAAACATATAAAATCAAGACTTTCATGAAAAACATTATTGGGAAATCATGCCTAAAAAAAATACACAAATTGAATCAAGTATGTTTTATTAATAAATAAATATTTTTATCCTTTATTAATGGAGTAAAAAATATATGCAATATTTTTCAAAATAAAGTAAGTACAATTTTAAAACATAAAACATAACATGTCTCTCAAGTTAAAGGACTTGAATGTTAATACTATAGTTATTAAACCCGGCTCGGGATTGACTCGGCCAAGGGGTCGGGTCCTGGGTTTCAAGGGTAAACCCGGGTCAACTCGGGTCAACCTGGAAAAATTAAAAAATAATTAAAGTTTTAATATTTTATATGAAAAAAATTAAGAAAAATATCCATGTAAATATAGGTTATACATATTGTAAATAATGAAGTTTAAAAGAATATTTTAAAATATTTTTTTATCTCACATTAAAAAGATATTATATTAAGCTTTTAAGTTGAAGTATTTAATCAAAAAGTTTCTTATCTCACATTAAAAAAAAATAGTTTTTTTCTTGTGAACATAGAGCATATATACTAATGGGTTTCAAATCTCACATTGAAAAAAATATAGTTTTTTTCGTATGAATATTGAGTATATATATTAATGGGTTTTAAATCTCATATTAAAAAGATACTATGTTATCCTTTTAAGTTGAAGTATTTAAACAAAAACGTTTTGTATCCCACATTGAAAAAACATAATTTTTTTCTTGGGAACATAGAGTATATACACTAATGGGTTTCAAATCCCATATTTGAAAAAAAAAAATTGGGTCCTGGCCGGTTCTCACCCGGGTCACGAGTTGACCTGCCAGCTTGACTCGGTTTGACGAGGTCGTTGCACTGACTATTCTTTTGACAAACCCGGACCAGTCTAGCCCCCAGGTCGGTCGAGTCCTGGGTCGACTTGCCAGGCCGGTCTGGGTTTAATAACACTGTTTAATACAATACTGAGTAGAGATACCTCATTATTAACAAATTGACGCAACTAATCAAAGCTAAATAGTAGATATATGCAAAACATCATTAGCCACTTTTTAGTTCTTACTATTAAAGTGTTCACACAAAAGAAATGATACTAAAACACTTATCTCTTTTAGTTTATCTATAATTATCAAGGTTATCAATTTCGTTCTGTTTTGTCCGGAATGGCCGAAACATTCCATGCGAATTCAAAAAACGGAACAAAATAGAATAAATTTTATCTCATTTTAAATCTTGATCCGTTCCGGATTTTTCGGCTAAATTCTGTCCGGAACGTTCTGGTTTCATTCCACATGTTCCATTCCGCTCTTGAAAAGTCATTGAATCAAATTGAACCTTATTCAATTTAATTAATTAAACCACCCAATTATAAAAAGCTCTTTTTCATTACTATTTTCAATAACAATGATATTAATAATAATATTGAAAATTATTATTACTATTTTCATTAACAATGATATTAATTTTTTAAAATTAGATTTATCACTAATATATATGATTTATATTCATGTTGTTTTTTTTTTTCATGTTTATACTTTGTAGGAATTTGAGCAAAACAAGGGATGTTTTAGATTCCATTAGCCTTGATAACATTGACCTAACTTTATATTTAAAATCTTTTTGTTAAAACATTTTACTTTCATAATATTTTGATATTTTGTTTAAGTTGAATTACTTTAAATTAAAAATCTATTTAATCTTGATTATTTAAAAATATTTTAAATTTTGAAATTATATTTGTTTGGCATTGTGTTTGTATTGCATAATTTATAATTAATTTATCTTGAATTTGAATTATGTTTGTTCAATATATATATATATATAACCTCGAACGGTATATCAAAACACTTTAAAATTAAAATATTTTATTCTAATTAAAAAAATAAAACACTTATCAAAACATAATTGCAACTTTAATAATTATAATATATTGTTGCAATGGCAGTAGGTGAGTGGTGCTGATTGCTATGATAGCATCAAGATGGACTTTATTTTTCAATCAGCTAATTAAAAGTGATCCTATTGGGCATTGGAGTTTTGTCTTCCATCAAAAACGTCACTTGCCAGCGCACCCATATCACCAGCTATACCCCTCACCAACCCCCATTTATATACTAATATTTAAAGGAGTCCAACTTAACCATACCAGGGAAGCAATTAATTAACCATACCCTACCTTCTCCTTTGCTTCCCAAAAACCATTCTCTTTCATTCTCTGTTCCAGAGAAACAATGGAGGCGGAAAATGATCAAGCACAAGAATTCATTTTCAGGTCCAAACTCCCTGATATCCACATCCCAAACCACCTCCCTTTACACACTTATTGCTTTGAAAACCTTTCCCGATTCAAAGACAGTCCCTGTTTGAT
>Ga0325405_1004365_pt1 | contig 14463 bp, 6 predicted proteins | sample PopdelMetagenome_21_FD_205663 | JGI IMG/M metagenome (GOLD analysis project Ga0325405, IMG submission 205663) | Populus deltoides microbial communities from Bellville, Georgia, United States - Xylem-Control-R2 | ecosystem: Host-associated > Plants > Phyllosphere > Stem > Wood/Secondary xylem... | reverse complement strand
TAAGGAATTGATTGAAGAAATTCAAAACCAGGAACCAAACCGTAAAAGGCGCGAGACTTCAAAGATTTAAATCAACAAAATAAGAGGCCAAATTGAAGATAGTTCAAAGTTTGATGGTCTATTAAGGATCAATTTGCATAAATCAAGAACCACTGACCAAATTGAAAAAGACACTGAACTTTAGAGCTGACAATGAGTTTGACAAGGGAGGAATTGCGTGAAATTAAAAGTTATAAGGCAATTGCATGTACAATTAAAAGCAATTGAAAGAATAAGGACTAAATTGAAGTCTGTCAAATCCTAAATTAAAAACCTTAATTTTTAGGGTTTAACCTAATTGACACGTCACTTGGATTTAATGAAGGGATTGAATAACACGTCATTTAACTACTATTTATCTTTTTCTTTGGCAGTTTTGACTGATCGAGTTGATACCTTCAAACGAATAAATATGAAGTTATAAACCTTCAAATCGAGTAAGGTCGAATCCAAATAAAAGTATACATCTCATCTACCAACTTTAGGTGGTAGTCAATAACGATGAAGTCAAAGTTGCTCCAATGAGGCTTTGAAACCAGTCAACTCAATCAGTCTTGACCATGATACCTATTATACAAAACCACCAATTTCTCATATGTTCACACTTAAAAGCTTCTCAGTGGGTTCTTATCAAGGGCTTAAAATCTCTCTCAAGATTAAAAGACCAAAAACAACATCTTACCCTTCAAGTTTAGAAAAACCACAAAGAATCCTAAAATCAAAACCACCATTACAAAACTAAGTACAGGGCTTCCAACTGTTAAAACATGTCTAGAACCGTCTCATTTTGATCAAAGGTTCAAGCATTAATCAATCATGATCAATCATTTATTGGGTTCATCAAGAAACCCTAGTACCCTCCTGAAAAATCGAAGTAAATGGGTGTCAAATTATGCGGTTAGTATCCAAAATATTATTAGGAATAATATAACTCATTTACTTCTAATATAAAGATAAAAATCACAAGGAATTTTATCTAAAATATTATTTGGAATGATGCGGTAGCAAGAATTTTAAGTTTATCTTGAAAAAAGTCTCAATGATAATTGAGGATATTTTACATTTTCAGACCAAGTTTTTGACCTAGAAAATCGGAGTTTATTTATCGTAGCAAACTCGTTATAGTAGGCTAATAGAAATAGAAACATCATTCAACCATAGCAAATAAAGAAAAATAATGCAACTTACCTCAAGTAAAGCATACTAAATATGTTAATACCTTCCTCTTTATGCAATCAATCCCTTGCCTAGAATCTCTAAATAATCAGTTAGGGTTCCTAATAACCATAATACTAGGTGGTGAATCCCTTATCCAACCGAAGACCATCCAGAACACGCATGGAAAGGGTCTCTGCGATGTCACGCTCTTGCGAGAAGGGTATTATAGAAGTCAAAAAATTAAAAATGGCTTCAAGAGGCTTTTTCATCTTTTCACAAAGATTTTTTCGTTATTATCAGGTTAGCTTAGGGCAATTGAATATTTTCATAAATAAAAAAAAGAATAAAACAAATAAAAAGTAGGTGGTGCACATATGACGTGTGGAAGATGATATGCATGACGCTTCTTGTCATCCAAAAATACCCTTTCACTATATCTTTGTAAGCACTGTTGCATCCTCTTTCTTTTGGGGCAGCCCGTGTCAGTATTGGATGGTCAGTTTGTTGCCAGTAAGCTTTTTTTTTCCTTTTCTTTTCTTTCTCCTCCCTCTAAAATGATAGCCCAGTTCTCTTTGTTGTTAATATTTCAAATTCATTTATTATTCTTTTGATTTTTATTTTTGATTTTTAGTTCTTTTGTAAATGTTTTATTTATTTTCAATTTCATCCTTTAATCTCAAATTACAATATATTATGTTTTCTAATTTAGTCCTAATTTTTTTTATTTCTATTTTTTTCTTGGATCTTTTGTAAAAGTTTTATTTGTTTTCAATTTCATCATTCTATCCAAAATAATAATATATTACTTTTGCTAATTTGATCCTCATTCTTTTGATTTTTTAAGGGTCTCTTGCTAAAAGAATTTTTCTATTCAATATAAAATTTATTTTGTATTACAATTTCAATCCTCAATTCTTTTAATTGCTATGTTTTGTTTTGAATCCTTTTATATAACTAAAATTATTTTGTCAATTTTATCATTCAATATTTAATTGATTGAAAATTAAGTTTCATAGTTTTTCCAGATAGGGTGTTTGATGTCTAATGATCCGGGTTATAGATTTAAATAGTTAACGTGATGAGTTCATGTTTTCTTATATCAATTTATTCTGATCTCATGATCTAAATTGCGGGTTTAGTGGGATAATCTAGGGGTTGGTTCGGCCTTGATTACTAGGGTTTGAAATTACAAGTTTGTCATGCTAACTCGGTTTTACCATGATTGATATTTTTAGATCCCTTTTTACCTCCAATTTTTTTTTATTCAATAAGCTGGAAATTAAGCTGCATTATTTGCCTCCTTTTGAAAACCTCTTCTTTTTTTTCCTCAAGTTATAGCGTCTACTTTTTTAAAAATTTAATTCATCTAATATTATTGTCTATTTTATTATTATATAATAAAAATAAAATCAATTTATTTCTAATCAAGTCTGTAACCAGCCAGTGGAATTTTCATCTCTTTAAAACGCGTATACCACACCTGAACGTCATTTCATTTTATACAGGAAAGAAATAATCCGGTTCCACAGCAAATCTACGATGATTGGATTACAGGGAAGAAAAGACAAATAATCATTAATGCCTTTCTTCTTCTCTAATTAAATTTCGACTACGAGACACCATCGATAATAATAAATGTTAATAAACTTCAAAAAAATAGAATCATTGCAACGTATGGATTATAATTGTTTTTTCAGATATTCATCAGATAAGGTGCCCTCACTTCCCCATGTTTTTTTCCCCCCTTGAACGCGTCAACATGCAATTGTAGGATAGCAACATGTTGTCAATATATATATATATATATATATATATATATATATATATATATATAGAAGAACTGCTATTTCAGGCTCAAGAGAGTTATCTTTATTTCCTTGATGCGACACTGCCTAAACTAATTTGCATAAGAAGTGGCCCTATGAAAGATAAAAGAATAGAGAGAAAAAGATGTGCGGAAGAAGTATTACAGAAATATATTTGCTTGAATTAATCTTTACTGTTACACCATAGTCTTATATATATTACAGTCCTTGATTCAAAATTCTATCATTAGGAATGCACTTAATGATAAGATATACAGTTAATTCCTAGAATATCTGTTGCAGATATGATTACCATTATCTTCAGTATCAATAATCTTTTGTGCAGATATGACCAGAGATCACGATTATCTTCAGTATTAGTGATCCCTGATTATGATGGCAATCTCTGATCATGATTATTTTCAATATCAGTATTATCTTCAATAGATATGATATTATCTTCAGTATCAATAATCACTGATCATGATTATCTTCAGTATCAGTGATAATCTCTTATGCAGATATAATTAGAGATCATGTTTATCTTCAGTATCAGTATTATCTTCAGTAGATTTGATAATATCTTCAACACGCCCCCGCAATCTGAACAGGAGGTTGCGAACATTGAGATTGGAGCACATAAAATTAAACCGAGCAGGAGAGAGTGGTTTTGTAAGGAGATCAGCTAGCTGATCATGATTAGATAGAAAATTGACAGTTAATTTTTTTATAGAAACAAGATCTTTGACGAAGTGAAAATCGATCTCGATGTGCTTTGTGCGTGCATGAAACACTAGATTGGAGGATAGATACGTGGCACCAATATTATCACACCAAAGAATGGGACTTTGAGATAGGTGCAAACCAATTTCTGCAGCTAAAAATTGCAACCATTGGAGTTCAGCTGCAGTGTCTGCGAGAGCCTTGTATTCAGCCTCAGTACTGCTACGACCAACTGTAGCCTACTGTTTGCTGCGCCAGGAAATTAAATTTGAGCTAAGAAACATACAGTAGGCACCAACAGAGTGACGATCATCTGTGTCCCCTACCCAATCTGCATCAGAGAACGCTTGAAAGGTGGAGGAGCTGCTGCAAGACAACAGTAAACAGTAGGAGATGGAGTGTTTGAGATAGCTCAGGATTCTCCTCACACATATCCAGTGGGACTGTTTCGGTTGATGCATGAATTTGCTAACACGATGAACAACAAAAGCAATATCAGGTCGAGTGAATGAAAGATAATGAAGGCCATCAACGATGCTTCTATACAAGGTAGGATCATCAAATACTTTAGTATCAGTTGCTGTCAATGCCACAGTGGTGGACGTTGGGGTGGAACTCGGCTTGGCACCATCCATTTTGGATTTTGTAAGAAGATCAGCAATGTATCTGCGTTGATTGAGATAGAGACTTGTAGCTTCACGTATGGCTTCAATGCCTAAAAACAAACTGAGGGGACCAAGGTCAGTGATAGCAAATTCCTTATCCAGCCGCTAAATGATATATGTGACAACAATATCATTAGAACCAGTGATGACAATGTCATCAACATAAATGAGGATGTAGATGATGCCAGAGGTGTCGGTGTGTACAAAGAGTGACAAGTCTGCCTTGCTGCCAACAAAACCGAATTGTATCAACACAGCAGCAAGGCGTGAAAACCACTGGCGAAGTGTTTGTTTCAGGCCATATAAGGAGCGTTTGAGCTTACAGAGATGATCAGGAAACTGAGGATGTTTGAAGCCTGTAGGTTAATCCATGTAAACCACTTCTGTCAGATTTCCATGAATAAATGCATTTTAGACATCCAGCTGACGAACTGTCCAATTGTTGCAGACTGCAATGGATAAAACAAGTCGGATAGTTGTAAATTTTACAACTGGACTGTAAGTCTCATGAAAATCCACCCCTAGCTGCTAATGATAACCTTTGGCTACCAGTCGGGCCTTATATCTTTCAATGGAACCATTAGCTTTCCTTTTAATCTTGAAAATCCAGTGACAGCCAATGACATTAAGATGGCGTAATGGAGGGACCAATTCCTAGGTTTGATTGCGAAGCAAGGCATCAAATTCAGAATTCATTGCAGGTCGCCAGTGACAAGATTTAGAGGCTTCAGTAAATGAGGTAGGTTCCTTGCAGGAGGGAGAGGCAGAAACCTGCAGTGCTCGGGGTAGGGGGTATAAGCTGTGTCCATCAGGGTTTTTTTTGGTTTGGAAATGTGATTTTTTGATCTTGTAACCGTTGGGTGAGTATTTAAAATGGTTGGGATTGCGTCTGGAGGGTGTGGAACTGGTATGGAAGGGGAGGCAAGGGTAGTATCTGCTGGGGATGGAGTTGGAGACGATGCTGGCAGAGGAGAGTCAATGTGTGGTGATGGTGAAGGTTCACATGTACCTGCAGGTGTTAGTGATAAGGAAGAAATAGTATTTGAAAATGGAACTATAATGGAGGGTTTGTCTAGACAAATAGAAGGTTGGTGATTAGGACTTTTGTATAGAAAATGGTTTTCATCAAAAACGATATGAGGGGATAAATAAACTTTACCTGTTGCAAGATCAAGGCATTTATATCCATGATGGTCCAAGCTATAACCAATAAAAATACAGTTTTTAGATCTGAAATCAATTTTATGTTTGTTATATGGTCGAAAATAAGGCCAGCATGCACAACCAAAAACTTTAAGGAAATGATAGTCAGGAGTATGACGATAAACAATTTCATATGGAGATTTTTTATTGAGAATAGGAGTACGGAGACGATTAATAATATAAGTGGCTGTGAGAAAAGCATCTTCCCAAAATTGTTGTGGAAGTTTAGAATGTGATAGTAAGGAAAGACTGACTTCAACAATTTGTTTATGACGACGTTTAACTGCACCCATTTGCTGATGAGTGTATGGGCATGCTTTACAGTGATGAATGCCAATTTGAGTTAAAAGTGTAGACATGTGGCGATATTCGCCTCCCCAATCAGATTGAATGTTTTTTATAGTACGATTGAATTGTCGTTCAACCGAAGTTTTAAAGAGCAGAAAGACTTTCTCAACATCAGATTTTAGTTTAATCGAAAACAACCATATGAATTTAGTGCAATCATCTAATAAACATACATAATACCGAGCACCGCTGGTTGACAAGATGGGTGCTGGTCCCCAAACATCAGTATGCACTATGTCTAAAGGATTAATGGATTTATGATTGCTGGTTTTGAAAGACAATTGACTGCTTTTAGCTAGTTGACAATGAGAACAAACTAGAAACCTTTTATTTGCAACAGGTAACGTAAATGCTGAAATAGATTTTTGAAGAACTGGAAAGGATGCATGACCAAGCCTGTTGTGCCATATTTGGTAAGAAGCTCGTACAGCAGTGAGTGCATGAGGAAGGAGTGTGTCTGACAGGCTGGAGAAGGAATACAGACCATCTTTAAAGGTTCCACGATGAAGGATTTTCCCCGAGTAGTCCTTAATGATAAAAAAAATGATCATGAAATTCAAAAAACACAAGGTTATCACTGCAAAACTGTTGAACAGAAATTAAATTTTTTTGAATTTCAAGGACAAGAAGTGATTGTTTGAGCACAAACGGTGTTTTTAAGGGAGTTAAAATAGAGGAACCAATATGAGAAATTTACAAACTTGCACCATTGCCAACAAGGACTTGATCTGAACCAGCATAGTCTTCACTCCGTAGATTTAAGTTAGCCATATTATTGGTGAGATGGTGTGTAGCACCTGTATCAGGATGTTAATCAGTTGCAGAAACAGAACTTGTTGTAGCCATCAGACCTTGTAGATTGCTGGATTTTGCAGCATTGTCATGATAGGTAACATCAAACCGATGGTAGCATTTTTTTGCAGAATGGCCATGTTTGTCACAGACCTGACATATCATAGTATCTCTATGAAATGTGTTCCTGCCATTGGAATCATTATAGAAAGAGACGTCTCTATAATTCCGGCCTCTGCCTTTGTATTGATTTCGCCCTCCATAGGAAGAAGAAGAAGACTGACAAGTAGCAACATGTACAGTGAGCTGGACAATGGGTGAATTGTGGTGCTGCAGACGTGACTCTATGATGAGTAAAAGAGCATATACTTCCTCTAAGGTGACAGGATCTGTACGGGCTGTGATGGTAGTAACAAAAGAGTCATAATCATGGCCAAGACCCGATAGGAGATAAGAGATGATTTCATCACAATGAAGAGCATGGCCGGCAACAGCAAGTTCATCTGTCATACGTTTAACCTGCATAAAAAAATCATGAGCTGATTGTGCACCTTTATGAGTGTTAATGAGTTCAGTGCGGAGTTGAATAACTCGAGCACGTGATTGAGAGGAGAAGGATTTGGCTAGAGCGTTTCTTTGACATGGTATCAGAGCCTTGATGACCAAGTGGTCTCGAGTTTGAATCTCACCATCCCCATTTATTTGATAAAAAATTAAGCACAAGGTAATGTGGGCTTGTGCAAGTTTCAAGCCTAAAGGGCTTTCACTTGAGGGGGTGTGTTAGAGAATAATATAAATCATATCCTGAAACCTCACCTAACAGTTTAAGCTATTGGGTTGAGATGGTTCTTTGACATGGTATTAGAGCCTTGATGACCAAGCGATCACGAGTTCGAATCTCATCATCCCTATTTATTTGATAAAAATTAAGCACAAGGTAATGTGAGCTTGTGCAAGTTTCAAGCCCAAAAGGCTTTCACTTGAGGGGGTGTGTTAGAGAATAATATAAATCATATCCTGAGACCTCATCTAATAGCTTAAGCTCTTGGGTTGAATTGGGGAATGGTTCCATCAAGGTATCTAAAGAGACCTTGCCTACGGAAGAAGGGAATTAATTGAGCTTTCCAGAAATGGTAGTTGTTTTTTGAGAGTTTTGTAAAATTTATAGCTGTAGGAGAAATAAGTGGGGGATTGCCATTAGTAGCAGCATCTAGGGTGTTTAGTGAAGAGGAAGCCATTTGTGTGACGTGAGTCAATGGCTCTGATACCATGAAAGATAAAAGAATACAGAGAAAAAGATGTGTGGAAGAAGTATTACAGAAATATATTTGCTTGAATTAATCTTTACTGTTACACCATGGTCTTATATATATTACAGTCCTAGATTCAAAAATCCTATCATTAAGAATGCACTTAATGATAAGATATACATTTAATTCCTAGAATATCTGTTGGAGATATGATTATCATTATCTTCAGTATCAGTAATCTTTTGTGCAGATATGATCAGAGATCACGATTATCTTCAGTTTTTTCTCATATGAAAAGGGAGAAAAGGTTTATGGTGGGAAAGAAACCAAATCAAAACTCGTGAGATAAAGGAGACGACAACAAAATCCCACCAAAAGTCTTTGCTAGGTGACAAGTGAGAAAAACAATGCAAAAAACAAAAACCATGAATAATTTAAATCAACTTGTAAGAAGAGAAAACAAATAGTCGAGACCCAACAAAATACAACAAATCAAATTAAAATGGTGATGAATCTTAAAAGGTGACACCAAAGCAAATAACAACACAAATCCTTGACACGGGTTGTCACAATATTAAAAAAATATATTTCAAAGCTTAGTTAATGCTTCATTTAAAAACAAAATTCAATTTTATTAATTAAAAACACTTGGATCTTTGACGATTAAATTTGACATTAAAAAGAAAGAGAAAAAGAAAGAAGACGAAGAAAGTAGAAGAGTGAAGTTTCTTTTTAAAGACATGAATAATGTGAAGCTCTTTTCTATTTCTATCACAATTTTCAGGCCATTAGAATCGAAAGCTATTCATCATCACAAGGATTAATTTCATAAAAACAACAAAGAAAAAGAGTTAAATCTCACCAATTAGGTTTTTCAAAAATACTTAAAAGTGAGTTTATCAATGATCAACATTATCTAAGTTGAAGAGAACATTGCACAAAGATGTAGAACATACTTTTCCTTCACTCTCCCTCTCTCCTTTGTTTTTTTTTTTTTTTTTTAATGTTAGCTCATAATGAAAATAAGTCAAAGTTGACTTTTTATATCTAGTCACTTATAAGACTTAAAATTAAACCTTTGCCCTTTCTTTTTTCTTAGTTTATATGAGTTATGATCTAAAAAAAAGCCAAACTCAACACAATATTTAATAAAATATTATCCTAAGAATATTTTTAACTATTTAATTTTAATGAATTGGAATTAAAAATAAAAAAAATCAAAACAAGCTTTCATAAACAAAACCCTAGCCATATGGGCATGATAGGCCTATTTGATGGGGACATAAAAAAGCAGGCCACGCACGTGTGCCTGGCTCGATTTGTTTAATGGACAAATGACATTGCGTCTACTTTGCCTAAATTTATCCATTAGAGAGGTGGCTGAAAATTCAAACAAGGGGTTTTTAGGACCCTAAAATTATTTTTCATCTAAAAACACCTAATAAACATCATTAGAGTACCAAGAAACAAATTACTCAAGTCAAGAACACCACAAAATGGGTCCAAAAACACAAAATTAAATTGAGAAAAAATTTCTCTTTCAATCTCAATCTATGTTTTCTGTTAAGAAGAAGGATTAAAAAACTTCAATGGAGCTCATCTCATCAAATGAAACCCGTTGATTTGAAAAATAATTTTTATATGTTTTCCGTTAAGATGAAGGCTAAAAAAAACTCAATGGAGCTCCTCTAATAAAATAAAACCCATTAATTTGAAAAATAACTTTTTTTATGTTATAATGTGTTCAATTGATAATTTTCTTTTTGTTGCTATTTTTTAGCGACCTTCTCTATCCTCTTTATACTCAGGAATCAAAATGTAAACAAAATAAAATTTTAGATCAAAATGTATAATTGTCAAACTAAAAGGGTAAAAAAAAGAAATTAAAAGAATCCTAAGGCTAATTCTTTAAAAAAGGCGCTGAATAATATGAAAAAAAAATCTTTAGTTTTTCCTTATTGACAATTTTGATCCCAACCTCATCACTTTTTCACAAACAATAAAACTAAATTTTTTTATCTAAAATCGAGAACTAACTAAACGTTAGGATTTTTTTTTACATCATGATAGCCCAATAAAAATTAAAGTGAAATAAATTATCAAACTTCAATTCCAAGTCAACACCATATGAAAGGATGAAAAAAAAAACTTTGATGGTCAAAGAAAGAAAAATTTAAAGGAATGCAAAAGGAAAGATTATTATTCTAATCTACAGTGAACATTACCAAGAAAAAATTAATTCCCCACCAATACTTTTGCCACACATGGGCGAGCGGCATTGGAGGTTAAGGAGTCGCCACTTAGTTATTTGGTTCGGGATCGCTAGGAGACCCAGGTGTTCTGGTCTTATCAGAAATTCAAAGGTAAAGGATTAATTGTGGCTAGGAAAGATATTTGCACCCCTAGTACACCTTATCCGAGGTCAACTGTATTGTGTGATCTTCATGTGATTTAAAGACTTTGATGGGTTCCTAACCAATAGTCAGTTTATCTCAAAAAAAAATTTACTATTATAAATAAATCTGAAATTTTGAGTTTATTATGGGTTCGTACACCCAGATAAATTCTTATAAAAAAAATCTATGTAGGTGCCCAAATAGGGTTCAATTATCATGGAAGGCGAAATGATTTTTCACAATTCGTATATTGTGGTAAAAGATATTCCCAATTAAAATTGATGGATATCTAAAAAATAATTCTGAAGATTTTCTAGTCAACTCTTGATATTTAAATATCAATCTACCTACAAGTCTAATATTTATACTAAGGTGTTGACCATTAATTTTCATGAATTAAGATTTTTAGGGTTATTGAAATATTGGTCAAGTTCTTAAAAAATTTTACAAATTTCTTGTAAATTCCAAAAAAAAAATGCAAAGGAAAATCAACACATATATTTTCTAATACAATACTAGCTAAAAAAAATTTTATTATTTTTTTATAAATAAAAATACAATTTTTATAAGGATTGAACGTATGCAACAGGAAAACAAAATCATTATTTTTATTACTATTTTTTAATTTTTAATATTTTAATTTTTTTATAAGGCCATGTTTGACAAAAAATCTAATTTTCTTTAATTATGGAGGTCCCATTTATATTGAGTGTGAAAATAAAAAAAATAAAGTTTTTGATTTGCCTTGTTTGACTTTTGTGTCTAATAATCAACCCATGGATAACACAATCCTCCAATGGCTCTTATTCCTCAAAATGTAAAGGTGTTAAATATGGTTACGATATATATAAATTGTTTTTTTTTTTTTTGTTATGTATGAGTTGGGATCTAAATTGGTGGGTGTTTTTTGGCAATACCGTTTTCATTTACTTTTCTATTATACAATAACCGCTATCATTTAATTTTATAATATATATATATATATATATATATATATATATATATATATATATATATATATATATATATATTTTTTTATATATATGAATTTTAAAATATTCCAAGAACTTTTAAGTGTTAGGATGCATTACGTTTTTATTTTTATTTTTATTGTAAGTGGACTTTAGCTGGATCATCATGCCTTCTTAAATACCTATTGAATGTGAGAGGAAGCATTAACGTCATGTTGAGCATAATAAAAAAAAATTAGTTAAAATTTAATTTATTATTTATCATTTTTCCATGTCCAATGCTAATATTTTAAAAGTGAAGATTGAGCTTTGTTATCACGTCCAGATCTTAAATCATTATCTTAGATTTTAGTAATTATAAGTATTTTAGGTAAATTCTAACAAACGTATAACATGTACCTTTATCATTAAAAAATAAGCGTTAAGTGATTTACCTTGGATTAGATGTATATAATTATTATCATCTTTCATATTATATAATCAGTTTTTTACACTAGAAACCTTGAAGGCAAGTTAGGGTCTCTAGTTACCATAAAAATAACTAGCGACTCCTTTTTTCATATTTTTATCCTATCAATCCTAATCAAGCTCGCCGAGATGTCTTTTACAACAACTTAGCTCAAGACCCCGGGGCAAGGGTTGGGTGGATCAACCCGAGTTGACACAGGTAAATTCAAAACGATATTGTTAATTTTGAGAAAATATTTTAAAAAAATCAAATTAAATCTCAAATAGGTTTTACCTAGATCGACCGAATTTAATCGGGTTAAATTTCACCAAATTCAATATGAAACAGACCCGAGCTAAGTTCCAAGTCGATGGATCACTAGGTTAACCCGTCGGGCCAAACCAAGTTTAACGATCCCGGGTAATTATTATATATAGATTCAGTCTATCTATGACTGGGTGATGCAGCATTTACACTGGAAGGACAGTATGGAATAACTCCTCTGCGCATGAACAGATGGAAGTTGAAGGGCATTGTTATATGTGTATACTGTATACTGTGGAGAAGAGGAACGAAATAGGTTTAGAAACATGTTAGAAGAGATTGAATAATATATTCGGGTAGAAGTGTGAAATGTGTCAGAGGCCATGATTCTCGAGCACTGCATGCATATCCATAAGGAGGGAGTCCTGCACTATTTCTATGGCGTCCAACTACACAATTTCTGTGGCGTCCAACTACATTTCTGCAAAATCGTTTCATTATATTTTACTTTTCCATTCTATTTAAATGCATGAAAAATGAGTGCTTAACCTTTTTATTTTATTTCCATCCATGTGGAGTACGAGAAAGAATGGAGAAGTTTCTTTTTAAAGCAACATGCATGTCTTCTGCTAAAAACAATGGGAAGCTAGCTCTTTTCATTTTCTATCACGACTTCCATGGAAAGCTATTCAGGTACACAGAAAGGGCCAGTTCACGCGCAATAATCTTCTTGGAGTGTGAAAATCTGACGTAAAGTGATGCTTTCGGTAGGAGTAAAGCGTTCAGCTTTAAGAAATTTAAGATTACCGCTTTTTTTACAGTGCTTTTTCTTTGTCTAACTATTGAGATTACGAGCTTTTTTAAGAATTTCGAGGTTAATGTTCCGAATCAGTCTTCATTTTTTCCTATAGAATATTTATTTAATGTTTATATGATCAATATCATTGGTTTTTATTTATATATTTTGTTTTTTGGTTAATGCTTAAAAACTTGCTTTAGTCCTTGTATTTGACAATAAGTTCAATTTAGTCCATGAATGAAAAAATATTCACAACTATTGTTACCATTAAGGGTGAACAAAAAAACTAAAAAACCGATTAAACTGAGAAAATCAGAAAAAAAATATAACCGAAAAAACCGAACCGTGAAAAAAAACCGATTAAAATTTTAAAAAAATCAATCGTTTCAGTTCGGTTTCGGTTTTATAAGTCTGAAATCGAAAAAACTGAACCGAACTCAAACAAAAAAAACCAGAAAAAATCCTATTCAAAACCGAGCCAAGTCAAATCGGTTTGAACCGGTTTTGTCCAAAAAACAAATCGAAACCAGTCGATTTGAACCGGTTTCGGTTTGGTTTTTAAAAAAATTGATTTGATTATTTTTTTGATAAAAACCGAATCGAACCGAAAATAATCACTCCAGCTTACCATTTTCTTTTTATTCACAACAATTGTTACCATTTTCTTTTTAACTTTCAGGGTTGATGACATGACCTCTATGAGTGTAGTGTTGCTATTTTACTACTTTTAGTTTAAGCTCGTTAGTTGCACATTTTTTCTTTAAAATTTTATAGGACATTTTTCTTTAGACTCACTTAAAAATTATAAACAAGGGAAGTAGAGAGAGAAAATCAAATAAAAATCTATCAAAGTGATAAAAACCTATCAAAGAAAATCAAATTTCTGTTAATGGTTGTTTTTAACCATTCTAATAAGCTTTTTTTATTTAAAAAACAGAATCCTTTTTTAAGTATGTTTAGGAGTGTAATTACGGTTATTTTTTAAAGTGTTTTTTATTTAGAAACGTATCAAAATAATATTTTTTTTATTTTTAAAAAAATATTTTTGACATCAGCACATTAAAATAATCTAAAAACACTAAAAAAAATATTAATTTCAAATAAAAAATATTAAAAAATAATTTTTAAAAAAACACTTTCAAAACATAAAAAGAAAATTTTTTTTAATTGCAGAAACAATGAATTTCAGGCAACACACGCATGCGCATCCTTCACTTTTTTAGTGTGAGAAGCTTGTCCAGCTATGATCATCCAGTGGATTATAAATTTTAAAATTGAAACTTAATACTGATTGCTTTGCTTGAATTTCTAAAAGTCTAAAAAACTTTTAATTTATGATATTTTTAAATTTTTAATTTCTTTTTTGATTTATAAATAAATTTATAATTATGATATATTTTTTATTTCATAAATTTACTACAATATGTCTAGTAAATTCATATCAAATTATGATTATAAAAATATAAAATATTAGTTATTCTTCATATTTTGTGAAATATTATTTTAAATAAAGTGCAATGATCATTATTATAATAAAGTCCTTTGAACTCTTTTTCCTTCATAATCCTTGCAAGAATAAAATTATTCCATAATGTAAAAGTG
>Ga0325405_1004360_pt1 | contig 14477 bp, 5 predicted proteins | sample PopdelMetagenome_21_FD_205663 | JGI IMG/M metagenome (GOLD analysis project Ga0325405, IMG submission 205663) | Populus deltoides microbial communities from Bellville, Georgia, United States - Xylem-Control-R2 | ecosystem: Host-associated > Plants > Phyllosphere > Stem > Wood/Secondary xylem... | reverse complement strand
CTCTGTTCGGGTGGGTGAAAGCCCTAGGTTGCGTAGAGAAAGGATAATAGAGCAGTCCATCTAAGCACTTTTTTTCAGTCCAGAAGGCCAAAAAAACAATATAGGTTTTTTTTTTATATAAAAAACCAAACCAGAACTAGTTGGATGGAATCAGTTTTGGTTCGGTTTTAAATTTTTTTTATTTTGATTTTGGTTATTTTTATTTGTAAAAATCAAACCCAACAAAAAATAATTATCCCTATTTAATATGTTACTTTAACATTTTAAAACATTATAAAATATATTGAAATGCTTAGGACAATCACTGAGGCATCTTAGTTTTTTTATCCTCAAATTTTTTTTTTAATCACATTCTTATATATCTTAATTAATGATTAATTTGTTAGTTTTTTTTAAGGATTAGAAAAACTCAATGAATGAGGACCAAAAAGAAAAGTAATGTCCTATCTGAATTTGGAAGAAAGGTTCATTTGGTTCAAAAGTTTTTTTTTTATTATTCTAAATGAGAAAGACTCTAAAAAATGGTGTTAGAGAGAGAAATGCATTAATTAAAATTGATTTCAATCATGAAAAAAGATCATTTTGATATTAAATGATTCCTTTTAATATAAGAAGTATCATTGAGATATTATTTGGTCATTATCGTGCCTAAAAGAATAGATCTTACGTAAAAACATTTTAAAAATTTGGGTTGATTTTTTATTTTGACCTTGATTTTCAATACTTTTCGGTCACAAATAAGTTTATTCAGGTGAAACCTAATAAATGTGTAAAACCAAATTAACATTTATATATTAAAAAAAAAAACTCATCATTCAATTTTAGGTTTTTTATAATTATTTGTAGACTTTTTTCAATTTATCCTTTAAGATTTAACTTATTTCGAATTAGTATTTCATCTTTTGAATTATTTTGAATTGACATTCATAATATATTTCAGATAGATACCAAGCTCGAAAGAAAGCATTCTACGTAGCACCTTTAATACAGGTGAATTATTTTTTCTTCTCTGGCAGATGGGAGCATAAATCTACTTAGAATGATAATATATTTCAGATGAACATCTTAATATTTACTGGTTATTTTATTGCTTTATATAAAATTAACATAATTTCATTGAGTTAATCAAATATCACCAACTCTATTTTTTTATAAAAAAATCATTTAATTTTTTTTTTTAAAAAAAAACAAACCATAGTATTTCTAATCACTCAGGTTGGGTTATCTTTGAACCCATGTGTTTAGACTTCTTTTTTTGTTCACATGAGGGTTTTTTTAAAATAAAAAAATAGGTAACCTAGCCATTCCTAAGTTAAGGCAAACCACAGCCAATGACATAAATGACATTCTAGAAAGTAGAAAGTTATTCGCTGTGATGCTGGTCTACGATTTAACAACCCAAACAGTTTGGACCTGCTTTGCAAAACCTAGTTTCCACTTTCCAATCCACGCATGAGAGCTAAATTCTCATCTGTCGTCTAGCCACACCAGAGCTCACCCAGCGGTCCTGGCAATATTTTCCCATCAAATAAAAAAAGAAACGCATGGGCAAATTTAGGCATCCAGGAACTTGAGGTCCCCGGACACAGGAAAACCTTCCGTTGCCCTACGCAGACCACAAAACCCTCCCAGCATAATAATGAAATATTTGAAAAGAATAGTTAACAAACATATTATAATGTACAGCGCACAACCATGGAGGATGAAAATGATATATTCTACAAATTGTCCAGTCTAGCTGACCTCAGCTTCCTTCTTAAATTCATCAGCGCTGACTGTTTTATTTGGACACGGATCAGTTTTTTCCTCCACAAATGTCTTCTGCTGTAGTTGAAGCTTCAGCTTTTTAAGCTCCTGATCCTTCTCCTCTAGCTTTTCTTGCAACAGAAGTACCTGCAATGGAAGACAAGAATGTATCCTTCAGTTTAAACATAATCCGCAAAAGGAACACAAACTGGATGCTAATTTACAGATTCATGCATTTATTCTATATTTCATTCACATGATATAATTCATAGTGGTTCATTTTGCATGATGGCAGAACATAAACTGATACAGAGCTGTGATTAAAACATATTTCAACCAACCCAGAATACGTATGAGCCACTGAGAACTAAAACTGGAGTCGGTGTCTAACATGGGACAACTATTGTCAAAAAGAACGCAAGAGACATGAGATATATCTCGTCCACAATAACTGTTTCTCCCAACATGATTTGCCAACAAGACCGCAGATGAAACAATTGAGAATCAAAATTATCAAGTTCTTTGTTGTGGTACATCCACAGTTTAAAGAAAAATCTAGAAATTCCTAATTTAATATCAATAATGGGTATCATCATTAAAGAGTAGAGAAATTAGATTGTTTATATTTACTTTATACAAGCATTGTCTGAAACAGTTTAAATTCAATTCAATATATTTTATTGCAAACATCATCGGAATAATAAATAATATATACAAGAGGATTTTGCTAAAAAGTAGATACTTGAAGAAATCAATTGTGAACATGTTTTGGTGATTAAATTATTAAGACCTTAAATTACAGTGTCTGCCTGTAACTTCAAGTAATAAAAGAAAAGGTTTGAGATAATAACCGTTTCATTTGATTTCTCTACATCATTTGTCAGGCCCTCCATGTGTTCGTACAGTCCTGTATGAGCAGTGCAAGAAAATCAAAATGGTAAGAACCAATGATGTACATACAAGGTATAACCATTTGTCATTTCAATGTAAAAGGCAAACAATATTAAAGTTCAACGGGTAAAGTGTAATCTTTACAGTCTAGGTAGTTTCCTTTCATCAACCAAAAAGCATGACAAAGCTACCATGCAGTTAAGTGATTAATTTCAATAAACTGGTAAAGAAACCATACATCTAGATGCATTTTTTGTGACTATCATAGAAACGAATTCGAGCAAAACAACAACCATAGTAATAGCTAAAGTATAAAATGGCAAATCACTGTTCAGGCACAAAAAAGGGCAACTGCGCTACTGAAGCAAGATGGGAGCTTTTATTTGATTAATAAACTGGGTGAAATAAATAGTCTAGGGAATGGACATTTATACACAAAGCTTTAGTTTTTCATGCTATCAGTGCAAGGATTAACAAAAGAATGAAGTCTTAAGAAATCCTTGCTCTCCTAATAAAACTACCAATTTGCTTGGGAGAAACAAAACCCTCTGTTCCAAAGGTAGCTAGCCAGCATTCAAATGCCCGCTTCTACTAGGATAAGGTTCTCAAAAAAGTCCACAAAGGACATTTGATAAACAGCCAAAATGGCAAAGGATTTATCAAAAGTTCTATTAAATGGCAAAAGGAGTTTTCTAAGATGCGCCTTCACACCTTAGAAAGAATAGTTGGAAGTTCTTACTTCCATGATTATAAGGATTTCAAAATTTAGTTTATCACTTTGACAAAGTAAACAATGGCCTTCAATTAAATTACAATATGATATCATAAGTCTTGAACATTTTTTTAGGTGACAAACGTTATCCATTAAAAGAATGGCCAGATGTTAATTGGAACAGATTCTTTTGCTGCTAAGTAATGGATGAACCCATATCATCACATCTAAAAAAATAAAGAAAGAAATTCTGCGAAAAAATCAGGAGCCTGGTTTGCTCATAATGCTTCTTCGCCTCAAAAGATTCTATACCATTATTTTTTATATCCTTTTTTAGATATTATGATATGGCTACAACTTCTCCGCTTTTATCCAGCTCAATAGAAAAACAAAAAAAAAAGTAAAATCAAAAGTGCCAATTTTTTAATGGATCAAGGATTGTAGCTAAAAAATCTCCCAAGACTTTGAATATAATTTTAATTTAACTAAAGATCAGTTTTGGCATAGTGAAAATTTGTAGTAGAAAACCATCAACTAAGTTTTGGAATCCCAGTAATCATGGAAGTACCGACCATAATTTCTACCAGCACACATGGTAAAATCAATGAGAAAAAACAGAAAAGTGATGATTAAGTTGACAAATAGGAGAGAACTCCATCAATTATTCATGGATGATATGAAAAAGGCATCAGCAAGGGCATTGGAAACAGAATAGCTGGTAAAATTTATTCAAGGAGGCAGAGAACCCTTGACTCAACAGAAACTACTGTTAAATGGCACATACGTTACTTAACCAGCAAACAAAAGAAAAGGAGCATAAATCAGTGTCCCATAAAAAAGCCAATCGTCAAGTGCAATTAGCCCAAAAAACATGAACTGTGAGCAAGACATGGTATAAGCAGCAATGACAACCTACAAGTGCATATAACGAAAGACATAAAAACCACAACCTGCATTGAAAAGAAAGGGGGCAGTTGCATTAAAATATAACAAACCTTCAAATTGACTTCTAAGTTCTGCATTCTGCGATTTCTGCAAAGCAAGTTTCATTGCTAATTCATGTATCTGCAACCAACAACCATTTTTGGAACAAAGCTTTAGCAAAATCTAGAAGATGACAAATAAACAAGTTCCAGAAACATAGGAGCTGTACTTTTTGACTGATATCATACAGAGGGCATCAAAAATCTTTTCCAAGTACATCCAAATATCATGTCAACATTTTTTATTTCTTGAGTCTCTCGTGAAGAACACGATCAATTTATTAGTCAAATTCAGCAGCCAATGGGTTTCACATCCATTTCATCATGTTCAAAAACAAAATTCAAACATTCAGATGGATATTGCTAAACCTTTTACATCATTCCCCCCAATCTCCCCAAAAGAACAAACCCCTTCCATTTCCACAAACCAAACATAAAGAAAAGAAAGGTACAATTTATAATTTTCTAGCAGTAGGAAAATCATAACCATCAAGCATGAAAAGCACTTCCCTTCCAAAAAGAACCGAACACCAAACTGGGAGCAAGAACGAAATGTACACAAGCAGAGGGGGCAAAAAAACAAGCAAAATAAAGAAAAAACAAGAGCAGTACCTTTCCTTCTGCAGCTTGATTCCCAATCTCCTCATTTTCCTCTTGCAGTGTCCTACACTTTGCCATCAGCATCTTCCCCATCTTGCTTTGTGGAGTAAAATTCATAGCAGCAATATTATCATGCAATTCCTTCACCTTCTTGTCCTTCTCCTCAACCAAATTCTGTTAGAGCATTTAAGGAAACCACCATAAACCCATCATCTAAGAACATCAAACAAACATTTATAATCATGCACTAAGTTGCAAAAACAACTTATGGTATCAAGTCTGAAGTCTTCAATGCAAGGAATTCTCAATATGCAGAAGCCCAGATCACCCAGACCAAATTAAAATTAACAGGACCTTACCTGAGAAGTTATCCAGTATTTAATGTAATATTTTACCTTTATGAACTTGTGGTATGTGATTTATCCTATTTTTAACAAGGACAATTGAGTTGATACCTCTGTTAATCGATGTGTCTCAAAATAAGATAATCCAATCAGATTATAAGGTAACAGTATGTGCATGTAATGCATCAACTTGAGCTAAATTTTACTTTCACTAAAATGTTTAAGCACAAACCTTCAAACGTGTAAATTCCTCATGAATTGCTGGATCCAGCAGTAACCTCCTTGCCTACCAGGTTGATCGCGAAAAAGAAAAGGAGAAAAAAAGGGGAAGAAACAATAAAGAATAGTCAGAGAGAATGGGAAACAATCACACACTCTACAACCAGGCCATGTAAATTCTAAGTCATAGAAATTTCCTAAAATCAGATAAGAGCACAAATATGCAGCTTCACTTTGAAACTCAAGGGAAACAGTAGCAATAATTCATCTGGAACTTCAAAAGAAGGGCATTTAATGTATAGGACAGAATGTTGTTAGAAACAATGAGAACTTTATAGCCTTTAATGAATTCAGCATATAAGTATGGGAAAAAAAGCAGATTGAAGGGAAGAACAGCAGCAAACATAAGATCCTTGTCTAAAACCCACCCTGACGTAGAGAATTTTCTTCATGCTAAATTGATATCTATTTTTATAACCTCATAAACAAGGCATGTCAAGATGGCACATATTCCTCAAGACATAATTTAAGCACTTGTTGATACCTGCATTGATGGTGGCTTGAGTTGAGCTTTCAGATCCCGGACTGCAGACTGCAAATTTAAAGCGAATTTGCCGTTAGACAATTATATGACACCAATCAATATAGTCAATCAGGGCGCACTAAACTTCCCTCAAGTAAGATTCAGGATACACAAATGATAGCACTACAGTCAACTACAAAAACCACATTATGTGGTTATTTTATTCTCCTCCCAAAATTTCCTCATTTGTACATTTATGTACATGTTCAGGTAAACCATGGGAAGCCATTTCAAATTCCATGTGCCCAGGAATTTTGGTTTCCAGAAAACACACAATCTTGTGCTCTTTTCATCTAAGCCAATTTGAGGATATGCCTTCCTAGTTACATCAGTCCTCCAATATGTCAAATAGATATTGCTCCCTAAGCAGTTGCAGCGATTATGTGATCCAGCATTCAATGTTACAGGAAAAAAATGAAGAGAAGTGAAAGACCCTCTCCATCCTCAACTTCAAACTGTGAGAGAGGGACTCACCTTTAGCTCTGCTATCTCCTGCTCCCGTTTTGCAAAAGTTACAATAAAGGCAGCTTCCTTCTTCTTAGCCTTTTCTAACTGATAATAACAAGAAAACATGGATGAAATCCTGCATGTATGGTAATCACCAAAGAAGCTAAAGAAACCAACAGTCTAATATAATCACTTAACCTGCTCTCTCAATAACTCCTCAGAAGATTTCAGGGTCTGAAGATAGTTGATCACTAGTTTAGGTTCTACAACAAATAATAGAAAGTAATTTTTGAGAAAAGGGACAGCTTTTAGGATGTTCACAAACAGAACTAGTTCTAGCATCACATGTCACATTACAACACAACGTAAAACACTAATAACAGGCTAACCAAGAGATGCCCCAGCAGGTATGGAGGACTCATTCTCAAATGCAGAACGCCACTTCTGAATTTCAGATTTTGCAGCTTCAAGCTCTGTCTGAAACCAGCATTATTACAACTCAATTAGTGGATCTGATGAAAAAACATCCACACTGTGTACAGAATGCTATAATATTTAAGAAGTCACATGCAGATTTAGTGCCACTGTAAAACTTAACATAATCAGTTCAAGTAGCCTCAACCTATAATAAATATACAAACAAATATTCTTATTTATTCAAAACATCTCAAATATAAAGGGAACCCATCAATAAAAATTTCAGAGGAAGAGCTGTGATCATAACGAAGCTATAAAAATACTTTATCCAAAGCAGGTGAAAAGAAAGACTTCTACCCTGAAATTCTAGGCCTGTGCTCCCACCAGACATCCAATTTACATTATTTGCATTGTTAGAGATCAATTATAAGCTTTATCCATAAGAATTTCCGTTATATTTTCCTTATTTAATTAAGAACAACAAGGGTCTAAGCTATTAATGAAAGGACCATCTGTTCTATGAAAATTATGCTATCAACTTAGAAACCAAGTTTTCCATTCCTCTGTCTTACTCTATTCCTTCACAATCTTCCTACTCTTCTTGTTCATGTTTCCTCATGGACAGCCATCCAATTAAACTTTCGTCAACAATGAAAATGTCTCCTCCTCAGAAGTATAGTTCATAAGCGAAGAAGTAAACTATAAGAACAGTTCTACTAATCAATAATTCATATAAGAAACAATGGGATGGACGATACATGCCTGGCATGTTGCGAGTGAACTTTTACAAGTCTCAAGACTGCATAAGAAAACAGAAAGAGAACATGAGACTGTAAAATAATATAACCGAGCAATAAACATCATTAGTCTTCTCTTTTTACAAAAATTGCTCTATGCACGTCTTACTTTACCTCTCACGAAGCGACAAAATCATTGCAGTTTCTTCTACCTTGGAATTACCCTGCAACGACAACAAACAGGATTTTCATTCCTTTAAGACTTACAGACTTCAGCAACTCCTACGACCTACGGAAAAAAAAAGAAAAGTTCTACTTCATAATTCGTAGCTGATACCAGTATATGTGTGTGTGAAAAAGAGAGGGTACCTTTTTGGAGCTAAAAATATCATCTTCGTCATCCTCGAGATCTCCAAAGCTTCTCTTGTTGCCTAATTAATTAAACAAATTATTAAGAATTGCTGTTTCGTGAATGTAATGGTGATGATAATAAAGAAGGAGTTAACCAAGTAAAAACCAGAACGTCTGCTATTGTGGCTCCCGGGAAAATCACCGCCAAAATCATCATCCTGGAATTCGGTGCGGAATCAAATTGTCAAAGAAACCCTAACACACGTACGTACGCATTCATGTCTTACACGTTGAAATTATGTGAGAGGTAGGATTGAAGGAGAACTTACATCGACGTCGAGATGGTTGTGCGATGCCATTGGAGAAAAACCCTAAAATGCTTTGTTTTGTGGGAGGGAGTCGGGACTCGTGACAGACAGACGGACAGTGGTGTTTGAAAAAATAGTGTCAGGTTTCGTAATTTCTTTAATCTTTATTGGAGACTTGAACGCAGAAGGAGTTAATTGACAATTTGAGAAAATTAAAGGTGTTGATTAAAAATAAACAAAACTCTGGGTGTAAATTAACGCCTTGTTAGTTGTTGGAAAAAAACATTTTCCAGATTTTCTCGTACTTGACTACAATAGCTAGGGAAAAACACTTTCCATCAAATAAAGGTGGAGCATGGTGTTTTTTCATTTAAAATTAAAAAAAAAAAATCACTTTCGAAGAAGTACATAAGAATCGTAGTGAAACATTATTTCATTTTAATATATACGGATATTAATATATTAATAAAAATACTTTAAAATATATAATATTATTATAAAATAATAGATTACTGGTATTATACAACATACTAAAAGGGCTTGATACCCCTGTTACTATTTACCTAAACACAAAACACGATGGATTGAAGAAGTGTAATGACAGACCAGCCCTTTATACAAAGAGTTGCAGGGGCAGCGGGGAAGGGTGAGTTGTCTTTTTCATTGGGATGCATTTGGTATTGAAAAGATGGTTGGTGAGAAAATGATCGGCTTAATTTTTGGTAGGGTTGTAGTCCCTGGGATGCGGGCACCTGGTGCTGGGGTTGGCTTGCCCTGGGCTTGAGCTAGGCCCACGCTCCACGTGGGGACACCTAGCGTTTGGGCTACACTGTCTGTACAATGGGTCAAACTCGCGCGCACATGTGGCGCTGAGGTTGGATTGCACTTGGCGCTGAGTCAGACCCGCACGCCACGTGGGGACACCAGGCGCTGGGTCTACCCTGCATGTGTGCTAGGTCTAACCCGCACACATGGCTGCAGACCCTGACACGACCTAAGGCTCATGGGTCCAGCATTAAGACTCAATTCTCTTGGGTCCTACGTCTGGACCCGGTACTCTTGGGTCTTGCAACAGGACTCCATGCTCCTAGGTTCGGCGTCAAGACCCAAGGCTAATGGGTCCTGCGTCAGGACCCGAACCCAACCACCTTGGGTGTGGCCACGGACCCAAACCCTAACCCTCTTGGGTCCGACCAAAGACCCCACCCATTTTGTCCGGACACATTTGGTCCCCACCCCTTTGGACCCGGACACAGACCTAACCTCCTTAAGTTCGGACGCGGACCCAACCCCACTTGGGTCCGGATATGACAGACCCAGCCCCCTTAGGTCCGAACATGGACCCAAACCGCTTAGGTCCGCACCTGGAAGGACCCAAACCCAAACCCGCTTGGGTCCGGACACAAACGCACCCGTCCTATAACCCCTTTGGGTCTGGCCACGGACCCAACCCTTTTGGGCCCGAACACCGACCTAACCCCCTTGGATCAGGACGCAGACCCAACCCTCTTGGGTCCGAACCTGGAAGGACCTAAACCCTAACCCGCTTGAGTCCGGACACGAACCCAAACCCCTAACCCCCTTAGGTCTGGGCACGAACCCAGCCCGCTTGGGTCCAGACACGGACCCAAACCTTAACTCTCTTGGATCCGGCCAAAGACCCCACCCTCTTGGGTCCGAACTCGGACCCAAACCTCAACCCTCTTGGATCCGGCCAAGGACCCCACCCTCTTGCGTCCGAACTCGGACCCAAACCTTAACCCTTTTGGATCCGGCTAAGGACCCCACCCTCTTGGGCCCGGACACCGACCCAACTCATTTGGGTCCAGCCACCGTCCCCACCCCTCTTGGGTCCGGACATGGACGGACCCAAACCCTAACCCATTTGGGTCCGGACACGTACCCAACCCCCAACCCCCTTGAGTCGGGACACAGTCGGACCCAAAACCTAACCCGCTTGGGTTTAGACACCGACCCAAACCGCTTCAGTCCGGACACAGAAGGACTCAAACCCGAACACTCTTGGGTCCGGACATGGCCCCACCCCAAACCCGCTTAGGTTCAGCCAAGGACCTCACCCTTTTGGGTCCAGACGCTAACAGACCCAAACCCCAACCACCTGGGGTTCGGGGTCCATACACCAACATAGCCCCCAACCCCCTTGGGTCACGGACCCCAACCCCCAACCACCTTGGGTGCGCCCATGGATCCAAACCTTAACCCTTTTGGTTCCGATCAAGGACCTCACCCCTTTGGGTGCGGACACGGACCAACCCCTTTAGGTCCAAACACGGACCCACACCCCTAGACACCTTAAGTTCGAGGTCCGAACACAGACCCAACCCCAACCCCAACCCCCTTGGGTCCAGACACGGCCCACTCCCCAACTCCCTTGGGTCCGACTACGAACCCAAACCCCAACTCTAACCCTTTTGGTTCCGAACACCGACCCAACCCCTTTGGGTCCGACCACCGTCCCCATCCCTCTTGGGTCCGGACACGGACGGGGAAACGCTTGAAACTGATATGATCAAATGTTTAGAACATGATATTGTATCGTATTGGATTGAACAAGATCTTCTAAAACATTAGTAAAAAGATATTACTAAATCTAATAAAATACAAAGATTCTAGCATGGGTTATGATCAACACTTCTTTTAGTTTGGGAACGAGTTTTCTTCCTATTTGTTTTTGTGTATGCAAGGTACTTTTTAAAAAAATAATTTTTTTTACTTCAAATTAATTTGTTTAGGTATTTTTATATTATTTTGATGTGTTTATATAAAAAAAAATTAAAATTTTTTTAATGTATTTTTATATAAAAAAATACTTTAAAAACAATTATTACCACAATATCAAATAAACTTAAAGTTTCGAGTCACGAACATACTAGTTGAAACATTATTTTAAAAATAACATGATATTTTACAAACCCACAAAATCTTAGAGGAAATTTCAAATGAATTAGGGAGATATTAGTAAAATATTTCATGCCAACAAATTAAATTAAATTAATTAACTGAGAAGGAAAATGCGGGGAAAAAATACAATGTCAAAGCAATTTCTCTCGCAATGGTGTCTCCTTTCCTCCGCCGGCAACTAATTTATTTCCATCTCTCGCGTAAATTCCTGGTTAGTATTTTACCAGTGGCATTTTAGTCAGAACACTGGATCAAATGCGACAATGTGCTGGTAGGTGGACGAAAAATCATCGGTTCAACACGTCGCCAAAAATTGAGAGTTCGTAATAAAAGAATAATTAATTTTTTATTGCAACTAGTAGAGTATGAGATAACTTGTTTGATGTAAAGTAACTTGAGTTGGAAAAATATTTTTTATTATTTGATTATAATAATAAAAAAATATTTTAAATAATTGCATAGCATTACGCATGCATGAAAAATTTATATGTTCATAACAAGAATTAATTAATTAATACTAGAGTTTATGGCTATTCACAGCAAATTTAAGTTAAGGACCACTTAAATAATGACTCAAGGCCCTATTTAATTAAAAAACCTCAAGAATAAGTAAAATATATTTGTTAATTATGTTTTATGAAATGAAAATTGCCTTCACTTAACAAAAGATTTCAAATATAAAATAAGAATTGCTCAACATCCCATCTAACCGACATACATAAAAAAATTAAAAAAAATATATGTAATTCTTTAATATTTTAAAAGGTCTTATTTATAGTTTTGTTCAAAGCCCTTATTCACCTTAAGCTAGCTTTGATTATTCATACAGTAAAATTATTATTTTGCACTTGACAACCCCTAGTTTATAACTTGGTTTGAGGAGTTAAACGGTTTTTTTCACGAGATTAAATTGTCAATTCAAAGATCATAGGGGTATCAAAATCTTTTTACTTTTTAGTTGCACAATAAATTTATTAAACCATCCTTATAAGTTAAATTAATAAAACTTAAAGGTGAGGTGCTTTTCAAGAATTTCAAATTTTCTTCCACAGTGACATACCCAAATTACCCTTAAAGTTAATTTTTCTTTAAGTTAAGATCAAATGGTATTTTTGACATTTCATGTAGGTATTTTTGTAATTAGCAATTTGACTTAGGGGCATTTAATTATTTTAATTAAAATATAATATTATTTTAAATAAAAAGTTAGTGAGCACGCGCCAACAAGTGGAAGACTCTTGCTCCCTTCGAGTGGTCAAACTTCACATTTTAAGGCGACATTCAATGTGTCTAGTTGCCTTCTTCACAATAGTGAGGCCCATTTCGTCATCCCTTACATGGTAGAGCTTCGATAATGTTTTTACTTCTCCCTCTCTTTTCTCTCTCTAGCCTTGAAAAACATTTTGTCCTTGCAAAAATTCAAAAAAATATTGTCATTTGTTAATTTTATCAATTTTATTTCTAATTCTTTTTATTATGTCAAATTTGATTCATTTATTTCTCAATTTCATCTCTTGGTATTTGATTTTTATATCAAGTTTGGTCCTTATTTTTTTATTTTTTTCTTATATTTTTCTTGATTATTTATTTTTCAATTTCATCCATCTAAATTTCATTTCATTTTCTTTTTATAACAATTTTAATCTTTATTCTTTTCAATTCTATTTTTTCTTGTTTTCGATCCTTTTTTGTTGATTTTTTTTTAGTTTTACTCTTCATTAATTGGTTGATTGGAAATCTAGCTTTAAGATTTTTTTTGGTTTGCCTCTTATGGTTCAATCCAACCTTATGACCATGTCATAGGTTTAAGAGATTAGACAAATTGCATCTGGTCTTTTTTTATGTTTTTTTAAATTAATTTTTTTCTTCAATTTTATTTTTTAACATTGTGTTGGTTGGGGATTTGTATTCATTATTTTTTGATTTTTTTTCATGTGAATTTATCTCGATCTCATGTCCCGAGTCATAGATTTAGCGAGCTTATTAGGGTTGACTTGTGTCTTTTTTTGTTTAAGTTTTAATTTTGATCCTCATTCATTTGATTGTATCAATTTTTTTTTTCAATTTCATCCATTAACATTTGACTTTTATATCAAATTTGCACTTTATTATTTTAAATGTTACTTGTTTTTTCAATTTTATCCCTCAACATTCTTTTATATCAATTCTTGTCTTCATTCTTTTCAATTCTTTTTTTTTTTTGTTTTGGATCCTTTTTTGTTGATTTGTTTTTTTAATTTTACCCCTTATTATTTTTTTAATTGAAAGCTTGGCTTCATGATTTTTTTGGTTTTGAATTTATGGTTCAATTCAATTTCATGACCTATGTCACGAGTTTAAGATAGTAGATCGCGTTAGATTCAGTTATTTTAAGTTCTTTTTTAAATTTGATTTTTTTCAATTTCAGCCTTCAATATTGTGTTGGTTGGGGATTTGCAATCATTATTTTTTTACTTTTTTTCTATGAATTTATCCCAATCTCATGTCTCAGGTCATGGATTTAATGAGTTTACTAGAGTTGACTCGAGTTTTTTTTACGTTGCTTTTTTTTTTGCACCTTCAACACTTAATTCATTTGATAATGAAGCTTTATGATTTTATTCGATTTGTTTTCAATGAAATTATCTTGGTCTTACAACTAGATCGTCGATATGGCTTGATGGCTTGGATAAATTTGGGTTTTTTTTTTCAATTGCATCATTCAATATTTTTTTTATAAGAATTGATATTTATATATATATTTTTTTCATTTTGCTTTATGTACGATTATCTCATTATCATTTAATTTTTTTTTTGTTAACAAATAATATCTTAGGAACCTTTTAAGAATATTAAAAAGATATATTTTCATGTTATTAGCATTTTTTGTTATTATTAAATTATTGTCAATTTTTTATGCTTAATTTGTTATTGATGCTTTTTTCTCCAATCATATTATTAGATTAATCAAATTTATTGAATCTAATTGAAACAATTAATCAAATTTTATTTTTTTTTACTTTTTTTATGCTAAATAAAAACTAATCTGGCCGGCGATGTAGCCCAAAATATTTATCTTATGTTTTCTATTCATTTATATATCTATATTTGTTTTTTAGGAAAAGAGGAGTAAATCGAAATTACTCTTTGTCAAGAATTACAAGTGGCATTTTAGTCAACCCAACTAAATCCGGCCACCATTAAAGTCTCAAACAACCACCAGTTTCTTGTATTTGTA
>Ga0325405_1004359_pt1 | contig 14478 bp, 10 predicted proteins | sample PopdelMetagenome_21_FD_205663 | JGI IMG/M metagenome (GOLD analysis project Ga0325405, IMG submission 205663) | Populus deltoides microbial communities from Bellville, Georgia, United States - Xylem-Control-R2 | ecosystem: Host-associated > Plants > Phyllosphere > Stem > Wood/Secondary xylem... | reverse complement strand
ATACAATGGGTGAAGAAAACTAGCTGCTGGTATTTCTTTCCTCCTCATTAAACAACCTAATATATACACACATAAAGGATTTAATTAATCTCATCATGCACGATGACTTCAAATATGAATTGTAATCACTGAATTAAACAATTTAAATACAAAACGAAAGCTAGTTGACGGCCTTTATAATCTTTGAGAGCTGACCATTGTTGGTTTACTTAATTCAAATAATCTTTCTATCCAATTGTGGCATATGTGACTGGAACATGTAAATAAGAGGGGCGTCAAGAAAAAGTTAATCAATCGAAATTTTTTGTATAATCAGAATGGTGGATGGACGTAATTCATGCTAAAAACAATTTTTCTTGTAAAGTCCATAACTAAAAAGGATAAATAGAAAGAAGATTCATTACAGAAATTTAGTAGAGGCCAAGACTCATGGCATCGGGTTTAGCAAAATGTCAAGCTAAATCCCTCTTGATTTGGCTATATATCAAGCTCAAGGGCTTATGGATCTAGCAAGATATTATACCTAATTTTTTTAGGCTCGACTGTGTGCTATGCCCAAACACTTGTGGGTTTGGAAACATATCAGATCCAACCTCCTTGAACTCGACTATTTGCTAGCCCTAAGCATCAGTGGGTATGACGAGATATCAGACCCAGCCTCCTTGAGCTCAATTACGTGCCAAGCCTAAAACACCAAGATCAACGCCCTTTCGAGCCAAGGATTTTTCTGGATACAAGCACCCAAGGTAAGAATCTAGGTTCATCATGTTCCTACACCGCAGCTGTGTAAAAAGTCTTCTAAGAGTCTTCCATACATCAATTAGTATTAATGTTGATTATAATGGATGATTTCATCGGTATTAATATCATGTGTATTGATGCAGGGTGATCTTCTATAGACATGTGATACTTCCATCAACAATTAATGTCATATAAGGAAACACTTACAACCAATATTAATGTTGATTATCAACATTGATATGAAAAATAAAAAATGAAAAGACCTACGACCCCTCGAGTAAGAAAATAGAAAATTCAAGGTTATAAATACTCTATAAATGACCCAGGAAAGAGGTTTATCATCTTCACTCTCTTTCAACTTATTCTTGGCATTTATCGTGCATAAACTAAGGATAAACTTTCTTGTTTTTAAAATTTAATGCTCATTTACTGCAACTCTTTATAATAAAGTCACTGACTTAATCATCGGGGGTCCCAAAGATCCCAAAAAAAAAATTGTTTTGCAGGAAATTCAGTCCTCATCACTAGCCCCTCAGAATCCTCAGTTATGAAGAATAGAAGATGGACATCAACACGTGATTATCCATCATTCAAATGTGACAAAAAAAAATAACTTCCCTAATATTTTGGATTTTACAACATCATCACATAAAGCAATTAATTAAACTGAAATTATGTGAACATTGTGTTTAGATTATTGCATGTCACTACTAGAATATTTAGATTTACCAATGGAATTTTCTGTCGGTATTTATACTCATAGTTTATTGGCATAAATTTTACTGATGGGCTCATGAACATAAATAATCCGTCAAAAAAACTCGTCAATGAGTTTGTTAGTAATACTTTTACAGATAAACAAAGAAATATATAAATAGATGAATAAATTGACCGATAAGCACTTTTATGATGAAATTAAGAAAATATTGACCTATTATAAAATAGATAGATTGAGATATAAATATTTATGTTGATGCCTTAGGTCCCGTTTGTTTGCTGGAAAGTAATTTTCTTTTGGAAAGTGAATTCTGGGAAAGTGAATTCCAGGACAGTGAATTATTTTCTGATGTTTGATAGTGTAATGGAAAATAAGTTGGAATATACTTCCAGTGTTTGGTTATGTCATGGAAAATAAGCTGGAAAATAACTTATTAATGTTTTATTTTTCTCAAGTTTATTAAAATAATAAGGAACAAATCTTTCAAATTAAAAAGTTGAATGAGAATGAAATTGAAAAAAAAAATATAATTTCATAAATTATCTCAAATAAAATAAATAATAAAAAAATAATAGAGATCAAATCTAGAAAAAATTGAAAGATGAAGAAATTAAAATAATAATAATTAACATTTCATAAATTATTTCAAATAAAATAAATAACAATCAAAAGAATGAGGATCAAATTTGATAGGTAAAAAATTTCAATAAAAAAATAATAATGAAAAAACAAATAACAATTTTAAAAATGAAGATCAAATTTAATATAAAAATTAAATTTTAAGAGATGAAATTGAAAAATAAATATTCAAAACAAAATATATATAGCAATCAAAAGTTTGAGGATCAAATTTGATATAATCAGCAAATAATATGACATTTCTAAATTTTTCACAACTTCCGGAAAGTGTTTTTTGTCCAAATTTTTCAGGAAAACACCTTCCTGAAAACTAAGCCATATTTTTTTTTGACTGGAAAGTGTTTTCCGTTAATCAATTTTTTTAATAGCAAATAAAAATAGAAAAATTTAAAAAATAATTTTCTAAAACATAAACTCCAAAAAACAAACACGGTTTTAATTATATTCATGTAGGCAAAACTTGCATGGTGAATTTATAAGTTGGGCAAATATTTTTTTCAGAAAAGGAAACGGACCTGACAAAGCGAGGCAAACCTCTCAATTTTAAAAAAAAAAATTCAAAATAGTTTCTTAAAATAATTTAAGAAAATTGAAAGTTAGAAGAGAGGACGAGCGATAAGAAATGTGGTTGATACGTACATAAATAATAAGTAGATAAAATTAATTAATTAATATTATAAATAAATGGTGTATCTATAATTTTATCATCATCAAAACAAATCAAATAACTATACCTTAATTTTAAATTGTTGAAGTTAATCTTTCCAAATTAGAAAAGAACACTTAAAATGATCTTTGAATATTGCCAAGCAGCTTGGATGTGTTGGCAGCGTTTGCAACTCTCTCATCCCCATCATCATGACTCCACAAGCTTGGCAATAAACTTGTTGAAATACACATTTAATTAATTAATTTTATCGTATTTGTTCATGTGTCAACGCCATTTTTTATCACTTATTTCTTCTTGAAATTAAACTGTTAATTTTTTCTTAAAAAGAAAACAAAAACAGGCCGGTAGCAACGAGTTTTATATATAACTGAAGTATCAATTGAGAAATCCCTCTAATACATAAGAGATAAATTCACGTATGAAGCGTAATTAAGAACATAGAGAGGTGTACATGCAGAGCTGTTTTTATCGGAATAAACCCCAGTTTCTTGACCCGAAAGGAATTATATAAAATGATGCCCTGGAGATATAACTACATAATCCTAAGGGGATGGATTCCTAAGCCCGATCCATAGAGGTGATAGAAGAGACAATTACGAGGGAAAGTAGAAAGGATCATGAATTTCCTGTGACAAATCTTGGTGTCAGCCATGGTTTGATCTCTGCAGGATCATGACTCTATGAGCATGTGGGTTTCTCATGCACGAGTCTTGTGTGTGTCGTCGTCTCCGATTTGATTCTCAGTACACAGCACAGACTTTTGCAATTGTAAGGCCTCTGCACTGCCACCTTCACGTGCACATCCACGAGCACACATCAAGCGGTTACTCTCTCTCGAGACCTCACCTCACCAGCCTTGCTAGCACCTTCCCTAATTTGACAATTTTCTTACACGCTTATTGTTCTTGTTAGATATCCCAGTCATCTTGTAGAATCAACCATGGTTTCTGAACTTGATCCGGGTTCTACCTGATGTAAGGCCTGGTCAAGGATTAAGTGTGTTGACAAGGTAAATTATTTTTAAAAATAAAACAGAATAAAACTATATTATTTAGTTAACTGGGTTTTTTACTAGGTTTTGTCTAGTTTGCAAGTTATCTTGAATTGATTTTTTTTATATTTACATAAGTTAAACAATGAAATAATCAGTTTTAAGTCAATTTGTCGAGTCAGTTTAATAATTGTAGCATCAATATTTAAAACAATTTTTTTCTCAATTAAATTCTCACATTGATTTATTATATTCAAGGAGCTGGTTTTAAAATTTAAAATAAAAAATCAGAGAAAAAATAAACTTCAACTATAAAGTGGTCTGTCTCTTAAGGTTTTTCTATAGTGTTGTTAATTTTAATTGATCGATAATAAAAAAAATTAGAGAATTAAATCATTAAATTTGTTTGAACTCCTTCCTGCGACATTCTGTGTTAATTTCTCTTGTCACTAAAAGATCGAAAGTCAGGAAAGGGTTATTGCTTTTATGAAGAAAAAAATGTGAGAAGTAATTAGAAGTTCCTAATTAAAGATCGAATAATCATAATGAACTTGATCTGACAACGTTCTGTTAATTTTAAATTAATAGCATATTATAAAAACCCCAAAAACTCTGTGGGCGAATTGAGATAATTAATGTGTTATATAGTACATGTACGTAGTATATACGTATTTTGTACTTGGCTAGCTAGCTGCAGGAAGGCAAAGGCAAATCAATGTCAGTTGCTGGATGGTTTATTTCATTGACCCTTGTAATTCTATATTTGTGATTCTATGAATATCCAAAAGACAGCCTTATCGACCCTTAATTAATTACCAAAAATCCTCTTTTTTTTTTTAATCAAGTCAATCGCCCGACTTCTCTTCTATTTAAGCCTCCGTTTATTCCCTGCAAAAAAACAACGGACACGTTAATTTCATCTGAACCTGGCTAGCTGCATGCTACAAGCCCCCTTCTCTCTTCTCCTAGCCTTCTTTCTTGCTTTATTAATTGTAACTTCGTATTGTGTGTGTGTGTGTGTGTGTGTGTGTGTAGCCATGGAAGGCATAGTAAGGCCACGCTCAAGTAACCCTAGTTCATCAGCTTCTTCCAAGCTAGGCATGCACAGAGAGTCACATGTAATATCACAGTTGATCAAGCCCAAAGTTCGCATAATTCACGTATTTGCACCAAAAGTTATAAAGACTGATGTTGCAAATTTTAGAGAGCTTGTTCAAAGACTCACTGGTCAACCTTGTGGAAGTGAAGGCATGATCAAGAAGAAAGCAAGAAGCAGTGCTCTAGGCAAGAGAAAGAAGACCGGTTCCTCAATATGTGAGTCAAGCAAGAAAGCGATGCAGCAGCTGCCAGAGCTAGGATTGCCTAGTTTGATGAGAGGAGAGAAACTCAGGGTGGAGGTGGAAGCAAATGAAATGTTGGGGGGTCAGAATTGTTCGAGTAACTTTAATTCCCTTCATGGGTATGGAGATTTGAAAGGTTTTGTACCTGATGTGAGTAACAACTTTTCTTTGACAACACCTAATTCACAATCTTCTCATGAAATGGATGGTTATGAAGACACGCACCTTTCTTGGCAAAAGGTGGATTAGTTTAGTTTGAGGGCAATTATCCAAAAAAAAGTTTAGTTTGAGAGGGCATGGCCGGTTTTATTTTGTGTTTCTTTGTTCTGTCAGTCAATCACTCTCTCTTGCCAGAAAAGTTGAGATGAAATTAGATATTGTTTCTTTGATGGGTTTGCAGGTATGGATGGCGCCTGATTGATTTCGTCATATATAGTATGGGGCTTGCATGGACATCCTCGATCTTCTTACATGGTTTCTCCAGGTTTCTGTTTCATGGGGTTTGCTTAGCGAAACAGCTCTATGGAGGATTGACTTCAAGAACTGGGTTCATTGGGGGTTTCTTTTCTTCTTCTTCTTCTGGCTTATATGCCTGTGAATTATTGACTTTATGATCTGATCTCGACCATGTACGCATTGAAACGTGTATATATTTTGCTGATCTTTTATATTGCATGCATTGCACTGAGCACTGAGCAACTGGACTCCATTAATTTTTCATTTTTATCTTGAGTTTGAAAAACTGGGAAGGCTGTGAGGCGATAGCTGCAACCCTGTTTTTTATTTGTTTCTTCCTAGACTTGGAATCACATGCTTGCTTTGGTATTTTTGCCTAAGATTTTGCTCTCAGATTGATGTGAAGTGGAGAGGCGTTCAGGGAGGCTCCCTAAAACCCTATCCTCTCTCCTCCTCCTCCTTGTTTTTCTGTATTATCATATGAATTAAAATGTTGACTGTTGGATAACCGAGAGTTCATTCTATAATGTTGGGTAATCATGGTTGGCCTTGCTGATAAGACAACAATATTCATATTAGAAATCAAGATTCATCTGGTGTCATTTCGCTTATTGCTTATGCTTGTTTATCAACAGAGTTCTATCCCATTCTTGCTCGAAATATAAATCTTGAACCATTCGATCAATTTTACAGTGAAAAATAAACGCAGGCACCGAGAATTCCGTTGAAAAAACTTATCCAATAACTTTCAATTTTAATCCTTTTGAGTTTTACAAACTCCAGAGGAGAAAATCCAAAGTTTCAGACAAGACACAAAGTCAACACCTGCCTCTGTCAACTTCCTCAACAAATAAATCTTGAAAGCAGCTGCTAATTGAACACCTTCCATGTTTCTTCAATAAAATATCTAGCCGCCCCAAATTGCAAGATTACGGTGATGTGTGCTACTTTGTGAAATCTTATACTACACTCAATATGATTTACTTCCGTTTGTCTTATAGTATTATCATACATGGACAATCATAGACCAGAAAATTCAGGAGAAATGTCTATTTAGTCTGACAAGCTCACGCCCACCTCCTCTCTGAACTCATAATCTAATTAGCTCGTTATGTTGTTTCTCTTTCGTGTTTGTTTAGAAATGGCATCATGCTGTTTTTTACTGACTTTCGTTAATCCGAAATGTATTAAAATACCAAAGAAAACAATGTGAAAAGAAGAACATTAGAAGGAAACTGCTCCAAGCTATGCTGAGAACAATTATCTCATAGCGTCCATTGACTTGAGATTTTGATGAGAAGAGGGGAAACTGGAGATCCCTACAATATTTGACCAGTAATAATGTCATATCTTTCAGGATGCTAGATTATCATCCTTTACACATATATAAACCAGTTGTTTGTTCATATAAATGCAAAGAAGCAAGTAAATTAGAAGAGAGAAAAAAGTGATGATGATGATAATGTTAAAGCAATCCAAATTAACATAAAAGAAATACAAACATAAGAGAGAAGAAGACTAGGGTTTTCATTGATCATTTTATTCTGAAGTTATTGTTTTAACCTAAATATAAAGAAATTATATATAGACTAAACTAAAAATATTATTCTACCATTAACAAATAAAACAAAATAAATATATTTTTTAATATCTCCCCTCAAATTTATGATACGGCAGCTGCAAGCATTGAGAGTTTGTCAACTAGAAAACGACAACGAGAAATGAAATGTGAATTGGTAAAGAAATCTGCAATCTGCAAAGAAGAAGAAACAAAAGGCAAAATAATGGTGTCATACTTAAGATGATGACAAGTAAGATGACAATCGATCTCAATGTGTTTAGTTCATTTATGAAAAAAAACGAGTTGTGAGCAATCTAAATAGAACTCTGGTTATTACAATACATAGGAGTAGGATGAGAAAGGCAAACTCTCATATCCACAAGTAACCAACGTAACCAAACAATCTCTTTGGTAGTAGATGTCATAACACGATATTCTGTTTCGGTTGAAGATTGAGATACAATATATTGTTTTTTGCTCTTCCAAAAAATAAGATAATCATCTAATAAGATACATAAACCTATAAGAGACTTGCAATCTGTGGAATCACTGTCATGATCAGCATCAGAGTATGCACGCAGCTCCAAGAAAGAGATGGATAGAAGTAAAAGAGTCTGAAAGACTGTATTCCATTTTCAATACCCAAAAGATATCGTAAAATACAAAGAACAGTTGCCTAATGAACGGTAATAGAAGAAGCAACAAACTGACTAACAATATGAACAGCATATGCAATATCTAGACGAGTAATAATAAGATATATTAAGCTTCCAACAATAGTATAGTATAAAGTAGAATTTGTCAAAGGTAAACCATCATAAGAAAAATACTTTGCATTAATCTCAATGAGAGTATTTACAATCTTGTTATCAGTAAGTTTAGCCTGCTCAAGAATATCTGCAACATATTTCGACTTAGAAAAAAGGAAAGCTATGGGTGAGTAAGCTACCTCAATACCCAGGAAATATCAAAGATTACCCAAATCCTTCATTTCAAACTATCTAGCCAACTCTATCTTCAAAACTAAAATACCATCAATATCATCACCAGTAATAATCATGTCATCAACATATAAAGATAAAATGATAAGACCTGCATTAGTGCACTTAATAAAAAAAAACAGAATCATGACCACTAGAAATAAATCCAAGAGACGAGATCACGGCAAAGAATTTCTCAAACCAAGCACAAGGTGCTTGTTTGAGACCATATAACGCTTTCTTGAGCTTACAAACATACTCGGAGTCATGTGAAACACTAGGAGGAGGCGTCATATAAACTTCTTTTTGAAGATCTTTATTCAACAAGATATTTTTAACATAAGCTAAGAGATATGTCACTGACGAACCGAAGTTATGGCAATAAGAGTACAATTAGTAGTAATTTTTGCAACAAAGGCAAATGTCTCCTCATAATCCATACCATATTGTTGAGAGAATCCTTTTGCAACCAACTTAGTTTTGTATCTCTCAATAGACTCATCAAAATTAGTCTTGATCTTATACATCCAACGATAACTAACAACGCTCTTGCTAGGAGGTAGAGGAACCAAATCCCAAGTATATATCTTATGCAAAGTAGAAAGTTCCTCATTTATAGCTTGCTACCAAAAAAGATCAATAATTGCCTCTTTATAGGAAGAGGGCTTAGAGAGATAATGAATAAAAGCTAATAAAAAAGTATATGATGAAGAATAACAAGAATAAGCAAAATTTCATAGCTTTATGGACTTACAAATGTGTGTGGATTGACGTAAAGGTGAATTCATAATCTCATAATGAAGCTTCAGATGTGTCGGAGAGTAAAATGTTAGTACTTATAGAATGATGAATACAAATTGGTAGAACATGGGGAGAGGTATCTGAAGTACTAGGAACCTAAAATGATAAACTATTAGAATCCTCAGAAAAAGAATCTATATGAATAAGATCAGATCTAGTCAAGTTATAAGTAGTGGATAGAATAGAAAAGAAAGGCATATGCTCGAGAAAGATAACATAACAAGACACATGAAGTTTCAGAGTTATTGGATCAAAACAACGATACCTCTTTTTACCTTTATCATAACCAAGAAAGACACATATAACAGATCAAGTGAACAACTTACTACGTTCTACATGAGGATAAAGAACAAAACAAGTACAACCAAAAACTCTAAATGAGGAATAATCAGTGGTATACTAATATAACTTTTTGAAATGAGAAAACCCTAAAATATGAGAAAATGAAATTGTATTAATCAAACTTGCAGTAGTAAGGGCAATTTCTCCCCAAAACTCACTAGGAATAGAAGCAGATAACAAGAGAGAACAAGCAGTTTCGACAATATGCCTATATTTTTTTCAACAACTCCATTTTGCTCAGGAGTATCTGTACATGAAGTTTGGTAAATGATTTCATCTAAGGTAAGCAACTCATAAAATTTATTAGAGATGTATTCCTCACCCAAATCACACCTAAAACATTTGATAACAATAAAATGTTGAGTTTTGATAAGAGCTTGAAATGTTGTATATATCTCAAAGAATTTAGAACGATGTTTCATTAAATAAACCAAACAATAACGAGTATTATTATCAATTAAAAAAAACATGATATCGAGACCCTCTTTTTGAAGCAACAAGAGAAGGTCCCCATACATCAGAATAAATCGAGTCAAATTGGAAAGAAGAAACAGAAATACTTTGATTAAAAGGTAAAGAGAAAAATTTTATCAGTTTATATCCACTACAATCAGAAATATCACAAGTTTTGTAAATTTCCTAAAGCTCCTATGGATGCCAAAAATCTCAAACAAGAAGACAAAACATGACTTAAACGAGAATGTCATAAATAAAAACTAGAAGACGAATGACTCAAATAAAAAGAAGACAAATCAATAATAGTAGTAGCAACAACAACAACAACTAGCACTTTTAACTCATCCAAAATATATAGTTCATTCTCCCTATGGCCTGTTCCAATCAACTTCTGAAATTACAGATCTTGTACACAATAAAAAAAAAGAGGAAAAAATGACTAAATAAGCACTAGAATCACATAACTAACCAACAGAGGCTAGATTCAATCTGAGTTTCAGAATAAGATAAACATTAAAGAGAGACAAGTGAGATGTGACAACAGAACCAACACCTGCTAAAGGCATGAGAGTGTCATCAGCAGTCATAACAGGAATAGAGGGCGAAGGGGACACAGAAGTAAAAGATGAAGAATCTGGAGACATATGATATGAAACATCAGAATCCAAAACCCATTTAAAACGTAACATACTTGAAGAACTATGAGGTAACTGACTTGCAAAAGAAAAGGTGTACATTGCCTGTGGCTATAAGGAGAGAACTTTTGAAATTACTCAGCTAGAGAACTAGGATCAATGACAAAGCCTGATGAAACTATTGTTACAGTGTTGTAGTGTGGTGGTTTATAACCCTCAGGTGGTCTATGAGCATTGGATTGTGACTGGTTGTCAGGCTTCCAAACTTATTTTTGTTGTCTCAACTCGGGACACTAAGCCTTCCAATGACCTCTCTGCTTACAGAAACTGTACTCGTCGAAGGCAACTTTTGTGTAATGCTTATTCTGATGATTAGAGAATGGCTTAGATAATACTGCTAGTATAGAAGGATTTGAAACAGAAAGAATTATCTTTTTAGAATAAGATTGAAGACATATTTCTTCAATCAATAGCTCACTGACAACAAAGTCAACAGAAGATAGTGGAGAACGACGCAGAATTGAACCTCTAAGTCCTTCAAAATCACTGTAAACTGCTGTAAAAAACTGTATCAATTATTGCTCCTTTTTACGATCAATATAGGCATCACATACCTTTAATTCTGTCGATTTTGTATGAGCCAATTGATCCTTCAAATCTATCATAGCAAAATAAAACTCATGAATACTCATATTCTTCTAGTGAAGAGCTCGTATATCATTCTCTAATTGATACTGTTTTGTAAAATTTGATTGCGTAAATAACTTTTGCAAATGATCTCAAACCTCTTTTGTTGTTTCATACTTTACGAACTACATACCTATGGAATTCTCAGCAGAATTGTTAATTCAAGTAATAATCTTTGCATTATTTGCTTCTCATGCATCTATCTAAGTACATCATTCTCCTCAGTATTCTTAGGTATCACATAAGTTTCACTAACATATCCCCACATCTTTTTACCCTTAAGGAAATTTCACATTACATAACTTGAATACAAATAGTTCTTTCTATCCAACCTCACATTTACAGACTAAGCGAATCATCTCTTTCAATAGCCATAATCAACAAACAAATAAAACCATAACACAAAAGTAGCGAAAAACAAAATACCAGATTGCAGAAACTAAATAGATATCACATAGCAAGGTTGTTAAAATCACGAGTTAACTCCTAAAATCTTACGATTTTACAAGTTAACATGTATCTAACGTGCTAAATCAGACTAAAAACTCAAAACGAGTAAAATCAGACTTAACTCGCGCAAAATCAGTAAAATCGATAAACTCGTTAAACTCGGTCTGATTTCACGAGTTTACTAAATTTATGATATGAACCAAGTCATGTCCAAATTTGATCTTAAAATGTCTGCTGACTAGTTTTACGAGATTGAGCATATCTTTCAAACCGTATATTTGATAAAGCTGAAATTTTACAGGGAAATATTAGATACATGAAAATATATTGTGGTAAATTTTCAAGTCAAATGAAGTTAGGGAACATAATATTTCAAAGGGTCAAATTTAGTAAACTAATATTGTCAAGTATGTCAAACAAATTTTCGTGTACTGTTTGGGACATATCTAGAGCTACCAGTGGAATTTTGCTTTGATTAAGTTAGGATAGAAACTAGACATTTAAAACTTTCCAACTATATATTGTAGGTCCAATAATTCATCTAAATGAGAGAGAACGACATGTTTGAAATCAGGACTCAAATCTGTCAAGAATATACAAAAATTGAAGATTCAGGCTATATGGAGGAATTTTAACATGAAGATTTTTTTATTATTCTATTTTATTTATTTATTTATTTTTAAATAATTATTTTTAATTTGAATTTTTTCTAGCGCATTAGACATTGTTTAGGAGTTTATTTCATTATTGAATTTATGTTAGTTGATTAGTAATTTAAACTCATTAGCTTGCAACCCAAAAGAGGTCTATCAAGACTTATTGTGATGGGAACAACCAGGTTGTCACTGGGTTTATATGTGCTTCCTACCTTTCAGTGATTCCTTTGTATTGAGAAATTTTGTTCGGAGACTTTTTATTTCTCCATGTCATTAGTTTATTAATTCATACTATCTATCTCTCTCATTTTATTTAGATCACTCATTGATTATAATATTGTTGACTTATTTTATCAGATTTTAATGTAATTTAATTTCTTAACCAGAATTATCAATATATAATTAGTTAAAAAAATATACTTCTGATTTTATGATTTTACAATTTGAGTTTACGATCCGAGTTTATATTATATTTTTTATGTTACCTTACAAAAAACTAAACAAATATTTTCTCAAAGTTATATAATTACTTCAAAACAAAATAAATATACAAAAACAGAACGCAAATTAACAAATGATTGTAAAGGTAATCATTACAACATTTAGCTACAATGTCCGAAAGTTCTTCTAAGGCTTGGATGAATTTTGATCACGTCTTGCCCATTGATTTCGAATTTTTTGGGTTGGTGATGGCTCATGGTTAGCCACCAATGTGTTTTTCATCTCAATGCAATGACATCAACTAAATGAGGGGATGGCAAGAGTCGTTTCTGCTCCGCATCGCCTCACCAAACCTGAAAGGAATTGCAATTGTGTTTTAAAAGTGAAACTCTATTTTAGCTTTAGATTTAGTGTTCATAGCGGACTTTTAGAAGGGCAATCAGTTGCTATGCTTTTCGCAGCATCTTCGTAAGATAAAGTGGTCCTAAGCATAAAGAGAGGGTAAATGGAAACATAATTTATAAAGTTTCGCTCTCATTTATGCACCTATGCTTCCACTGCCTTAAGTAACTAAACTAACCAGAGAAAATGCTTCAACTATGGGTTAGTCCAGAGAGAAAACAGGGGTAACAGGTGATATCTTGATGGGTTGAGTGCAGATAAATTTAGGCTTGCAAGATTCACATGCTGTATAAGAGCAGGTGGAAAAGCTCGAGGGAAGTTTCAGATTTGTAACAACTCAAGTGAGCTGGCTAAGATTTTTGTAAAATTTCTCCAACTCGTTGAGTGGACACTGTCATGGTGAAATCCCGAGGGAAGCTTGAAGAGCAGACTAGGTACTTAGTTTTTTTCCAAAACCACCAAATATCTGTACTATATTAAGAGTGCACTGCAGTACCGCACTCTCATGCTTAGGATCTTACCTGCAAGTAGCTTTTTAGTTGGAAGTATTTTGTCTGTGAGAGCACCAATTCACCTCCCACGAAAGGTGTGACCAAGCCTAATATTCTTCTAATTAAATAAACACCATAAGATATGCTAGTTTTTTGAGGTTGAAAGCAACTTTAAGAGAAAAAAAATTCACCGACAATGGAGTTGGACCGATCTGAATAAATAATGCAGGAAACATTTCCATCTGGATGAACACTAAACAGGAACAATCTATAGAAAATTCAACATTAGCATTCATAAAAGGGGTCCGCGGACACGCCAGGCCTTGGCCACCTATATGTGTCATTGGCCTATTCACCGTTTTTGCAATGTCAAACATCCCAGCATGTGAAGCTTTTTTTCTTCTTGATCTGAAGCAAACAAGATAAATTCAATGAGACAAGCAATTAAAGCTTAATAACAAAGCATATTTATTTTTAAACACAATACTGCTAGAATCTCTTGGTTTCTACATCAGTTAAGCTAGATTGGTAAACTTTTAATCATTTAATGAAAAAGGATGCATATTTTTCACTAGAATTAAGGCATGCATTGATTTAAGTACTAGTATTTTTATTTCCAGTGAAATTCTTTTAAAATTCATTCATAAGAGACAGGTTGCTAAAAATTAATAAAAAATCATGTGCATTAGGCCCAAAACTATAGCCCGGAATGGAGTAACACTGGACCAGGGAAGTAACTGCAATCGCAACTTAGGACAGTGCAAGGAATGTTAATCCTAATTATGATCTGCAACATCTATCTATTTTAGAAAACGCTGACAAGACTACAAATTGCATACCGCTGCTCCAATTATTTCCTTAAGCTCACGTTCTTCAGCACCTCGACGAAGGGGATCTCCCAAGCTAACCTGAAAAGGACAAATAACCTTTAGAAATCAAAACAAAATATTGTAATTTCTGAGTTTGTATGAATCCCAAGGATGCATGGAGTTTAAATCTTACAGGTTTTTCTTTCTTTCTC
>Ga0325405_1004357_pt1 | contig 14481 bp, 12 predicted proteins | sample PopdelMetagenome_21_FD_205663 | JGI IMG/M metagenome (GOLD analysis project Ga0325405, IMG submission 205663) | Populus deltoides microbial communities from Bellville, Georgia, United States - Xylem-Control-R2 | ecosystem: Host-associated > Plants > Phyllosphere > Stem > Wood/Secondary xylem... | reverse complement strand
TTTTTTTTTTTGTTGGTTTAAAAACATAAACAAATGAAATCCAGGTTTCGTCTCAAACATACAGCCTAGATGCAAATCTTTGCCTTCTTCGCCTCTATCAGGTATTAATTGGTTCAGTAATCCTGACGTAGATTTGATATGAGTGGATGCTTTATTATCTATCTATTCATTAATTATTTCAGTTTGAGCCGGAGAGAATGAGCACCCAGATTGTGGCTTGCATTCTCGTCAAGGTCCGTTTAAGCCCTCCCTTAAGCTTGTATGACTTTGGTAGATTATTGGCATGTGATTGTAATGCTTACTTGTGTCTTTCCTTTTGGAACAGGCACTCATGGCAATGCCAGCTCCTGATTTCAGCCTTTGTCTCTTTTTGATTCCGGAGCGAGTGGTATCTTTCTTTCTGTTACTTTATTTTTTTCTTCTTTTTATACATGTGTGAAATCTCGCATGCATTTAGATATTACACAAGGTCATACAAGTACATGTGAGCATGCTTTATCACGGGATTCAATTTGTTATGTGGCAAGCTATAAAGGACATCCAATTGTTTAGTATCAGGGATTATTGTTCAAAGTTATACATTTGTTGACTATTTTCTTTTATGAGCTTATATATATATGTGTGTGTGTGATCACGGGTTGGGTCGGTCAGCTATCTTTGGATGAGTTAGCATATAACATGTCAGATTCCGAAATCATTTTGCTTTCATGTTCTTTTTAAGTTGGTCTGTTAGTTTTGGGCTTTTTTCTGAGTTCCTTTGAAAATATAGTTGGTATGCTGGTTTTCTGGTAATTTAATTTATCCATGCAATGTATCTTTCAGCAAATGGAGGAACAGTTCAAGACACTGATTGTTCTCTCACATTATTTGGAGGTACATCTCTGATTATGTTACTGGACTTGTACAGTTGTGTAAAATAGATGAATTTTAAAGCACCTACTTCTTCATCTGCAGACAGGAAGGTTCCGTCAATTCTGGGATGAAGCTGCTAAGAGTCGCCACATAGTTGAAGCTGTCCCAGGTTTTAATGAATTTTTTGATAGTTTCTTTTGTTTACCTTTTGCTGTCTTTTTGTTGCCTATTTGTCTAGATAGACATGTAAAGTTCAAAGAACTAACATTTGAGAGGTATTAGATCATCTTTACATATGACTAGGGTATTCCATTCACACACTGGAGCAAACAAATTGGCAGATTTAGTAGTATGTTTGTGGGCATGAGTACTATTCTATATAGATACAGGTGCTAGGGGAAAATCTGTCATGTAAGTGAGCTTGTGGTCGCATGTACTTGCATTGGTAATTATGTGTTGTAGTAGTTGTTGATTAGTGTACAGTTTTGTGCTCTTCATTCAGCTCTAGAAATAGAGGGAGTTTAACTTGCCGTGCTTTTGTTACCAAGTCAGTGATTAATATGGCCCCTACTATTTTTATTGATGCCACCTTGTATCTCTCTTTTGTATGTTTGTGTACTGTGTGCTTTGTCTTACAAGAGGTCGGAATGCAGGTTTTGAGCAAGCAATCCAAGCCTATACAATTCACCTGCTTTCTTTGACTTATCAAAAGGTCCCTAGGTCTGTGCTAGCTGAGGTATGCTTCTATTTCATGCTTTGCACTCTTATGCAATATATGTTGAGCTTTGCTTTATTTTTGTGTCTGCTCTGATTTGTTTGATAGCATGAAATTGGTGGTGAAAAGCTTTTATTATTTACAAAGCTGAAAACATGTTGTAGCCCTGCATTAAATTAGAGACGGTTTTGCCGTACCAACAAGAAAAAATTCTAAGTAAAATGGTGTCTGATTTTGATTATGGCATCACTGATGTTCTCTAGAGCTGTTGGATGCGTGTAACTGGTTTTGTTATATATGGAGTATTTGTTTGATGGTTAGCTTCATGTTTTTTCCCAAATACTGTGCTTATCTTCTGTGTCTAATTTCATTTGGTGTGATAAGAAAGATTCCAAGAAGTTATAACTATATTCTATGTCTAATTTCATTTGGTGTGATAAGAAAGATTCCAAGAAGTTATAACTATATTCTATGTCTAGACCAGCTGCTAGTTATGTCATCGATGCAGGTTTAATGACATTTTTTGCCCCTGAATTATTTGTGAATGCGGATTGAATTTTCATTATCATCTATAAAAATTTCAGTTGAAGATACTCGAATATGAAGTTTTTAGGATGAGTTTTGATCAAGGTCAAAGTTTTATCTGTTGACCCAACAACCAATTTAAACAGAGACAATATTGTCCAAATCATATTAGTTCAAGGGAAAAAATGATCAAATTAATAGTACAAGTTTCTATGTGCTGCAACCTCAATAGTTTAGAAGCTAAAACTGTCATTGAACTCATCCATGCCAAAATCTTACTTAACTGGGCATGTATGTGGCAGGCAATCAACATCGAAGGTCTATCCTTGGACAAGTTCCTAGAACAGCAGGTGGCCAATTGTGGTTGGATATTGGAGAAGAGCCATGGGCGGGGACAACTCATTGTCCTACCAAGTAATGAATTTAATCATCCTGAGCTTAAGAAGAACACTGCAGATAGCATTCCTTTAGAGCATGTTGCCCGCATCTTCCCCATTCTTGGTTGACCCCTTTCTAGGGGCTAGGGATTTTTTATTTGGTTCCTCTTTTCAGCAAAAGTTCTGGGATTCTAAGTTGGGCTGCCACTACTAGCTCTCAGTAACTTTGCATAGATGTTAAATCATTTTGGTGCTACGGTAACACTCCCATGGCTTGTTTGTTCAGTATATGGGATTTAGTCGAAACAACGGAGGGCATAATTGATGAACCTTGTGATGAATGAATCTTCTCTCTTTTGCATGTGTTGTGCCTTGGATGCAGAACTTTGATTTAGAGGTTAGCAAGACAATGCAATTTTGAACCCAATTGCAGCCAGTTCTCGTATTGTAATTCAAAATCTAGAATTTGACCTGAGTGGATGACAACTTAGTGGCTCTTTTGGCACATTGAGAAGCTGGCTTTGAATGTTCCACTAGCATCCATCTTCCAATTCATTGCATTGCCAGAATGTGCATGATGTTTCATATATGCTGGCTGCTTTGAGGCCCTAAATTTTCGTTTCAAGCTTGCATAGTTGTGTAGAAATATATATCACGAGGCAGAAGTGTGTGATGTACATATGATGTTTGTGTCTGATGTTCGTCCTGGCGGCAGGCACCGAGACCTGTGTATGAAGATACAATGACATGAGATGAGACTGCTGCTTTCTGGTTTGATATCAATTAATTAACAAAAAACCATTGTCTTGGGCAAACACAATTTTTTTTTCCCTGTGTGTTTGGTTTGGAAGTTGATCGTGGCTGTAGCCTGTGAGTTGACATGCCTGTATAGAAGAAAAGAAATCGTTGATAACTGTCGAGTGTTTCTCCCGCACTTGCAAACCACTTCACACATTGACAAATGCATCTACATGCTGTTTGATAGCTTTTCCTCAATAATAATAATAATAATAATAATAACAAAAAGAGCTGCAGATGAACACAAATTCAAGTTCAACTAAATGTTTTCTTTCACAACCAATCAACCAGAAATGAGGCTTTAGAATTTGGATGGCTTTAAGACATTAGTCCAATAATAATCGTACTACTTTCCTCCAAACACTTCACTGAGTTGTTAGTATCACAACTGACCGCGGATAAACATGAAGGGAAATAAAGAATCGATGGTCTTCAATTCTTCTACACACGGAGCTCTCATTGAGCGCGGTTAAGATATTTACACGAACGAAAACCTACAAGATCCACAGGCTAGTAAGGAACGAGAAGAGGGAAGAGCTCCAAAAAGAATGTTCTTTCAACTGTCGGCTATTTACTCTCGTGTATTTTGGTATCAGGAGGTTTCCACGGTGGAATCCATGCCGTGAGTCACGCACAACGGCTGAGCGAACTTCCATATATTTTACGAAAGAATGCCGATACAGGTGCCCTTCATTTATCTTTCTGCCCTCTCAGCAACCTCTTTATATCAATTGAAAAGCATCTCAGAGCAGGTTGAACCTGAAGAGGTTGAACTATATTATAATTCAGGGGAAAATGAGCTCAACTTCAATGGCAGTGTCTCTCCGCAGTTTACCCATTTCACAAAGCTATCTGAAAACTCCTCGAGCACATTGGAATTTGCTGGATTACTATACGATAGCTCCATTCCTGATCGCTGACTTTCCTACAAAGCAGGAAACATGGAAGTAGGGTTGAATTTTTCTGGAATTTAAAAAAAAAAATACAGACAGATGCAGTTAACATCCTTTAAATATTCTAACCATGTCATTGTGAACTTCTGTAAATTAAGTTCAACCTTCTATAATTTTAATTTATGAAATTGTCATATAGAACCCTAAGGGGAAATTCAGATATATCATTTAGTTTAGCCAATCATCAGGAGTCATGTCCAGATATATCATTTAGTTTAGCCAATCATATAAATTATGGAAATTCTTCAAGAACGTAAAATGTTCCAAGAAAGACAACCTCAGTTTTTTCAACTCAACATTCAGTAAAAGTAATGCTACAACCTCAAAGTTCTTCCAACTCAATTTTCAGTAAAAGCAATGCTACGAGAAATACTGTTCATTACTTGTTTCTTTGCAACTCAGCACTTTCTGTTGACTAAAAATAACAAGTTATTTATCGTAGCAAGGGCCTATAAATTGCCCCTTCTTTTCACATCAACTGGTTGGTTCAACGATGGTGTCTATTTTCTTCGTTGAACTGTAATTACTGGCCACATTTTGCCCAATTGGCCTGAGTGGCATATTTAATGGGAAAAAAAAGGTAATGTAGCAAAAATGAGGCAACATGACACGATGGCATGAGACCCACTTATAAGAAATGATGACAAGGCAATGCACCCTCCATAAACCTTATGCACAAAAATTGAATGGCAGTTCGATTGGATAAAAAAATCTCATCTACACCATCGCACAATAGTCTGCAAAACCCATTTCTGACATTTCATTAACAATTTATGCACTGTCACGACCATCGGATTTCACCATTTTCCCACCTCAGCAGCATTGTCATCAAAGACACTGTCAGCCATGCATCCAGTTCTAGCACATTCAGTTTGGGATGTTTCTCGTCATCATGCCAAAACTCTAAAGATCAATGATTATGACCACTTAAACTGAGAAACAAACAAGTTAGTTGTTTTCAACTGGGTATTGAACATGGCCTCTGCTATCCATGTTCAATTTGAACATGATTACTTCTACAATCCCGATTGTTGTCATCAACGATGAAAACTGCTTTGCAAAGAATCCTGGCAGGCTTAAAATCACACAAAGCTTGAACGTTTTGAGGGAGAAATCAATTTTGAGACAGCAACATTGGCTTTGGTGATTTGAAAGGGTTCATTTTAAGAACTAGTCTTTCTTGAGCTAGGATGTTGATTGATGAATGTGACAATATCTCGGGTCGTCATCTGAATAGGGGAATTGAGTAGCTGATAGTGAGGATGATTGTGGTTCTAAGAGGTGATGCAGTGTTGGTTTAACAACACTTGTAAGCTCCTGTGTAAGGTTGGATGAGGTTTGGGACTGTGTGTGCACTCCAAAAATAGGAGGTAAAGCCAGTGAAGTGAAGGAGGAGCATTGGCAGTTACAAATGGATGGTAAAATGCTATTATGACATTTTGAGAGAATTGGTTGGAGGATCAATAGGAGTCAACAAAATAAAAAAGAAACAAAAACATGAATGTTGTGGCAATGAGAGTTGAAAATGGAGACTGATGTTGGTGTAGTTTATTATTAATTATGCAATCAATATTGATATGCCAAATTAAAAATAAGAAGGCAGCCTATAAAGTAGTCTTAGTGGTGTAGTTTAATGGCAATTACTTATTGCAATGGAGTTAACATTATAAAATAAAATGAGGCAAAGTTTGTAATTTGACTGGAAAAAAAAACATGACAGCTCACTCAATCAATTGTTGCACAGATAGGAGCTAATTTATGGGTTTGGCCAGAGTTTGACTCCACTTAATATCTAGCTATTGTTGAATTACTAAGAAACCATGCAAAATGCACCAACAGAATGGCGGAGGGGACTGACCTTCGTGCTGGATCCATATTCAATTGTGGATGGGGTTGTTCCACCCATTATTCCATTGACATTTTCAGATGACAGACCACTAATTGGATAGTTCGTGAGTAATGATGACCTGCACAAACATCAAAACATGATGAAGGAAACTATAATCACTGGTTCCAGCTTAGGGCATGATGTGACAGAAGCGCACACTCATACATAACACCTTTTTTTGTTAAACCAAGCCCTATTTTTGGCATTTTCTAACAAATAAATACTTTCATGCTCAGCAGTTTCATACTTCTGTTCCATAAAATTTCACAACAGCACTATCCATCCTCATGATTGATAAAAAAAAAAAATACCTCTCAAATGGCTCTTCTTCACATGAGTTTCCAGAGGAAGACAGCCAGTCTATATCAACAAAGTTTGAGCAATTAAATGTATCTCCATGTCCAGAGAAGAAAACATTATCACTTTCCAGGTAGCGATCTCTTTGCACATATCTGAAAAGCTGTCTGCGAGGCATTGAGGGAGTGTACCTACATTTAGCAATGAACAGCTAGTATGTCAAAAAGGGAACATCAGTTAACATAATAGCAACACTAATGTAGTCAAGGAGGGATTCAACAAGTGATACAGTTAAAGTTTACAGCTGTCAAATTGATTAGCTGAGTTTTAGCCTAACTTTTAGCTCCTAGATTTTATCCTATTCAATTGTATAGTTGACTTATCTAAATGGTTGATATATATCCAGTATAAATACCCTCAGCAATATGAACAAAAATCATCCGGCCTAATTGTATTCTTCAATTTGGTATCTTAGCCTTAGGCTAAAGATCCTAACTTGATTTTTGATGAGATTCTGTCTTGACTCTTCGTCTTTCAACCAGCAGCCATTGCTGACACTCCCTTGCCGTTTTTCCTTATAATCATTTCAATACAACCATTTCAATCTCACATCTTTTGTCCGGACGAACAAGCAACTATGTCCAATATTGACAAGGTCCTTGTAAATACAGACAACAAGACAACAAGATGTTGCTTGCTGTGACTATTTAAGAGAATTCCTCTCAAATCCATATTAAACTGGATGGTATGAATTTTCATATTTGATTTAGAATTCTAGAAATGCATGTTGTTGCTAGGATGAAGAAGGGCTATATTACCAGGATGAAGGCTACATGCATCGAAGATGATCTAGGTTATGATGAATGAGAAAGCTAGGATGCTTTAACTAAGTCATGGCTTATCAACTCTATGACTCCTAATCTTGTATCACACTTTGTTCAGTGTGGAACGTCAACAAAAGTACGGGATGTTGTTAAGAGTTATCTTGACGCATCATGCACTTCTCATGTTTATGAATCGATGAAGAAAATCTTAAATTTATGTTATGGTGGCAGATTTCTCACTTAATACTATAATGAATTGAATTCCATTTTTATGGAACTTGACTATCAACGACCTAATGATATGAATTGCCAAGCCAATACAGAGAAACAAAGAGAGGTCGGTTGAGGATCCACTTTACATGTTTCTTGCATGTCTTTATCACAGTTTGGGTCATTTCAGTAGTCAAGTCCTGGCTACCTCTCTTTTACACAGCATGGAAGAAGCATACTCCTTAGTTCGTCAAGAGGTACAAAGACATGTTACCATAGGTACTGAAGATCATATTGAGGCTTCAGCCCTAGCCATCTAGAAGAATGGTTTCTAGCCAATCCCTCCTTATTCTTCACATACTCATCACTGCACTCACTAAAATAGCACCAAGCACACAATAAATACTTGCTAGAAGAAGCATTGCTATTTAGAGTGGTTTATGCTTAAACAAGCTGAGAGGAAAATGAAAAGAAAAGGAAGTCCTCCCAGATTGCTGCTACTGACACATCTTAATCTTTTGCTTCCCATTTTCTACTAACACTTGGGTTATTGATTTAGGGGATACTAATCACATGACTAGGAATTCTTCCTTATTTCATTTGCTAATGTGGTCAAGTTTGTTGAGGTTGCTAGTGAGGCTCCTATGCTAACTACTGAGGTCGGGAATGCCTCACTCTCTCCCATTCTTTCCATGTCTTCTGATTTACTTACTCCTACTCTTTCTAATAATCCTCTCTTAATTAGCCAACTCACCAAACATCCACTACGTGTTGGGGCATTACATTGGCACTAATAGGGAGAGAGGAGGTCTTTACCACTTAGAGGAAGTTGGGGCATTACATTCCTAGGCCAACCAATGGTTTGAAGTACATGAAGAGAATTATACTAGGGAAATTTATTTTGTAATGACATTGGTGATTGAGTCCTTCATTTGCTTATTCAAAATGTTAATTTCCTAAGTTATTCAGTGAGATTTCTATTTCTAGTTTGCAATATGAGCAATGCATTTATGTTAAAAATCATAGTGTTCATTTTAAGTTAATTTCAATAGAAGTTCAAATTCTTTTTCATACGTGGTTCTTTTTCTATCGCTTCTGCTTTAGGTCATAAATATTTTATTCCATTTATTAATGATTGCACTAGGATAAACTTAGTATATTTACTAAAATCTAATTCTAAAAAAAGTACAAGAGTTTTCATCCCTCTACGGACAAGTACTTGTCCATGGATATTCAGTTTTGTGACCAAGTGTCTCATTTTTTAAGGGATGTGTCTCTCATTCCTCTTTCAAGGGAGATTTGTAGTAAGGAAGAACATTTATGGTTGGAAGAAAAGAGATGGTGGATTTCAGGGAGGAGGGTATTCAATTGCTTTGGATAAGAGGGAGATATCTTTTGATCTTATAAAAGAAGTTGCATTTGAACCTGAAGAGGGTAGGGATGAAAGACTCGCTCAATCGACTTCTGACTCCATTATTCCTTTTAATGATATTACCATGCCATTGGAACTCTTTTGAGATTCACCCCGGAGAATGTGTCCCTTTCTTCTATAAATTCATAACATGTACATTTAAAGTCTGCCATTCAGAGATATCCCCTTCGTTATCGTAAAGAGCATGGTAGATTTTGTTTTTCCAAATAATCTTTTAACATCATTTATCTCATATATGATTTTGTCTTTTATCATTGTCTGTCTAAATCTCACTTATCTTTTGCCATTTAGTTGTCCTAAATGTCTATTCCTAGTTATTTTTAGGAAGCTTTTAGAGACAATAAGTGGAATTCTGCTATGGTAAAAGAAATGAAGGCACTCTAGAAGAACTCCACAAGGGAGATGGTCGGGTTACCTTAGGCAAAAAAAGCAGTAGAATGTAAATGAGTGTTTACAGTGAAGTACAAGTCAAATGAGATAGTTGACAAGTACAAAAGTAGACTAGTTGCTAAGGGATACACAAGATTGACTATTGAGAGACTTTTGCTCATAAGGCCAAGATGAAAACTAGTAAGAGTCATACTCTCTTGTAGTTAACTTGGATTGGTCATTACAACAACTTGATGTGAAGAAAGCCTTTCTTTATGATGATATGGTGAAAGAGATGTATATGGACCCTTTTCTAAGATTTATGACAGGAGGTAAAAGTAGTTATCGAGGTCTTAGTTCAATAGATTGAGCCACTCAATGAATAAATATGGTTATCAAGGTCTTCATGATGATATGGTGAAAGAGGTATCAAAGGTTGGTAGGGAAGCTAATCTATCTAGCTCATACCAAACCTAACACATGCAGTTAGTATTCTAAGCCAATTCGTGTATAATCTGAGTAACCGACATATATATGTAGTTGTTAGAGACTAATATAAATTGTATCCTGTGACCTCACCTAACAGCTTAAGCTATTGGGTTGAGATGGTTCATTGACATAGTATCAGAGCCTTAATGACCAAGTGGTCATGAGTTCGAATCTCACCATCCCTATTTATTTGATAAAAATTAAGCACAAGGTAGTGTGGACCTGTGCAAGTTACAAGCCCAAAGGGCTTTCACTTGAGGGAAGGTGTTAAAGAATAATATAAATCATATACTGGAACCTCACCTAATAGCTTAAGCTATTGAGTTGAGATGGTTCTTAGTAGTGAATTGTAAATTGACTTGCTTAAAATCTTCTAAAGGTAAAGGTGTTATATTTTCTTAACATAACCATATGGATATTATAGAAAATACTAATTATAATTTTGCTGGATTCACATTAAATAGAAAATCTATCTCAGGGTATGTGTCATTTATTAGAGATAACTTAGTAACGTGGACTAAAAAACAAACTATGGTATCATTATCTAGTGTATAAGTATCATGCCCTCTATCAAGCGATTACAAATCTTACTCAGCTTAAAATTCTCTTGGGTGAACCTGGGTACAGTCCAAAAAAATCGATGTAGTGACAAGAAAATGGTTATTAAGATTGCCAACAATCTGGTTCAGCATTGTGTGGCCAAACATATTAAACTTGACAGAAACACATCAACAACAATCTGACTCTAGTGTAGTTGAGATCCCTTATATTAGAAGAGTGGATCAGCTGGCTGATATGATGACACATGTTATCACTAGTGGTCCCTTCCATATATCGTTATCCAAGTTAGGCATGTGTGATATCTATGTACCAGCATGGGGTGGGGGGGGGGGGGTTAAGGTATACAACTGTCAGATTAATTAGCTGATTTTTAGCTTAAATTTTTACTCCTATATTTTAACTTATTTAATTACCTAAATGGTTGATATATATCATGTATAAATACCCCTTAGTGATATGAATAAAAATCATATAGCCTAATTCTATTCCTCGATTGATACTATAAATCAAACAAATCACTTATAATAGTTATATTGTTAACTTGAAAAAAAAATACATTAGATTTATAATAAAAATTAAATTTATGACAGTAACATTAAAATGTAAAAAAAAATCATTTTAATATTTTATGTTGCTAAGAAGTGCTTGTATATTAAAAAAAAAATTATAGTGTTCTAGTCTTTTCTTCATTTGAAAAGAGTAGAAAACTTGTAATGGAAAAATGTGAAGAACCTCTAAAACGTGTTTTCCAAACTCGGTATTTGAAAAACTGGAAAACTAGTTTTCCAGTTTTCTAGATAGAAAAATATTGCATTTGAAAAGAAAGTTTCTATTTTCCTTCTTATACACCAAATTTCCCTCCAGTTTTCTAGAAAATTGAAGTATTACACTGTTTTAAACAGTCCGTTGGCTTTTCCATGCAAGGAAAACATGCATGCAATTATTTTTAGTAACTAGATGTTGTAATGCAACAATGAGAAATGACACAAGAAATGGAAAATACTGATGATATCTCGTAGACCATGATCAACATTTTTGGAAGATGGATTTCAATGCGGCACAAAACAGAACAAATTAAATATATTTCATCACATCAAAGAGCAAAAATTAGAGAAACTAAATGTGAAAGATCACTTTCATTGCAGCATAATCAAGAATAGCTTTAAGAACAAAGTTTATAAGAAGAACCGAGAAGCACTGAACAAAATTCAACTTTTACTACAAGTGAAAGATTTCCTCCTTTTCAACAGAGTACCGTCACTAATAGGAAAAAAAAAACATGGATCTTCTAAGAAACAATCGATTTATTCCAAAAAAGACATAGAAGGTGAAGCAATCATACCTTGAAAATGCAATATCACTTTCACATGTAGATATTTCAGGTGATGATTTTGAAAGAACATTCTTTTCCTCTTGAAATTGATCTGGAAAAGCTGATCTGCAAAATTTCTGCTGCCTCGCATTCATGGCCGACAAAGGTGAGCCACTTCCCCGAAGAATATTGGAATCGTGAAATCTGAAAGATGTACACGAGAGTAACACATCAATGCATTTTTTTGCATTCTCTCAAGCACAAATGATGCAGAAATTTGTTAAACACTATGCCCGTGCATTATACTTAGCTTAAAACATTGACCATTCAAAAATGATTCAAGCAGATTGAGATACAGTCAGATTGATCAGGAATGGTGAAGCAATGAATGGAGAAACACGTTTACATGTATCATCTGTGATGTGTAATTTATAAAGTTCAAGGTCTTGTCTAGCTAGCTAAATACCTTGCATCTTCATCCACATTGGTTTGTCCATTCCTTCCAACATTGTGATGCTGGTCAGAATCCAACTCCCAGAGTGCAGGTTTACCCTGTTGTGGTTGGATGTGCCCCAAGAATCTGCTCAAGTTATAGTTGTTAAAGTCATTATCGATAGAACAATTGCAGCAAATCACTTGAGGATGATCAAGCTGAGAAAATAAAGACAACGAAATAATCTAATTATCTCAATGCCCACCAACTTTTCTCTTGAACTAGCACAAGCCACAATATTTCAGAGGTCAGTGAACAAATTGGCCATCTTATCAATACATAAAAATCCTAAATTAGCTCAAAAAGTCACATCATATTTATCCAACTTTCATATTTGGTACAACTAAAAACAGCATAAGCTCTTATCAAAGATAGCCTCTGCTTTTATCAAGCAGTACGAGAATAAGACAGAACGTACAACTTACACATTAATTGCATCCTGTTTCTCAGCATCCATGTATGCATTGCTGTAATACCGTTGAAGGGTTCTGAAGAACTCCTGGGATTGTGTTGCTGCCTTCAACTGACCCCTTCTCTCAGAGAATATCTAATATTATCAACAGTTAAAAAAAAATTAAGAAATAAAGAATCACATAAAGAACCAAAGTAGCAGCTTCAATAAAAATTATGGAGACCAGCAAGAGTATTTATCAGTTGGCGAGGATTCAAAAGTGCATGCTTAGCAACAAAGTCAACAGAAAGTCCTAAGCCCACTATCATACCCATAGCATATCTAGATGCAAATAAAATATTAAGAGAGATATTACTCTGCTACAGTTTGATAGACTTGAGCTTCTAAAATTATGGTACATACACAAAGATCTCTCAACTCCTTCGCATCATCTACACTTTCAAAGAAAGATTCCTTGCATGCCAAGGCATGAATTCTCAATCCAATATTTTATTAAAGAGGATATGGAGGACTCTTCCACCCTGAACGCTCTCCTATTGCAGTCCTCAAATTCCAACACAGCTAAAACATAGTTCATGAATTAAATGACAAGAGTATAAAGTCTCCAAACTTTGTAACCAATAATTAAATTCTACAGAAAAGCTGAGCCACAGACACGTCTCCATTGAAAGTTTCAAGACAAAAAATGAAAAGCAAACAAAACCTACAGGAGAACACTTTTTATAATTTTAGAACTAATAACATCTGCATTACTAGTTAGAATCACCTTATTATGAGCAGCTGAGCCACCATACTGATGCGCAAGTGTGTCACCCATTCTCTCATAAAATCCCATCAAATCATCAGCCAAAGGTGCATCAAGGTCTATTTTTGGGTTATCTACAACTCCTACAGCATTAAGCTGGTGTCCAAGGGCAGCCAGCCCAAATGCATACTGTGCAACATTTGTTCGATCAAGACAATCTATGCAATTGGTCCTGAGCACACCCATCTGTAACATTGGGCACTTGATAGAATGATTTCCATTAACAACACTGTTACCTCCATTAGATTTCTCCTCTAAGTTGCTGCCATCCTCATTATCATTGTTACTGTTATACTGAGGAGATAAGTTGCCATTCTCAGCATTCCTGCATCACATGGGCATTCCCAAACTTGCCATAATTAAAACATGAAAAGTAGGTCACTCAGAAATAAATGCAAAAACTTTATGTCTTCACATATCAAATCACATCCGTCAAGCACCCACTATACATGGCTTCCAAGACCCAAGCACTGATGTGAAACGGTAAATTGATTGGAAATCCATGTGGCATACACTACCCAGATCCAGGGATCCAAACTATGGTTTGTTTGTGTCATTGGTCCAGCCATAGGTTTTTTTTTTTTTTTTTTACTGTCACTGGTCTGTGCAACACCAAACATTTCCAGGATGTTCACTTTATAGCATGCACTCAGTAAGCAGGGTGCACCATAATCAACATACATGACAACAGAAAGAAGATTAAAACTAGATCTCCTCATAACAGAAGTTAATGCTAACAACAGAAATAATGGATTTTACCAGTGGCACATGGTCATAACTTAAGTTATTGCTAAGTCCACTACTTCAGGTATGAGTCATGTTGTTCAAAATAATGTGAATGACTGTGGAAGCTACAGAAAAAGTGATTGAACCAACTTACTCAGTAAAAGGAGAATCCGTACACCCCTCATGTTTCAAGTCCGATGTTACTTGACAGTAAAAGAAACCTGTTAGCGTCAAAGCATATGCAGCCACTTTCCCCAGAAGTAATAAAACATTTGTTGCGTTCCTGAAAGCGGACAATAAAAAGCAAGTTTATTGCAGTAAGGATTCAATTTTTGTTTCTCCAAAATATTAATATGATATTAAGATGATCATGCTAAAAAGGGATACCTTTTAGAATGTTTGTGTAGATCCCAGTGAAGGAATCTTAGATGGTTTTCCTCGGA
>Ga0325405_1004355_pt1 | contig 14487 bp, 10 predicted proteins | sample PopdelMetagenome_21_FD_205663 | JGI IMG/M metagenome (GOLD analysis project Ga0325405, IMG submission 205663) | Populus deltoides microbial communities from Bellville, Georgia, United States - Xylem-Control-R2 | ecosystem: Host-associated > Plants > Phyllosphere > Stem > Wood/Secondary xylem... | reverse complement strand
ATTTTAAATTCGTAGTCAAAATATGTTTTGAAATTGATAATGGGTTTGGATATTAACTAATTTAGTTAAGAATTAAGACTTGTCATTGATCATCTTAGATTTTCAAAACATGCTAATAATATGAAGGATAATAATCTAGATTATTATTCAAGAAATATATTTAAGGCTAAGTGAGGTCAATAAGAGATATATTTTATTCATGAATGATGCAATAAATATGTCATTGCTAGCCTAAAGGACTTTAAACATCTATGTTTTTTTTTTTTGCTTTTTTTTTTATATAATAACAACAATTAATGGGTTTAATATGCATATCAAAGGTTTTAATGTTGTGGGAATATTTACACATCATTTAAAGCAATATGAACTTGAAGATATCTAACCTTATTTTAATATAATCAAGTTTCTATAGAATTTAATTTGACATCATAAAATAATTTTCATTAAAAAATATCTATATTGCCGAAACTCATCATCCAAATTATTTTTATTACCAAAACTTATATAATGATAAAAACCTTTATGAAAAATCATGTTAATCATATATTTAAGTATTATCACTTAACTCATTTTATACGAAAAGCAAAACTTCTTATCCATTCTTAGCTAAAAGAACATATCATATGTGTTCTTACACTATTTAACTATTTTCAGTTGAGATTGTGGACTTATAATTTTAAAAGATGTGTGTTTAACATTTAAGTTGTTTTGTAACAGCTTTTTCCCTCTAAAAATGGTGTCCTAGCCATTTCTAAGAAATAAGAACATAATGAAAAACTAAATTTCTTATCTTTATTTCATATATGTGAGTAATAGTTGAATGAGTTTTTATCCTATAAATACCATTATTTGACTTCATGAAAGCTCTCTCACACTCTCCAGTAATTTTACAATCTTACGTACTTAATATTTAAATATTTCAAAAGCTTTTACGCATCATTCTATCATCTTAAAGCTTTAAATTCTAAAATCCATTAAATCCCTCTTTCACATTTTGAGGTAGATTACATCTCTATAAAGACTTTAGATTAATCATATGTGATCTTCTATTATAAAATGTGATATCACTTGTGAGAGTTTTATTTATTGTGAAAATATAAGCGGCATTTCAATAACTAGGGTAAACTTTGGTTGTAAGCCAACTGAGAGATTTAGATCTTGATCCTTAAAAAGAATTGTGAAAGGTTTAATATTGAGCATTGAAAAGGATTGTGTAAGGTTTTTAAATTTTAATCCTGAAAAAAGATTAGTATAATTGGTAAGGTCTCATCCGCTAAGAAGATTATTAATTGATAATGAATACTTGAATTGAAGTTCAAGGAGTGGAGTAGGCTATAAACCCTTGTCCTAAAATTTGATAAGACTGTAAATTTCCGGTCTAAAATTTATAAACCAACGTAAAATAGTGTAATCTTTAATAGAAATATTACAAATTTAGAGAGAAGAAAGTCCCTAATAAACTAGCTTAAAAATATCAAATGAAATAAATTAATAAATCAGTATGCGAAAAGTATCGATGGCCAGATAATTCATAAAAAATAACACAACATTAAAAAAATCACAAAACATGATTTTAACTACAAAAAACAAACAACCTCTTTAACTTATAAAATGATTACATTGAGAATTAATTGATACGTCAGTGATATAAAAAATAGATTGGGGGTCTAATCAAGGTTACCCATCAAGGTAGGGGACATTTTTGGGGCTTTCCCTAACAAGTTCTTGGTAGGGCATGGTTTTTTGGAACCTTTTTTATAATCAAATTATTTCAATTTAATCCTTTAACATTTGATTACTGAAAATTGATCTTTGTATTTTTTTTTCATTTCATTTCTATTGGGTTATTGTGATCCTTTTTTTTTTTTTACAATTTCATCATTCATGAGTTTATTTCCTATCAAATTTGATTTTTATTCCTTTTATTGCTATCTTTTTTTTTACCAAGTTTTTTAAATTGATAATTTTTTTTCACAATCTCATCATTCAAAACTAAATTGGTTGAGAATTAAGTTTCTTGATTGAACTCGATTCAAGAATTTCATGATTTCCATGGTTGTGGGGTTTGCAGGTTAACCCGGATTGACTCATATTTTTTCCATTGCTTTTTTAAACTATTTTTTTAATTTTTATCTTTCAACATTAAGCTGCTCAATAATTAAACTTCATGATATTATTCAATTTGCATTCAAACACGATCACCCTGGTATCACGACTGTGTTAGAGATTTTGCATATTCATCCGGGTGGGCTCGGATTGAGTTATTTCAACCTTTTTTAGATTATATATATTTTTTAAAATTTTTGTCCTTTAACATTTTATTTGATAGAGATTAAGCTTCACATTTTTTTTATTTTCATTTTTTTTTGTGGAGTTATCATATTCTCATTTGATTTATTAGGAATTAGTTTTCAAACTTTTATTTTTTGCATTTCTTTCTATAATATTATTTTAATCTTATGTCTATGGTTGAAAAGTTTGCAAGTTAACCTATTTTAATTGAGGGTTTTTTTTGTTTTTTAATTTTACCCTTTATCATTGAGCTATTTCATAATTTAAATTGGCTCATATCAGATTCTTTTTAATTTCTTTTCATTGTTATTTCTTTGTTTATTTAATTATTATTGTTATCTTTTCAATCATATTATTTAAATTATCAATTAAACCAATGATCTAGGTTTCACTTTTTTTTTCTTAGTATTTTTTTTACCCTGAATTCCCTTATTGGAGAACGGGCTACAAATCTAGTTATTAATAAATGGTAACAGCTGGTGGTCAAAGTGAGAAGTTTTAGAGTTCCATGCGTAAGTTCAATTTTTAAATTCAATATTTGGTTTTTTTTTTCTTTTTGACATTTTTTCTTTCAAGTTTTTTTTTTATAGGTTTTTAAAGTCTGATAGGTTTTTTAATTATTTAATATTTTATTTTTTTTAAAAAATATTTTTTTAGATTCTTAATTTCAACATTTGGCTAAATGTTTTCTCTTTTAATTTTTCTTATACTTTGACTTTTTTGTTTCGATTTTTAAAGGTTTTTCAAGTTTGTTAATTTTTTTTAATAATTTAATAATTTATTTTTTTTAAATTTAAATTTTCTTTTGATAATTCAATGGACATTTTCATCAAAATACAAAATGACATATAAAAAATATATATGAATGTTTAAGGACAAAGAGGTTTAAAAGAATTTTACATTTATTTCATTAGATATTGGATTGCTAATCAAATTTCTTTCTTCTATAACAATATAGGTAATATTATATATTATCTTTTAATATTAAGCTTTTTTATAAATATTTTTTGTTTTTAAAATTTAATTTATTTTGAGTTGATATTCATAATATATTTTAGTTTGATTTGTATAGGATTTTTATGGTATCAAATAAACATTATGATATTTATTATTTATTTTATTATTTTTTATAAAATTATTACTGTTATAAGTTTAATAAATTAACTCAAATTAATTTAAATTGATTTAATATATTACTAACTTAAATTATTGTTTTAAAAATTTATTTTAATTTTTTTTGAAAAACTAAACATTATTATTATTATTAGTCATTTAATTGTCTTTAAACCCATTCCATTCCCATGTATTTTGTTTTTCAACTAATTTTTTTCCTTCGATTTGTTTTTTAAAATTTAGTCGGGCTTGCAGGCAGAAGTAACCTGGTGTTATTTCTACAATAGATTAATAGCGAGAATGAGTGGGCGTAAATTTGTCCCGTCCCATCCCATCCCATCCAAACCGGAAACGACAACGTGTTCAGACGAACTAATAGACCTGCGCCACGTAACCAATAGCTGGCCCCTAATTTTTATTTTTTTTTTATTTTCCACACCCCCCTCTCTCTTCGGGCATCGATACTTTTCATATAAATCTCCATTTATTCAATAATGAAATTGAAAAGGAAAAAAGAAAAATTCTGAAAAAGTGTGAACTTGATCGAAAGATTACCAGGAAATCTTGCTTCAGGAAATGGCGAATAATACGGATCTATTCGATTCGTATTTTAGAAGAGCAGATTTAGACGGTGACGGTCAGATCAGCGGTGCTGAAGCCGTCGGTTTCTTTCAAGGCTCCAGTTTGCCTAAACAAGTCCTCGCACAGGTTTCTTTCATCTCATTGTTTTCAGATTGCATAATTTCGAAAGATTCCGAATTTTTTGGATTGGTTATTAAGAAATGTTGATTTCCATATGGAACTAAGTAATGCTTGCGATAGTGAGAGATATAACTTAGATTAGGTTATTTGATTTCTTTTTTTTTTAAAGTTTGATTAATTAGAGGACTATACATAAATAAATGTTGATTTTGGATAATGATAATTAGCAAGTAATGTTTACAAAAGTGATTTCTTATTACTATTTGTTGTCTGGTTGAGATCATTGAAAGATTTGCTGATGCTTAGTTTTTGATTTTTAGGTCTGGTGTTTTTGAGGGAGAAGTTGATGAATTACTATGTGACTGGAGGATTTTTAGTTGATTCTAGAAGTAGAAAGAGTTTAACTTTAGTTAGTATGGTGGAATTTTGAATTCAAAGTGGAGGTTATTTTTTTTAGGGTTGGATTGTGTAAGAGAATGGGTGGTTGTTTTGGGTTTGGTGGATTTTTGTGGATTTGATCATAACATGCGGAGTTTTGTACTCTATTCTTGCTGTTGATATATCAACTTAGTTTCTTCTTGTGCTATGTTCTACTCGTGATCGAGTTTGCTTGGCTCCTAATGTTCATGTTCATAATGGATATTAAATGTCTAGAAGAAGAGTTTTTGATTTGCTGTTAGGTATGTAATGCAGTAGAAGAACTAGATCTTTTGTCAAATGACAGAAATCTTGTGTAAGTAATAAGTAATGTTTGTTGCAATGAATTCTTATTATTAGTAAGTTTGCCGTCCGGTTGAAATCATGTAAAGAATTGAAGATGCTTGGTTTTTGATTCTTAGGTCTGGTGTCTTTTAGAGAGAAGTTGATGAATTACTATGTGAATGGTAGATTTTTAGTTGATTCTAGAAGTTAAAATGTTGATATGCTAGACTTTTTGAGGTTGGTGGCTTGTTGGAAATGTTGTGTTCATTTTTTGAATTGTTTTTTGGTGTTTGAATATAAAGCAAAGTGTTTTTATGTAGGATTGTGCAAGAAATGGGTAGTTGTGGCGGGTTTGGTTGGTTTTTGTGTATATGATCATAGCATTTGGAGTTTTGTACTCTAAAGCTTGTGGTTGGTGTATTAAATATGTTTTACTTAAGATTGAGTTGAATAAATTTCTAAAATTTATGTTGATAATGCATGCTAAATGTCTGGAAGAAAACGTTTTGATTTTTTGTTAGGTATATATACTGGAGGGAAAGAACTGGTTCTGCTTTTAAAAAAACTGAAAACCTGTGTATTTTGTGTGGAAGAATCTAGAAGTTTCCTTCTTTTTGGAATGATTTTACATTTGGATATTCACCTATTATTTTTTGAAATGACCTTCATATCAGGGTCTCAAATCTCTTTGCATTAAACTGAGTGTCTGGGATTCACTTATTCTCTGTGCAGGTTTGGATGCATGCTGATCAGAGGAACGCAGGCTACCTTGGTCGACAAGAGTTCTATAATGCACTTAAACTTGTTACTGTAGCACAGAGTAAGAGAGAGTTGACCCCAGAAATAGTGAAGGCAGCATTATATGGCCCTGCTTCAGCTAAAATTCCCGCTCCTCAAATCAACCTAGCTGCAACTCCTGCTCCTAAAACAGTGGCACCTGCTCCCCAGCTGTCTGGCACAACACCAGCATCATCACCAAATGTTGGCACCAGACCGCCACAAGTGCCTGGAAATGCAGTCACAAACCAGCAGTATTTCCCATCCCAACAAGGGCAATTTACGAGGCAACACCAACACCAACCCCAAACCCAAGCTATGCCTCCTAATTCTTCTTCCCATCCACAACAAATTCTTGTAAGTCAAGGTATGCCCAGGGGAGGTACTGTTGTTGCTCCGCGACCCCTGAATCCAAACATCTCAACAGATTGGCTTGGTGGAAGTGCAGCTGGCCTGACTTCACAAGGTCCCAGTAGAGGGATTGGTCATCCTGCTTCTCAGGATGGATTTGGGGTTAGTGCACCAGGTTTTACACCCTCTGTTCAACCTAGACCACAAGTGACTGCTGGGCAGATAGCAGCCCCTACACCTAAACCACAAGAAGCAGCCATCACATCCAACCAACTAGCAACTAGGGATTCTAAATCAGTGGTTGTTTCTGGGAATGGATTTGCTTCAGACTCACTTTTTGGCGATGTATTTTCTGCCACTCCTGCTCAAACAAAGCAAAGTTCCTCATCATCTGCGCATTCTACAAGTAGCATACCTGTCTCGTCGGCTATTGTTTCATCTTCTGTCGGATCCCAACCTTCAGTGAAGCCAAGTTCCCTGGATTCCTTGCAGAGTACCTTTCCCCAGCAGCATGTGGGAGGGCAATCAACAGCAAGACCAAACCAGCAGGTTCCATCTCAAAGTGTCACCTCTGCTCCTTCAGCTGGTTTTTCTGTTGGAACTAGCAATGCAGCTCCCAGTCAATCCCAGCCTCCATGGCCGAGGATGACTCAATCTGATATTCAAAAGTATACAAAAGTGTTTGTGCAAGTTGATACAGATAGAGATGGAAAGCTTACCGGGGAACAGGCGCGCAACCTTTTCTTGAGTTGGAGGCTACCTAGAGGTAGAATGCTACACATGACTTATTTTATAATCACGCTTAAACTATGAGGTTTTGACATGAGCTCTTTGGTTTGAAGTATATATCTATGATGGACAGTGAAGGCACAACCTACAACATTTGTAAATCTAATGTGGCCATATTTCTGTAGTATAGCAGTTAGCTTAAGGTTTTTTACATAAATCAATGGTGTTTCTTGCCAGTTTAAATATTCACATTATTTGGGTAGGAAGAAAGGAATCACTATATTAAGTATGTCTTATAAATAATTGAGTCTCACAATTAAGAATTCAAGTGTTAATTACTTTTCTTGTCATTTTCATTGAATCCTATGCTCTTTCTTTTCATAATGTGGTGTGATGCCTTGTAAGTAGATTTGAGTTTGGGAATTTTTTAAAGACTAATACTTCATTTCTTAATCACATTTCATTAATTTACTATAATTCTTGATGTTTCAGAGGTGTTAAAAAAAGTTTGGGATTTATCTGATCAAGATAATGACAGCATGCTTTCTTTGAGGGAGTTCTGTACTGCTCTTTATTTGATGGAGCGTTATAGAGAAGGTCGCCCTCTTCCTGCAACACTTCCAACCGCTGTCATGTCCGATGAGACTCTGTTGTCTGCCACAAGTCACCCTGCAGCTTCATATGGTGGTGGATCTTGGGGACCTGCTTCCGGTATTATCTTCCTTTATCATGCCATAAACTTTCATTATTAGTTTCCTTTTTCTTGCATTCAATGTGGATTCCTCTTTTTAAGTGGAAAAACAAATCTCAACAGGTTTCCGACAACAGCAAGTTGGGAGTGGTGCACGGCCTCCTCCTGCTGCCGCTGCAAGGCCACCAAGGCCTCCCACTGCTCCTCATGCTGATGAAAAACAGCCCACGCAACAAAAGCACAAAGTTCCTGTGCTTGAAAAACATCTTGTGCATCAACTCAGCCAAGAGGAGCAGGATGCTCTCAACTCAAAGTTCCAGGAGGCATCTCAGGCTGATAAAAAGGTATTTCTTGTTCTTTTCGTGCACTCATTATGTGGGAGTTAATTTTGTCTGGTACACTTGGTATCCATACATTAACATGTCTAAATGAGACAAATTTGTTTTCATTTGCCATTAAAAAGCTTTGAGTTGCATCAAGTTATAGAATGAAGATGAGAAGCATATATGAGATTATTGAACCTTATGCTCTTCTTTGAGTGCAGGTTGAAGAACTGGAAAAGGAAATATTAGATTCTAGACAAAAGATTGAGTTTTATCGTGTCAAGATGCAGGAACTTGTGAGTGTGCTCCCCATTTTATTTTTCTCCTTTATGACAGTCATTGTCTGTTATATAGGATGTTCTTCACTAGTATGTAAAATTAGCTTTGAAGTATTTGGGTTGAACTGTTTTTGCTGCATCTTGGCTCACATGTTTTGACTATTGAGTTTGGTTTTGGAGGCAAGGTCCTCAAATCATTCTTTTTGACTGGATTGACAACTGATTGTGCTGATTTGTTGCGTTTAAGCTCTGGATGTGTGCTCGTTTCATCATTTTATTTGCTATTGGATATCTCAAAAATGCACAAACTATAGCATAAAAGATTATAAAGCCGTGAATATGCTAAAAGCTCAAAACCAGAGGTATTAGTCTGTGGCCTCTAAAGCCTTATTTAGAGTTGCGGGTTGAAGTGTTAAAAACCAAGTAGATTCAAGCTGGAATAACTATGCTGATAAAAGTAAAGAAATGAATCATTAACTCTCTTTTGTTATAGTTTAACACCCTCAGTTCCCAAGTGGATGACCCAGTGCTTAATACTTGGATTTCCTCTAAAATGTCCTGGGTTCAAACTGTGAAGAGTGATGGGGGTAGGGATCGATTTCCTTTTCCTTTTCTTTTTTTCTTTTTTGTGGGGGGGGGGGGGGAGGCGGCATTGGGCTCCTCCTGTTGAACCATACAAAAAATTTAAACGATCTAATGGAGTGAAAAGAAAACTTGGACAGTTTCTTTGGGCAGCTGATCCTGTCATGGTTATTTAAGATGCACGAATCAATTTAATAAAGAGAACGAAGGTATTCTGCCATATTTAAGCTGTCTACTTTGTCTTGGAGTGGTTGGGTGAGAGACTAGGAAGATATATGTTCTTTGCTGATATTCCTATGATCTTTCTTCTGTTATTTGGCATCAGATTTTATATAAAAGCCGATGTGACAATCGACTTAATGAGGTCACAACAAGGGTATCTGCTGATAAGCATGAGGTATCTCTCTTTCTTTAGTGATTTGTTTATATTTTCTAAATTCTCCATGTAATATCAATCGCTTATTGAACTAACAGGAGCAAATCATGTGTTTCAGGTTGAGACATTGGGAAAGAAGTATGAAGAGAAATACAAGCAGAGTGGAGATGTTGCCTCCAAACTAACCATTGAAGAGGCTACATTTCGTGATATTCAGGTAATTTAGGAGCTTTGGTGGTGAATTTTATCTAACGTGCTTCTCTTTTCCTCTATATACACTTCTTTGGATGCTAAACAAACTTGTATTGTACTCAATAACTGTAGGAGAAAAAAATGGATTTATATCGGGCAATTGTTAAAATGGAAGAAGGGGGAGCTGCTGATGGTGTATTGAAGGTACACCATAAAAGTCATTACTTTCTGGAGATAGTATGAAACTTGTGTGTAAGTTCTGGTTTTACTGACTTTTGCAGGAGCGTGCTGAGAATATCCAGTCGAATCTCGAGGAACTAGTAAAAACTGTGAATGAACGCTGCAAGCAGTATGGGTTGCGCTCTAAACCAACCTCATTGGTCGAGCTTCCATTTGGTATCTCAATGATGTTATCAACCCCCTGGCCTTTATATCACATGTCCCATCTTGAAATTTTTTGGCTCATTTAGATGATTGATTTACTTCAATTTGGCTGCTACTTTTACTTCTATGCAAAAAAGCTTGTTATATGACAATTAAGCTAGACTTCATTGTCGTCATGTTACTCTAGGGGAAATACTCCATGTGCCCAAAAATGTTTCAAATCCCAGACTCCCAATTTTTTTATCTGTTTTCTTTCCTTCTCTCGCAACCTCACATTTTTTTATTTGCTTTCTACATCATGGTGGTGTTGGTAGCAATGAATGAAATGGTGGGAATGGGGATGAAAGTTTTATTCCCACTTTGCAAGTGTTTGATTGAAAGGAATGAAATATGAATGAGAATGGAGTGGGAATGGTAATGAAAATGGAACATAGTTTCATTCCTATTGGGAAAGTGGGAATATAAAACAAGGAATGGGAATGCTTTCCCCCCCCCTAAAGAACGACATATTATTTCTTTTCATTATATAAACTACTTTTGCCACCATCATCACTGCCACTACCACCACTGGTGGTGGTAATAACATTTTGTTTCTAAAAATTATTATCGCACCACCACTCTTCCAGCACCAGCACCACCTTCCTTGGTCGTGGCATTAGTTTTTTAAGTAGTATACTATTGTTATTACTATAACATTATTACCACCCCACCAACTCACCCCGCTGCCACCACCACCACCACCACCACAATTATCTTTATTATTTTACTACCACCACTATTGATGAAATCATTGTTCCTTTTCATTTTAAAAATGAGGCATTAAAAATTTAAATTTCATTCTGATTTCTTCTTGTTATTTCAAACACAATATTGAAATTAAAATGGCATTCTGATTGCTCCATTCCGATTCCAGACCTTCATTCATGATAACCAAATAGCACCCCAGTCATTACTTACTCTCTTCCTCTTGACCTTTCTTTAGGCTGGCAACATGGCATCCAGGAAGGAGCAGCTGATTGGGATGAAGGTTGGGACAAGCTTGAAGATGAAGGTATGCTAAATAGTTTTCTGCTGGTTTAGTTGACTTTGATTTCTTTGTTTTTACTTGGAAGTGTACATGATGCTTTCTTTTCAGCATAAAGTCGTAAGGACATTAAAGTTGTAATCAACATTGTTATTTGTGACTTTCAGGATTCATATTTGTCAAAGAGCTCACTTTGGATGTACAAAATGTTGTAGCCCCTCCAAAAGAAAAAACTTCAGTTCGAAAGGCGACTATTTCCACAGAAAAGGATTTAGGCGCTCCACCCTCAAATGCTGAGGTGAAGGCAGAAAAGGTTCCAAGTCCAAGCAAATCAAACTCTGAGAAAGATATTCCAGATCATCAACATGAGAATGGCAGTCTTAGAAGTCCTCCTGACAGTCCTGGAAGGACTACAAAAGAGAACCAATCCAGTGAATTCCGAGACTCCCCATTCAAAGAAAGTGGTGCAGACAATTCACCCCATGCTAAAGAGACCCAAAGGTATGGTTTAATTTATGATTTTCACTTCTGTATATTTCTGTGTCCCTCTCTGAAAATCAAGTGTTAACAAGGCCCAAAAAGGTGTGTGGTCATGGCATGACGGTTGAGGTGGGTCTGTCCTGCTCACAGCTTTCTGAATTTGTTGCTTCATTTGGATGTCTAAGCTTACTGATATGCCTGTGCAGTGATGTGGGTGGTACTGAATCTGTGCATAGTGGTGACAAAATTGTTGAACCTGGCTGGGGTACGTTTGATACGCCTTATGATTCAGAATCAGTTTGGGGCTTTGATTCTGTCAGTGGCAAGGTATGAAAACTTGGGTCTTGCTTTCTATTTGAAGTTGGCAATAGGACTTGTTTCTTGGTGGTTAAATATTATGGAAGTTGTATTAGGAACAGATTGGTGCGCACGCATGCACTCATGTTTGTGTGTGACATACGTCCTCAAACTCTATATATTGGAGTTTATTTAGGCAATTCTAATAATTTGCAAGAAATAGAAATGCTTAATATTTCTGGAAGGGGTGGGGGGTGGTTTGGCATTAGAACTGTTTAATCTCTCTGTACCTTTCCTTGTTCCTTTCTTGTTCTTTTCATACAAAAAACTGAATGGATTGATCTAATATTGTTCTTGCAGGACATGGATTTTGGCATTAGTGAATTTGGTTTAAATCCAATAAAAACAGGGTCCTCACATGGAGATAACATGTCTTTAGGGAAGAGTTCATTTATGTTTGATTCTGTTCCAAGCACCCCTGTTCATAACCAGGGGAACAGCTCCTATGCCTTTGCTGATTCTGTTCCAGGCACCCCTGCATATAACCAGGGGAAGAGCTCCTATGCCTTTGCAGATTCTGTTCCAAGCACCCCTGCATATAATCCAGGGAAGAGCTCTTATGCATTTGCAGATTCTGTTCCAAGCACCCCTGGCTATAACCCTGGAAAGAGTCCATTTTCATTTGCAGATTCTGTTCCAAGCACCCCAGCGTACAATTTTGGAAACTCTCCACGAAGGTTCAGTGAAGGTTCAGAGGACCACTCCTTCGACAGCTTCTCTAGGTTTGATTCATTTAACATGCATGATGGTGGATTATTTCAATCTCCACGCCATTCGCTTTCAAGGTTTGATTCCATCCGCAGCACCAAGGACTCCGATCAAAGTTATGGATTCCCGTCAAGATTTGATTCATTTAGAGAAGGAGGAGACTCTGATCAAAGCCATGAGTTTTCAAGGTTTGACTTTCTCAGAGAGCCCGATCAGAATCACGGGTTCTCGAGATTTGATTCCTTCAAAGAGTCTGATCAGAATCACGGGATCTCGAGGTTTGATTCCTTCAAAGAATCCGATCCTGGTCATGGGTTCTCATCAAGTTTCAGTTCATTTGGAGAATCTAGAGATCCTGATCATAGTCATGGATTCTCAAAGATGGATTCGTTTAATGCCCATGACAGTGGGTTCTTCCAATCTTCTGACAATTCTTCCTTGGCAAGGTTTGATTCTGTTCGTGGCTCTAAAGACTCCGAGAATCATGGGTTCCCATCATTCGATGATGCTGTTCCATTTGGCTCAAGTGGGCCATTTAAGACATCACTAGAGAGTGAAACTCCACGCGGAAGTTCTGATAACTGGCGAGCTTTCTAGGCAGGCGATGAACATCGGATCAAGGTGCGGGGTTTTCTTCTGTATGAAAGCCTTATTGAGACATTTCTTGCAGTAGTATATAGTCTGTTGTGATGATGAATGAGTGGTTGTGTTGTGGTTCTAGCTTTTGTTTGATTTTGCAGATCCGATTTGTTTTCGTAATTTCCAACATTCAATTACACTTGTGGCCGGTTCTTTTGGTGTTGTAATTTTTGAACTCAAATGTTTGTGATATGGAAGTCAATTTTTTTCCTTTTCTTTTTAAAATCAGCTCCTCTATTTTTTCCAAGGGATTCCATGGCGAGCAACAAAATTAGTTATGGAGACTTGTCTTTGTGGTTTCCATTTTTGAACTCAAAATGCCGTCTCTATTCTTCTCCCTGTCGCCATAATAGCTGAAACAGGAAAAGGTGCTGTGTACGCTACAAGGTAGTATTTTCTTCGTGGGTAAATTCAGACCCACCAAGCTCTGCTGAAATGTCAGGTGGCCTGGAAATGCAGGGCTGAAATATTCTGGCCTTGCTTCGGTGCAAAACAAGTAAATAACACCCTCCTGTCTGTCATTGAAGACGATCCATAATAAATTGGATTTGGAAAATTATTCAGAGCTTGCTTTCACCGCCCTGCCCTATCCTTCATGCTTGATTCTTACGATAGACATGGTAGATGTTTTTACTGTGGCGGAAATAAAAAACGTGTTTCAATTTATTTAAATAACCTTGGTCTTTTTTAGAGCCGCTGGATTGCATATAGATGGATTGTAGCCGTGGGATAAGGAATGATTAGCCCTGTAGACCTATCTATGTAACCTCTTCCCACACAAGACAAGATGATGAGAAACCGGCTTCTCTCAAGAATACTATACCATTAAATAAAAATATAACCGGATTTTTTTAATAATATAATTACTTGAATATCCTTGCAATTTTGTTTTTTCTTTACTTGGGTCTAGGGGTGTTTTCTTCCTTTTCCTTGGTTTTTTTATTTTGTTTATAGAATAGATACTTTTTTTTTATTTCTATATATTTTTTAATCTTTAGTAGGTTAGTTTTTGTTTTTAATTCCATTTCTATCATTTAATTTTATTTTAAATTTGGTATTTATTTTTTTAATCTTTTGTAGGTTAGTTTTTTTTTTCAATTTCATCTCTCATTGTTTAATTTAATTTAGTTTTTATTCTTTGAATTATTACTTTGTTTTATTTTTATTCTTTTTCTAATTCTATTTTGTTTTCAATTTCATACTTCAACATTAAAAATTACAATTTAATTTGAAACTCGATGGATACCAACCTAAACGGGTCAATATTTTTTTTATGGTTACCTTGCCTAATAAGTAATGAATATAGTATGAATATTATCAAAACCGACTTGAAACCCGCTCAAACTTAACATGAAATGTATATTTATATTAGTTAAATATTTTTATTTTTTTAATGCAATATGATATATCCATATATTAATTGTGATATAAAATTATAATTTCATAATTTAACACACACACACACACACACACTTCATATATTTATTTATTTATTATTGAACAATAAGTAATAGTCATATGATTGATACCCACATGAATATCTAAAATTCAATTAATAGTTTATGAATATCTATATTTTTTACTTGATGGGAAACAACTAGAGTATGTATAACAAGAAATTCGATACACAGGTGCTTATTGTCATCCATACTTATCATTTCATTTTGACTTATTTTTGTGTCAACTTTTATCTTTTTATTGCACTTTGTTTTGTTTTGGTTCCTTTTTCGATTGCCTTCTTCTTCTTCTTCATTTTCAAATCTCATCTCTTAATATTTTGTAATTGA
>Ga0325405_1004354_pt1 | contig 14488 bp, 3 predicted proteins | sample PopdelMetagenome_21_FD_205663 | JGI IMG/M metagenome (GOLD analysis project Ga0325405, IMG submission 205663) | Populus deltoides microbial communities from Bellville, Georgia, United States - Xylem-Control-R2 | ecosystem: Host-associated > Plants > Phyllosphere > Stem > Wood/Secondary xylem... | reverse complement strand
GGTGATGTCCATTGTAAAATGACAATGAGTTTCCAATAATTTTTTCTTTCTTCTCCTTCCAGGTAAGATGTCCGTTTGCTTTCATTGTCTAAAGTTTAAATCATATTATTACATTACTCAATCTTATGATCTCATCTAATTAATGGCTCAAATTCAATAAAATCAATTTGAGGACATTTCAAGTCTATTTTTAAGAAATCTTTGTAGCATATGAATCCTCAAATGTGGTTTCCTATAGAATTATACCTTGAGAATCTCATATAAAAATTTGAATTTCATTCAATGATAGAATAAAAAAGCTATGACCATTTTAAAATATTATATATATATATATATATATATTCATATGATATGACCAATCCTTTTATTAAACTTAACTCTATCCTATTAATCTATAAAAACATTAGTCATAGTCTATTTATCAGCAAATTTGATAATCGATACAGTTCATCATAACACAGCATATTATGGGAAGATCATAACAATAATATGAAGTCTCAAAGATTGATGGGCAAAAAAAAAGATCTTAATGACATTTATTGAAGATGAAACAGATGTTAGTCTGTTCTCAATAATTAATTAAGAGGTAATAGTATTAAGAAAAAAATTGATTCCTTCCGCTGATTCTAGAAAAACAAATTCTAGATTATAAAATACTTTTTTCCAGAATGAGAAAAAAAAAATACTTAAACAAATTCACACTTAACTGAACTTGCCTGGCTTTTTTCCCATCTATTTGAGTGATGTTGGTGGGCTTGGGCTGGGTGGTTGTTTTTACTCTTGGGCTATTTTTGTTTTGCTTGTGGCTGCCATCGGCTCATCAGCTCATTTTGCATCTGCCTTTTACTCTTCGCCTGGTTTCCCGCGCTGCCCCTCCCTCTCAATTGAACCAACCAAGAGCTGAGCAGTTATCATGAGGTGGGAGGGCATCTCTTTGTCTCTTCAATTTACATAGTTTTGGCACGACTGCAATTTCAGCTTGCTGTTTCTGGAGGTGGATTGGATGAAATATGAGTCTGTTTCACGGGTCTTCCTCGCTTGATTGGTGCGCTGGAATGGCTGCCCATGAAAGATGCTCCCAACTTGGCAATTTATGCAAGATTTTTGCAGGATGTTCAAGGTAATTTTTGTTGGGATGGGTGTTGGACGAACGTGCTTGCCTTTTCAACTGGATTTGGTTTCGATGGCCCATTCCATCTTCTTTGATATGGGAGAGTTTAGGTACGAATGTTCAGCTTGATTTTATTTAAATTATTTTTTTAATATATTGCTATATAGTACAACCTTGCCATGCTTTGCCAATTCAATTTTGGGTGTCCTGCCATGTTAGCTGTAACAGTGATGCCTACTGCCCTTGATATCATCTTTCTCATCATGGTCAGCTGGGCTTTTTTTTTTTTCTTTTTTTTTCCTGGGATGTGCTTGTTTAAGTCTGATTGGGAGACCTATAAAGGAGTCCCTATGCTAATTTATCTATTTTCTTTACACAGCATGTCTGAGCTTCCTCCTATTGTTTGGCTTGCCCACCTTCCTTTTTTTGTTTTATCTGATGCTCTTCAGTTACTGGTTGTATGATGTGTTCAGGAATGCTGTGTCTTTGATTGCCTTCGACAAGGCTCGATCGAATAGCCTTTGTCAAGGTTATGTGATTCTTCGGCTGGTTTTTCACAGGTATGGTGTTCCTTCACTGCATTCATTTTCGTATGGCTAAATTTTCTTCAGATGGTTTCAATATTGGCTTTTCCTAGATCCATCTTTTTGTTGTTTTTTATTGTAATTTGTTTTTCATGTCGTTGAGGATGGTTGCATTTCAATCGTGGCCTCTTACTTGCTTTTGTTCTATGTTTGCTCATGTGCTGTTCATTATTGGGCTATGCTGTTCTTCATTGCTTGCTGCATTTTTAGCTACAGTAATTTGTTTCATCGATCAGCTCTTCGCTTGAGGGAATGAGGGTGTCATTTAATGTTCGTTAAAATTAGTTAAAGGACCCTAGAGTAATGCAGGGAACTGATGAATAGCATGAATAGATGAAAACCAAACACATGAGATAAGACAACATGAGATAAACCCCTGCATTCTTAATGTTTAATTGGAGTTGAATTATTTAAATTTAATAAACATGCAATTATGTTCCTCCACGAGGATCCCAATCTATCAAAATTGAGTTTCTTCTTAAAATAAAGTGTAGGCTTATCCACTAAGGCAATTTTTTCCACATCATCCTCCAATTGTCCATGTTGTTTTGCGGCTCACAATAAATTAGGTGCCTGGAATACTTCAATTCTCTCCACTGCTGATGCCATCAATTTCGCTCTACGCAATGAAGTATGAACATGGCTGGCCAGGAGGATTTGTGGTTATATTAACAAATTTGCAGGTTGTTTTTTTGGTCTAGGTGTTTAGTAAAGGAGATGCTAGGGGAAATTATGAGGGTGGTCTTGGCATCCAGACTGCTAGAGAAGCTATCTTTAGATGGCAGCAAAAGAAGTTCCTCTTAGGCATGCTAGAATTCCTACAGGCATTTGCAGCTACCTTTTCCTCTCCTGTGCTTACATGTATCCTGTACAGTCAGAATTATGAGTCACATAACAAATGGTGCCACAGTTGTGTATTCCCCCCTGTGTTCCTACAGACATGCAGTTGATAGGAAACTTATTGGACATGTTGTGCCAAACAAAAGTCAGAAGTGATGGCTGACATGCTAATCTAAACTCTTGAGATGCTAAAAAACAACTCAACTTGATCGAATATAACCCAAGCATATTAGTCGGGAGGTGATGGCAAATAAGATTTCTTAGTTGGAAGATGATTTCTTTCGACCCTCTTTCTTAGAGTTTAAAAACCTTGCTAGGATCTCAACCCAATGCTTAGAAATTCAAGCAACTGCCAACTCTTGCTCTGTTAACTCTGTTATGGCTTGATGTGATTTGCAACTCATGTTCATTTTTTTGTCTTAAAATATCGACTTTTTTGCTGATATCATGTTTTCTTTTAGGAAGGCTGGTTCACTACACGAATAGAGAATTAAGCAAATTTTGACAGGGTTTTGACCTAGCCGAATCCGTTCCACTATACAACTGATTAATTGAAGATGAAACAGGATTTGTGTCTGTCAATAATTAAGCTTCGAAAAAAATTGATTTGGCCATGTTTTTCGAATACGGATTTGATGCTTTCGACATGATCAATAATGGATGCACCAAACATTCTGCTTGACAAATGTATATATCCAATTTCTCTTTGCATAAGCATCATTTTGTGTTCCATTAAGTCCTGCCAGAGTCATTCACTCCCTTTCTCTTTGCAGCTTTAACTCTGTTCTACATCAAATAGGCTTATCAGCTGCTACAAGATTCACAAGAACTTGCATTGGTGCATAAGAGAGCGACATTTAGCATCACCATAGCCACCTCTGAAGAATACTCTGACCCCAATTCTGGATCGACTGACTCAAGACCTCCTCTCTCTTGCAAAACATGGGCATGGCAGAATCCCAGATAAATCCAAATAAGGATGCTATAATGTACTCAATACTGTAAAATGAGTATAGGAAGTTCAGCAGAAATATAGAACGACAAATGCAGATACAAGTTCGGCAGGAACCAAAAAAGATTAGGAAACGAGATGGCTGTCTTCCGCAGAATATGAGGATGAATAGTTTGAATATTTGAGGAAACATTACATGCAATGTTGCAAAATTGACAAGAAACACGAGGATGGCCAGTTCACGTACAGATACAATGTGATGTTTTGCAATGAGCATTAAATCAAGAATAGCATCAAATGTTTTCCAATGAGCATCAAACAAGGAATGAAAGAGAATGCTAGACGGTATAAGCTTACTCAGTCAAGAAGGTAAACAAACTCATCCTTTGGCCTGTAGTTTTTATTGATCTTACCACTTACAATTTCAATAGCAACAACTCCAAAGCTACAAACATTTTCTTTGCTAGTTTAGTAGCCACGCATTGCATACTCAGGAGCCATATAACCACTGACAAATGAAAAAAAGGTGGTTAAACTCGCTACATAATCCATGGTTTTCACTTGTTTTCACGAGTACATGCAATTGTTCTGCATGACTCGTACCCAAGCATTAATTGGTTTTCCTCCAACAAAACATCATTCCTATCTCATTCACAAATTCACGGTTCCCTTGCTTAGACTTTGAGGAAAGCAGCATCACTGCAATCACACAGTTCCATCTAATAGTGAACGCTGTGTTCAATAATTAAAAGTTCCCACCTCACGATCGAGTTGTAAGAATTAGCTTGCATCCCTTCACTTTGATAGGAATTCCCACCTTATCAGAATCAATGATAAGCCCTTTTTCTTTGTCCTGTTTGCAATGATCAGCCCCACTGCCTGGAAACCACCAAGTAAACTTCATGCACTTTCTGCTTTATTTATTCACACTAATTATTTAACGTGTTTACATTACGCTGCTTTAACCCTTGAGTCTATTGTTAGATGCTAAAACAAAAGTGTTATGCTAATATAACATACTTCGGTTCTCGGGTCAGCACCTAGCATGGATAAAACTATCTCCTTCCTTGTAAGAGAGGGCTCTGGCATTACTTCCCATCTGGCATACCGTAGCTTGTTGATCCTATTGGCTTTTGCACTTGCACGATCGAGGGAAAAAAAAAAAAATACTAAGACGACCCATGTCTGTTGTTTTATGAGATCTGGTTCATATAAAAATAAAATATGATGAAATCTCTAAATCTTAATTCGACATTCAACATTTTGTTATGGTTTCATACTTTGAGATTAATGGAAAATTGTAGCTGTGATTGTGTAGACTTGCGTTATGGGATTGTGTAAGAATTGATACGAGGCTTAATATGTGGAAATCAAGATGTAGTTTCCAATATAATAATTACCAATAAGCATAATTAATTTCATATTAACAATTCAAGTATTTATATTAATTTTCTAGTATATAAAAAATATTCATTAAGCTTACTTAAAAATAAAAGATTTTAAAAGCAAATGTCTAAAGAAATTATACTGATATCCTGTGGATAGAATATGAGGATTATATAAATACAAAAGAAAACATACTAAAAACAACTAAAAAAAAACATATAATGTATTTGATACACTTAATTTAAGTTCAATTCATAATCCTATATGTTTAGAAACCTATGCATAATTATAAACCAGAATCTATACAACTAATCGATGCCAAACATAGCATAACTAATCAAACTTAAAAGAATTATCTAACCTCACTATAGCATAACTAGTTAAACTTAAAAGAATTATCTAATCTCACTATAAGATTAATCAGCTCAATTCAACTGATTGACCAAAACCATCCAGGACAAATTAGTAGACCAAAATTTACCAATCGATCTTTCAAATTAAAACATACCAACTGGTCTATAAATTCTACTCAACCGTTGGATCAAAATCAAACAAGCCAAAATGGTTTATCAATTCAACCAATTGATTGATCGATTGGTCAAGAATTCAATACTAGTTTTTTCAAAATAACATATATTCAAAATTTTACCCAAACCTTAAAATTCCATAACAAATCAATAAACTCGTAACAACTAACCTATAACACTTTAATTAACCCATCCCATTATAATCAATCCATCAATTTATACCCAATTCATCAATTAATCTCTAAAAAACAAATTAAAACCTAAACCTTAACAAAACCCAAAACCTTAACCAATAATATCAATTATACACATTCATGCTTAAATCTTACCTTAGTAACTTAGTTTCTCAAGTTCTGTTTCCTCTCCTTCACCTCTTCTTCTTCTCCCTTCTTTCTCTCTCTTCTCAATTATCTCTCTAAAATCAGCTTTCTCTTTCTTTTTTTCTTTCTTTCCTTTTCTTTCTATTTATATTTATCAAGCTTTTATTCAATTACCTTAATGCTCTTCATCCATTTACACCTACTTTTAAGTTTTAAAAGGCATTGTTGTCTTTTCTTATTTATTCTCTCTCTTTATTTTTCGAAACATCACCGGTGCTGCCAAAAACAATTATCTCATCACTACCATATGAAGAAGGAATAATGTTCTGATAAATTTTGAAAATATGAAGAAGGATTCAGATATAGAAATAATTACTCATAAAAAAAGAGAAAAAAGGAAATTCCAGTTAAAATAAACTTATAGGTACTGTGGAACAGAAATGTATTTTGTCCAAACTAAAAGAAACCAATGTTGCATTTATAGAAGTTCATTGATTTCTAGAAGCAGGACATGGACAGTTTTGTTTTAGACATGAATGTACTTTGCTTCTGCAACATTTAAGGGAGAAAATGAAGTCTCAAGTGATTATATTGACACAAGATGTTAAATTCATAAGTAATGGCTAGAAAATAGTAGGAGAAATGGAAAAATTTCTTGAATATGTTATAACAAATATTTGAGTAATGATTCACAGTTTGATTGGTTGTTAGAACCTTAATATTACAATGTGATGTTTTGCAATGAGCATTAAACGGAGACTAGCATCAAATGTTTTCCAATCCCCATTAAACAAAGAATGAAGGAGAATTTTAGAGAGTATAAGCTTCCTCAGTCAAGAAGGTAAACAAACTCCTCCTTTGGCCTGTAGTTTGTGTTGCTCTTACCACTGACAATTTCCAAAGCAATAACTCCAAAGACATTTATTTCTTGAACTCCAAAAGAAATGCTTCTGATGAATGGAAGAGATAAACTCAACAAATAGAGCACGGGACAGGCAATTGTTATCCATGTACTCGTACACAAGCTTTAATTGGTTTCCTTCAACAGTGAAAAGTGCCATCCTCGAACTTATGGCTAAGAATTAATAATTTGCTCTGCTTTCTTTGTTTTCTGTTCTACATATAAAACCTAAGCAATTTTATGGAGAACTTTTGACCTATTGCTAAAGCTATTTTTCTACCGCAAACTTATAGAGTGGAGTGAGGACAGATGAGAGAAACCATCAAACATTCAGTTACCTTGTAAACAGAAGCAAAAACACCCTAAAGACAAAACCAATGAGAAAACTTCAAACAGTTATCATCCATGAGGTTCTTGAATTAGGATTTGTTTTTTTATTTTTTTATGGAAACTTTTGAAACAGGAAATCTTTGGGTTGCAGCATAACTTCAAGTTGAAAAATAAATCTGGCGGAAATCGACATGCACATTCTTGTTTCTTTCCAGAAGCCATTGAGGAACAGATCTAGTGAGCTTGTTTCCTGTCAAGTACGTCGACAAATTAAAAGGGGTTTTCCGTAGCTCTTAATTGCACTTTCAACTGAAAGCTTAAAGACAATCATATCGTTTTCTAAGATAAAATTGATTCAAACAGAAAATCTTGTATGATTGCGCTGTAAGACAATGATGAGCCTGTGAGGGAAAACCTATCTGGCCCTTTCCAAGGCCATTGAAGAGTAACTGGAGTCCTTGAGAACAAGCCATTTCACAGAGTTTCATCTCATATTGTTTAGTGGTACACAAAACATCATGGAAACTCTCAAGAACATTTCTTAAGAAAGCAAATGATAATCATATTGACAATGATTACTTTGAAAGGGAATCATTAGAGAGCCTCTGGATGGAACCACTTACAAACGTTTCAGTTTTTCCAGCTCCCCAACATATTCTGGGACCTATCCAAATATTAAGCAGTTCTCTCAAAACCCTGCATCTTTAAAATCGTTGTACAAATCAAAGGTCTAGAGCATTAGCTGAAAAGGACATAAGATTAGAAGAACTCCAACTCACAATGTTTTTATGGATTCCATATTACTCATTGGTAGGTAAGAAGACCCTCTTCCTGTTAAGTCACTGATCCTCCTTCAAGTATCATAGAGCATAAAAGCATGGTATCATAAGCATATTACATATACATAAAAACAGAATTCAGATATTCTGTTTGCTTTCTAATCACTTACTTAGTCTGGTCAAGAAAGCAATGCTAGAAGGTACAGATATTCAGATATTCTGAACCTGTGTTCATTTACTGGTGAAAGCAGGTAACTTCCCTGATAAATTATTATCATTCATCCTCCTAAAAGGTGTCAAATAAATACAAACTCAGAGAGTTTTCTGAAAGTATGATTGTTTACCATAAAATTTAGATAAAAAGATGAAGAACATGCACATATGAAAAACAATATTTTTTGAAGAATTGCAATAACATGATTTCCACTGAATTTGATCCATGTACATGGTTGAATTATCAGCATAGAAGATTGAAAGATCGAAACAGTTAGGGCATGTTAAATATGAGACTTTTTGGCATCAAAATCAGCAACATTTCCTGTGGTAAGAGAGGCTGATTGCATGCATATCTGTTTTTTTTATATCGTTTTTTGGTTCGTAGACCTGTGATTCAATTAAGAGACGCACAAAAAAAGAAAAAGTGTCTGCTTACATATCTGTCAGGTTGACCAACTTGGCAAGTTCTGCAGGCACCTTTCCTGTCAAAGCATTGAGGAGAAAACACTGAAGAGAGATGACATTAAGCATAATATTGAGTACTATCAGAGAAAAGAGAGAGGCTACGGGGACCAGCTTCACGTGCATTAAGCTGTAATTATGGGGACTTCATGCACCCTTTTTGCCATTGATAAAATTAATCAGAGAAAATGGGAAGATCATGGAATTTCAGCTCGTATTTAAGTTGACATTTAATTAATCATCTGAAGGTTAATATTCTCTGATTTTTAAGTTTTTCAAATGCATTGTTTAGAAGTTAAGTGTGTGTAGAGAAAGGATAGAGAAAAAGAAACCTCTAAGTACGAACTCAAACTTCCTTCACAAATAGCATGTTTGGCAATTTTTGTAAAAAACTTAATTTTTTAAAATTAATTTTTATTATATTTTTTAGATCGTATTAACATATAAAAATAAATTTTAAAAATAAATAATATATTATTTTAATATATTTCTAAATAAAAAAATACTTTATCAACATCATAATACCAAATATCAAATCACTGATATTTTTTTTTAAAAATCAACCTCGGGCATAAAAATGGTCAAAATTCATTAAAAAGAAAAGGATTTTTGCTTCGGTGACATGCTATATTCATTAATTGTTATGATGGCTATGGCATGCGAATTACCGTAACTTTCAACTGTGTTCATAATGTGGTTGTTTATCAACCACTGTGTCACTGTAGATCTTGCCTGGGTCAAATGTTTATGGGCCTGGGCTTTTATTGTTTTCTTATTGGGGCTCTTACCCATAGTTATAAAACCCGACCCTGGTGTTGACCCGGTCATGGAGCCGGGTCTCGGGTTTTAGGGTTCAATCCGGGTCAATTCTGGTCAACTCGGATTAACCCGGAAAAATTTTAAAAAATATATTTAAAGTTTTAATATTTTATAAAAAAAATATTAAAATAGAAAAGAGATTTTCTTAATGGTATTTAACTAGAAAATATATGCTTCTAATTCGGTTATGTTTTATAATAAAACAATTTTCTTGTAATAGTAAATTTGAGAAGAATAAAAGAAAAAGAAGTGAACATGGTTTTTTTTATATATTTAAGAGCGAGAGAAAAATACATTGAATGAAATAAAATCAGTCAAAATTTAAAGGTTAGGAGAATAATAGTTCAAGATTTATATTAAAAAATCTTAAAAATATATAAAATATACTTATTAATTAATTTTTATAAAATAAAATTTATCTCCGCTTGACAAAAACTCTAAGTGCGAAATAAAGTTTTAAAAATATTTTACTATGTTTATTTAAAAAAAAAATTAAGTTAAAAGATCTGTTTTCAACAAAGAAGGATTGAAAATATTTGATGCTGAGAAGAGAGCGTAAAGTATTGTAAAACAAAAAATATATATACTGATGTCCGCACCCTTCCTCTTCGTTGCCTCTCCTCTTTTACGCCTTGGGCTCAAATTCTAACAGTGAAGAGAGATCAACAAGTTTTCAATCTCCAGGTAAATCTTTCCCCTCTCTTCCTCATGCTCTTTCTTTCGATTTTTTGTTGTTTGAGATTTTTTCTCTTTTTTGATTCATGCTAGATCTGCGCTCCAAAGCCCTCTCTTCCTTCTCGAAGACATGGATCTGAAGCTTAAGCCATCGCTCACAACCAAACCACTGTTAATTTTTCAATCTCCACAGATCCAAACAGAGATAAAATCTTAAATATGTCATGGAGAGTCACCCGGGTCTCGTCCGAGTTTGACCGGGTCATGCGGGTCATGGGTTGACCTGCCGGGTCGACCGGGTTTTGCCGGGTCGTTGCACCGGCCGGTCTTTTGACAAACCTGAACTAGTCCAGCCACCAGATCGACTGGATCCTAAATCAACTCGCCGGGCTGATCCGAATTTAATAACTATGCTCTTACCCGGACCAAATGGACCCAGTCCCTTTTATTAATTGCAAATAGTTTATATTATTGTTAAATGGTGTTTACTTAAGTGGTAAAATGCAGGTCAAAACTATATATTAAATTCTAATTATTATAGGAAATTCAATACGCTTGTGGCAGAACCAAAACACTATTCACGCGCTTGCATTTTAATGTAGACTCACTCAATTAAAACACAATTACTTTAAATTTGATGAGCCCATATAACATTGAAACTAAAAGCATCAAATTAAAAGAAGTGGATAAAATGGTAATTTAATAAGATTGAAACACAATTACTATTCATAAGATTGTTGACACATAGCTTAAACTTAATCCAATTAAAACAACAATGCTTACTCTTAATTTAATATTATATTAAGGGCACTGCGTCACTCATCCTCTATTTAAAAAGTACAAAAGGAAGAAGGACATCCTTAGCGTTAGGATGCTTCCACTCCACTACTGACTCTTAGGCACCGCTCTCTCAGCCCAATTACCACCATGCTTTACGCTTTAGGGTTGTAATTTGAGTTTTTTGGACTGATTACAAGTAATGCAAGGAAAAGATAATGTATTATTTTTTAGCTCATTATCAAACTTTGAAATTTTATTCATCCTGGGAATGAGTTCTATATATATAATGTCACAACCAAAAAGAGGGTCTTGGTAGTAATTGTCTAATGAATGCAATTCTATATATATATATATATATATATATATATATATAAGTATGAATCCACGGGTAAAGGTATTAACAAATGTTCTGCATTGAATTGTTAGAATTTAGATTGGATTATATTTATTTTGAACCATGATAGCTTGAAATATTGTAAATACATACAAAACTCTACTAAAATTTTGTTGTAATCACAATGGAAAAAAAAGGACTAATTGGTAGTAATTGTCTAATGAATTGTTTCGAAATCGCGTCTAACAAAAGAAAGAAAAAACATTTAATAAAGAAAATAGGGAAGGGGCTCCACGGTGACTTTCAAAATATGATGATTCATTTGATTCACACCTAATTTTGAGCCTAAAGTACACCAAGACACAATTAACAGAATTACAAAAAAAGAAGAAGCTCATAATGTATACAAAGACACAATTTATTGTAGATTATAACAATAAAATAATTATTTCACCCTTCTAAAAACATCAACCACCTTCATATAAAAAGGACTTGTAAAGCTGCTTCTTGAACGTCTTCAGGCACTTTACTACAAATTGCAACACCACGCCCCCTGACTTGAGACAAATGCCATTTGATCCTCGAAACGGAAGTAGCAGCAGCAAAATTAATTCGATACTTTATTAATCTTCTTCATCAGGTTATGCCGATGAAAATTCGCAATATCCAATTTCCGAAGTAGCTCCATAGCCTGCATAACCATTTCCAAACACCTAAACTTAATTCGATATTTTATTATATTTATATAATCAAAGTATAAAACCAGTAAGCACCTGAACTTAATTCAATATTTTATTATATTATATTAAGGGCAGACTCATATCATACCTCAAAACTTACAAAGGGACGAAGGACATCCTTCGCGTTAGGATGCTCCCACTTCACTACTGACTCCCACCATTCTTTTGGATGTACCTCGATTCTTCTAAGAGAAGGGGGAGGAGATGGCTCGCCATTTTCAAGCAACGGAAGACAAATTGGCAACCTTTTCAGCTTATTACATTTTACTATCCAAATTACTTTGAGAGAATCGCAAATTAGTTTTGCACTGCAAATGCTTTTCAGTTCTGGTAATCCCGTCAATTGCAGAGATCTTAACTTGGGGAGTTTGAGATCGGTGCTGCTTTCTTCACCCATAACCCCCTCTTCATCTGGTCTTGTTCCACCTATTATCTCCTCCATCTTCTCACATTCTATAACTCTAATATTTTCGAGGTTTACAAGGTTTGGCAGCAGGACAAGAGGGAACAACTTCTTCATGCTCTTACAACCATAACAACTAAACTCTTTAAGACCAAAAAATATACCACTATAAGATGGAGATGGTGGTGGAGCAGAGCAGAACCAAGAAGATGAAACCAAGCTCTCCATGCTATTGCAATCACTAATGTTGATAGCCTCCAGCTCAGTTGCATTCTTTATTAGAGACCAAAAATCGCATAAACTTGTTGCATCATCATTATTATTAATGGTCAGTTGTTGAAAGTCCTTTGGGAACATAACCTGAAAATCTCTATCTCTGTCGATACTCAAATTACCCCAAACAATTGTTTTCCTTCTGCAATCACCATAACCATAATAAGACTTGTCCAGTAGTCCTACACGAATTTGGTATGTGATTAGTGATTTGGTTTCATCCCGAGATTTGAGATACTCCATGTAGTCTGAGCAACCTTCAAAATGGCATGCCAAACTCTCCAACTTCCTCAAGCATGCCACTTCCTTTCCTTTAACTGTTATCATAACATGTTGTGTTTTTCTATTATCTCTAGTAGAAGAAACAATCCACTCCTGCAATTCAAAGACTTGCAGGTGAGAGAGCTTAGGTAACAACCCACTAGGAAACTCCTTTTCACCACATCCACTCATTCTAAGATACTTCAGGTTGCATAGACATTCCATGCCTTGAGGAATCTTTTCAAGTGCCCAAGTACCAGAGAGATCTAACCTCTTCAGTGCCCTGAGCTTTTCTAATGACGGTACATGCCGTAACATCTTACAATCCATGAGCAGTAATGCAGTGAGACTTACCAATTCAGAGACAGAATCAGGTAGTTTTGTGATACCTGTACGAGACAGATCAAGAACCTTGAGCCCACACAACTGCTCAAAAAATGAATCTGCTATAAATTGCAACTTTGAATTTCCACGTAACAATAGAGTTGAAAGACTGGGACACCTTGGTGAATGGCTGGAAGGAATTTCTTTAATCTGGTTATGCATCAGTGAAACTCTCATAAGATGCTCTGTCCACTCCTCTTCTCCCGGCAATTCTCTTAACTGTGCACCTGCTTTGACCATGCCTTGAGAGTTCTCTTGTAGTATTTGGATGGCCATGTCCCTAATCAAGTCATGCATCTTGACATACCCTTCCTCAGCACTTTCCAATAGGCAGACTCTTTCAAGTTTATTAAGGATCGAGTGGCCTTTGTTAAATTCTGCCTCCCTACTCTTTAGCCCTTTTATCACTCCCTCATCAATCAAATAAGCTATCAAATCCTCTCTACGGATCTTGAAGTCCTCCGGGAATAATGCACAGTACAAGAAACTTTGTTGCAGTTCTGAATCACTTAGATGGTTATAACTAAATCTCAATATGTAGAATACGTCAGGCTCCATATCATCTTTTCTAACTTTTGATTCTTTCAATTCCTCCAATGCATTCCTCCACTCACGTACGTCAACCACTCCCCTCATGGTTGCAGCCATGGTTATAATTCCTAGCGGCAAACCAGCACATTCCCTTGCTACAGATTTTGCAATTTGTTCCACTTCTGGAGAAAGTGTTGTGTCGTGTCCAAGTCTCTCAATAAACAAAGCCCAAGCTTCTTCCTTCGAAATAGGCTCCACTTTGATTATGTGTTGTTTACCCATCTGCTGACAAACATTTTCTAATCGTGTTGTAACGATCAGCTTGCATCCCTTAACAGCTTGGATAGGGACTCCCACCTTGTGTAGCTCAATAGCCTTCCACAAATCATCTAAAATCAAAACCCATTTTTGTTTCTTCGTTAATTCTTTTGACAATTTGGAAGCTCTATACAGCTCCTCATCTTCATTAGAAAGATCTAAACCAATCCGATTGGCGATACTGTTTTGCAATTTATTAATGTTAGTATCTTGTGAAACAGTAATCCAGTAAACATGAGTCTCTGGTCTTGCTAGAAGCTGATTATAAATGTGTGTCACCAATGTCGTCTTTCCCACTCCTCCCATCCCATAGATGCCAATAGTTGAAACTTCATCGTGCATCAACCAAGACCAGATAGTCTTCTTATGGTCTTTGAATGCTTGACCCACCAGCTTTGTCGTTGGTACTGCATCTCCTGGAGTCTCATTTGTGTTGCCTGTAAGCCCTCCAGAAGAGCTAGCTCCGGCACCAGGATGCACTACTCCTCCAGTCCCATTCTCTATATCATCCTCCATTACATTAGTGATCTCTTCCAAAAATGTTCCAATTGCTTGAACCATT
>Ga0325405_1004352_pt1 | contig 14490 bp, 14 predicted proteins | sample PopdelMetagenome_21_FD_205663 | JGI IMG/M metagenome (GOLD analysis project Ga0325405, IMG submission 205663) | Populus deltoides microbial communities from Bellville, Georgia, United States - Xylem-Control-R2 | ecosystem: Host-associated > Plants > Phyllosphere > Stem > Wood/Secondary xylem... | reverse complement strand
TAACTATTTCTGATTTTAAAATTAGATTTAGATTTATCAAAAGAACAAATTGTCTCCTAGACAACTTGTTAGTTACTAAAAACCAGTTTGAAAATACAAAGAAGCCTCTGTATGCAAATTTGAAGAAATTTTTTTTAAGGGTAATATAGTCCTTACATTATGATTTTAAAGTATGAAAAGACTGAATTGCCCCATATCAACCTTCTAAAATTTTGTTTATGTTTTTAAGGGTAATATAATCTTTACATTTTGCTAATAAAAAGTCAAAAGACCAAATTGTTCTTGATTGATCTCACAATAGTTGATGGATCATACGGAAAACTTTTATAGCAAGTTCATTGATTGTTTGCTAAAAGGAAAAAAATGGTAATTACACTATCACAATTGTCATACATGTACGACATCACAATGATTATCCTTTTGGATCAGATTTCTTATCCTTTTTGATCAAATATGTTATCCTTTTGGACTATGATTTTCCTTGTGTGTAGAGAAAACACAAAATTCTTTTCCCTTGATAGTTTAAAGGTTTAGAGTCTTTACCTCGTGTATTGATCTTTAAGAATCTTAAGTGTTTTACAAAGTTTGATTGTGTATAGAAAAGACGGTATTGCTCCCAATACTTCATATATGAGGTAAAATGCGTTGTTTAATTATCTGATTATTATTAAGATTTTGTTGTGTTTATTTAGTCGTTAGTCTGTCTATTGATTACAGAAGATACATTTTAGTAGGGTGGACTATAATTTATAGATGCAATATAGTTATTTTAAAGCCAAAATATATTTTATTTCCCTTAGAACGTATAAGTTTGTAAATACTGATATGAAAAACAAATAAATTAGTTTTTTTTTTTGTGTTTTTAAACTTTAGATCAAATTCTAGTGGATATTTATAAACTATTTCTAAATTCCATTAATTGATTTTTCTTAAAAAATAAAGAAAATATTTTGTATTTTATAAAAATATACTTGAAAATCATCTTAGAATTTTTCCATATCCAATTTTTAGCAAAAACATATTAAGATTACAAGTTTAAAAGAAATAATAATCTAATGGAATTTGACGCAACATAATAGCGCCCCCACCTTATTTAAGTAATGGCATGAAAACCTTACTAGGCCTCCTATCCAATCCAATTAAAGGAGACAAATCAGCCCATTCACCCATGCTAAAACCTAAGCTCACAGCAAACACCCAAACCCAAACATAGCTGAACAAGCCCAGGCCCGTTTAAGAAAATATAACGCCAGCCCATAAGCTTAAAAACGGAGCGGGATTAACCGAAGGGCGAGCCCAAACCCAAAACTAAACTACATCCAAAATGTGAATGGGCTGGACCGAAAGACATCGCTCAATTTCCTCTTTCAATATTAACGTAGCCTGACCCACAAACAAAAGAAACAATCAATTCCTATACTTGAGCGATCAAAGCAAGAAACTATGAAGAACCTCGCCCAGGACTTCTATCATTTTAAAAAAACATAAACACTGATCATGCACATGGCTTTAACCAAAATTGTTTCCAGGTAACCCACGAAAAGACGTTCATCATAACTGGAGATCCATAGCGCTAATCCATCCAAAAACGTATTTGCAGCAACACAAAACATACTAATATGCTGGATGCTTAACTAATTTCATACTATCCCCTCCGCAGAATGTAGACATTGTTAACAGTTTTCCCAAGATCAAATCAATAGCATGCCGCATAGACTAAACTTCTATTTTCTGCATTTAGAATCCTCTAATCACACAAGGTCATCGTTATTTGTTCGTCTATCAATTGAAAAGTCACAATCTCATGATACTATCATCCAAAACGTAAAAATAAACCAATTAATCGTACACAAAAACCACCACCCACACGCGTCGCGCCACCAGGAAGTGCGCGGTATGACGCTTTTAACGCCGCTACGGAAGCCGATGCTTGCCCATTAGAGAAGTTCCGGACTAAAGTGGGAAAACCATGAGCCTTGGAGATAGCATCAAGAAGAAGAAAGGAAAAATAGTTTTTCGCACTTCAAAGATTTCAGATTTTCAGGTACTTGCTTCTTGGTTCTTATGAATTGTCTAATTAGATCCTTTGGAAAATGCTAAGATTTGGAAAAATATCTCCATAGTCTCCTCTCATCTTATTGGCTAAAACATCTTCAATCTGAATCTTGAAACCTAAACATATGTTTCAGAGACCTAACTATCCATGCAGGTCATGCATTTTTTCTTCCCTTTATCCCTTCTTAACTTGCAAGAAGTAGCAATGGATGAGAGAAATCATCCTCCTCTTGGTTTATTTCTACCCACACACATAGTTACAAGAGCAAATGGAACAAATTTACAAGCCTTCTAGTTATAACCATGGCCTTCTTGGTTATATGATCAACCATAATTTTATACCCGGTCTGTAGCCAAATAACTAGAATGTTGATGAAGTCATGAGAAGTCTTTTCACATGCTGCGTTTTGAGCTCCATGTTTTTTGGAACACAGGTTCTTTGTCGAAACAAGAGACTATCTAATACTAGTTCATGGTATATAAAGTTGCAGGTACCTCAGTGAGAGAGTCACCTCATCGTAAGTAGAGAATTTGTGTCTGCTAGGTGTGTCATCATGCCTACACAGGCTGCACAAAATTTATGTGCAAGGTGGGTGGTTCGCGACTCCTAGGAACTTAAAAAAAGAAGAAGCTTGGAGGTGTATACACATGGCAGTATTAGATAGCCCGAGGAAAGTCAGGATTGAGTAAAGTCAAACAGTAAAGTTCTAGCCGGCCAGAATTTTTTATTTTTTTTCTTTGGATTTACACCGACTATGCAAGAGCTGGAAGAAGAATTTATTTGTTTTTTACCAATAATACAAAGTAGCAATACTAGAACAAAGCTGGCAAAAATAAACCGCGCTTGATGTAGATCAAGCCTGAACTCGACCTCGCCTGTGTCCCATGAACAGATCTAGGCAGTACCCTCAACCAGCTTGTTCAACTTTTTTGTCCTCAGCCTCTCAGCGTATACCTCACTTCCTTGGTATTCGTACCTGTACATAATGAAAGCACCAAATTAGTAAAACTTCTGCGTCAACGTAGCATCTTCATTTCCTTTATAACACTACCTTTGCGGCAATGATATCAGAGGGCTCAGGCTTTGAGTAAGTTTGACAGCTTCTTCCTCAGTATGCACAGTCTGATTGAAGCAGAAATACCGCCCGCATGTGGAGCGATCCTGGAAAGCTCGAATATGGACATCAACCAGGAAGTTCACGTCTACAGAGGCGAGGACTCCATTTTCATACATTTGAGCTACCCCTGTTACATTTTTTATAGTTGAAACAGATTGAGGATCACTTCAGAATCTCACGCTGAGATGCCGACCAACTCTTTCTTATTTGGTCAAAACTTAAAAGAGTAGATGGATATGTCATCGCATGCATCTGTACCTTTGAGGTATGACATAGTTGACAGGCGGTTCTGTTGAGAGACACCAGGACCCAAAACTAGTCCAGCATTTATGGAAACCATGTTGAGCTTACGGTCCATGGCTAAAGCCCAAGCAGCATGTTCAGAGAGTGTCTTTGCCAGGGCGTACCATAACTGTCAAACGACAAGGTAAAACTTTTTAACATAAGCAAATTCTAATCTAGGCATTTCCCTTCATAGAAGCAAAATCCCAGTATATATCTTCTTGCTTCTGAAAGTAAGAGCACTGAGAATTTGGTCATGAGACCTTTCAGAAGTAGTTTTCAAAGCAATAGATGATGAACACAGAAGAAAACCATCGACATAAACGCACTAACAGTACTTTTAATCATGTCATGACATTTTTTAAATTAGAAAAAAATAAAAATTTCCGTTTCGAATCTAATACTTTTTTTAAAATCGAGCACCAACTTGAAAGATAAAATAGCATATAGCACAATCAAAAGAGAAGGGACCCAAGAACCAGGGCAAAAAATAGTTTCAGGGGTCCAAACCTTTAGTTTCCTGCAAAATTCTTGATCGCTCCAAGACCTCTCGTCTACATCCTCCTGTGAACAAATGTTCTCTCTCCATATTGCCGCAGTTAGTGAAGAGCTGAATATAATCTTTTCAATGGTATCAGTCTGTGCACATGCCTCTACTACATTGATTGCTCCTCTAACTTCCAAATCAATCATCTTGTCCTGCCAAGATCACATGAAAACAGTGTCTCCTAATCACAAAAGGAAGAGAGCAAAATTGTAGATACAGAGGACAAGCTAGCTAGTTTGATTAGATAATTAACATACATCATAACCATCTGGACAGTCCAAGCAGCAGAACATAGCAGAACAACCCTTCAAAGCAACTAGAATGCTATGGTAATCCAAAACATCAACTTCAAATACCGACAATCTCTCCTGCTCTCTCGCCAAGTCCCTTATCTTCTTCTCCATCCCAGTCTCACCTGAAGAAAACCCAGAACATGAAAGCTGATAATTAACACAAGTCTAAAGACACATAACAATATAATCAAAGACACCAGAGAGTGAAGAAGATGACTTGCCATTATACTTCTGTATGGCTGCGTGAACTGTATATCCTCTACTTAATAGTCCCTTGAGAATCCAAAAACCCACATAGCTTGAGGCATCAAGAACACAAACTGAGGGCAGCTCTTCAATATCCATCCCAGCTCTTCCGACTTTCTTTCAATTTTCTCTTTGCTAAAGTTTCTTTGCTGCTCCTCCTCCAATGAGCTTTTACATATATTTATATATACATGTAGCAATGATTACGATAGAACGCAAGATATAATAATAGAAGAAGAGTCGGTGAACTGTGTTCCTACACGTTCCCATCTACTCACCATCTTTTCACTTGAAAGATCTTTTCGATCGGCCTTGTTTCAATTTCATCAACCTTAATTTTACTTATTAGTCTAAGCTAAACAATAAAGGTTAGGTTTATGAAGTCACTAAAGATTGAGCATGCATGTATCAAGAGTGTGTCTAGACGTAAAATGTCTGTATTGGGCAGTAAAGTAAGGACGCAAAACTTCATTTTAGTTGTTTTTTCCTTCTGTTTTTCTCTGGGTTTAAATTAAATTAAAGGGAGAAAAAAAATCATGGCTTAATTTAAGTAGGTAGAAAACGTGATTATGTGTTGCAGATGAGATGAATTAACTATTGACATTGGGGTTTGACAAGTAAACAAAAGGGTCATATGTGGGGACAAAACTTGCTATAATGGCTGTGCTGTGTGTGATCGGAAATGGTCCTTTGGTCTAGTTGCCACTCATCGACCAGGTGCTACGTAACTAGTTAATAAGTCGACATGCAATCATTGAACTCTTTAAGATAACTCTGAATTTGGTGTAGCTTGTGGTCGTGGTGAATGGTTGTTTTTAATATAGTGTTTTTTTTTTTTTAAATATATATATTAAAATTATTTTTTTAGATTTTTTTATATTAACACCAAATCATTAGAAAATATTAAAAAAATATTAATTTAATATATTTTCAAGTAAAAAACCATTCATAAAAAACAATAAAAAAACATAAGTTGTAACAATTACCTTTTCTGTAGAGTTTTTTTATTAAAAAATATATTAGCTTATTAAAAAATAATACAGTTTAAATAATTGTATATGCTGTAATTTTTTAAAATGTGGTAAAGACAATTTTATTAAAAAAATAAGTTATTATAAATTCTAGATAAAAAAATAAATAAATATTATCATTATGAAAATTAGGATAAATATAATATTTATTTATTCTTAAAAAATAACATTTTAAAATAAATAAATAAATATTAATCTCGACCAATAAATATTATTCTCTCTAATCATCTCAAAAACATGAACTGAGAATAATAATCAATCAAGAAGATGTGATTCATGCATTTAGTAAGAGATACGCAAATATCTAAATGGAATAATTGAAAACTAATTAAAAAAAACATATAACAATGTTACATACATGCATGCACATTTATTTATTATTATGATGTCTACTAGTGTGATCATATATGTGTATAAGTTATCTTGTCGTTAATTTCATTGCTTTGAAGATTTTTGAACTCTCTAAATCATCACAAAAACATGTATCAGAAATTCTAATCAATTAGAAAGATGTGATTCATACACCTCACGAGAGATTCACAAATATCCAAAATCTAATGGAATAAATGGAAAATAATTAAAAAAATACATAACAATGTTACATACATACACATTTGTTGTTATTATGATGTGTCATGGTGTGATAATACATGTGTGTGTACATATATTATCTTATCATAATTTGAGATTGAAACTAAAATTTATTTATATATTTATTTATTTACAAAATATTATCTTTACAGTAGTTGTGATAAAAATAATATTTACTTATTTATTAAATTCAAGATTTTAAATAATTTTAAAAAAATTAATAAAATCATCTCTTCAATATTTTTTTTTAAAAAAAAATCTTAAATGACAACTGCAACTCTTCAAACTGTAATATATTTCCAAATAAGTTTTCTACAATGTTGATGCTAAGTTATTTCTACAATTCGATTCCAAATTAATTAGAAGAACCAGGTTCATTTAATGGAATCCACATCTAAACCCATTTTTATGATGGATGGAGCATCAACTTTACGACTAGAAGAAACTTGCACCAATTTTACACGCATGGTGCTGATGAGTAATTGGGCATAAAACTGGTGTCTTTACCATGATCTGGGTTGAATATTGGACTGGATTGCCTGTTTCTTATTTGATTAATCACCAAAACTCTGTGGTTCTTAGTGGGTGCGGTCACAGCATGAGTGCAAAGTTTGACAAAGGTAACATATGTGAATAGTTGTGCTTATGCAAGATTATCTGTTGTCAACCATGTTTTCTTTTTATACATTTGCTTTTTTTAATCACCTTAACATTTTGAAATGTCGGCAACTTACCTTGCCCTATCTGGGGGAGTTTGATTATTGTAGACAAGATTGGATTGGCTTAAAACATCAAGCACTCTTGAAGATGAGTGTAAGGTTGTGCTAGGCTTGAGGGGGGAGGCAATCTACTATTTCCTTGACTTGTCCTCCTGGCTTTTATATGTTTATTGACCTAAGGCTCTTCTCTCTCCCTCCACAGTCCACGGCTTGATTGATGCTGTAAAGACGCCGAGCATGTTGTTACGTCATTTTACTGATTACGTGACCCTCCATCATTTCTGATACTCAAAAGAGGGAACAGAAAAGAATGACTAAGGGCAAATCACCAAAACGAAATTAACCTCATCTTGCATGAAACTATAAACAAATTCAGCGCAGAAGTAATTTGTACAGAATAGCGTAACCTGCTTCGAAGTAAATCTCTAATGGTGAGGAAAACAGTTTACTGGCCACTTGCCTATTAAAAATCAAGGATATAGCTCATTATTTACCCGATACCATCCAAAGGATATCTAATAATGCTGGCTGCTCAAGCCTTGTGCCCTTTGTTGGGTTGCCGTGCGCGTGCAAATTTAGGAAATACAGCTAACAACTTCGGTGCCTAACCTTCTCCCGTATATCCACACCAGATTGCTCATAAAACCACATGTTAGGCGGCATATAGTAACTAGATAGGATTAGAGTGCCAACTACACAATCATCGGAGGTAATAAATCTTACTACAGGATTTCAAGTGTCGGGGGAAACAATCTCGTTCCGGCTTCAGCTGTATACCAAGTTGAAGTTCAAGGCACAAGTCCCACTTAGTATATAATTGGTTCTGCAATAATACATGATCATAAAATAAGGATGACGCAACTTTGACATCCCTCGCAAATCATCATATAGCAATCCAAGGTAACGATCCAATTGCTTACCTGAAACTATAGCAAAAGAACACCACGATTTCTACCACCAACTGCACTCATGTATAAAGAGGTCAAATAATCAGCTTTATTTATTAAAAAAATTGTGGACTGCCTGAGAATGTTTCAATTGACACATTCTGTTAGTAAGAGGTTGCAAATCATGGAACCAAATACATATTTTAAAGAACATATTATTGAACATGTAAATAGGATTTAGGGAAATCTTCTCCATGTTTAGAAAAGTTACCTAATCTCATTATGATATCAAACAACAACTTCTTACATACATGAGAAGAGCATGTTCTGCCTCTCCAAATTCAAATGCAGCTAAGGAATAAATTAAGCATTGCATGCAAAAAAAAAAGAATTATTTGTTTATGCCTAGTCCTATTGAAATAACTGAAAGGGTACTGCCATGTCCTCGTTGCTGAAACATCATTATCTGAACAAACTTTAGTGTCATCATCCAAAAATGTGAGTCACATGCTGAATATTGGCAAAACCGGCCCCAGATAACCATGTTGAAAATGAGAATCTATTGATTCTTAAATAAGCTTGATGGAACCTAAATAAAAAAACAAGAAGAAAGAAAGACATTATAAGCAAAGAAGCAGATAGATATAAACAGATGGAATGTCTGGGTTCCCCAAAAGAAGAAGAGAAAGGCTCCATGGGCACTTAGGTTCATGAAAATATTAGTACAGACCAACCAGATAAAGCTTGGTAAAGAGAATTAGAGAAGTATCATGTCTATCTGGCTGAACCTAAATGTATTCAAGTTTTAGGCATTGAAAATATAAAATTTGAGTTGCTGTGCTAAAAGATATAAATCTAATTGGAGTTCACAAGTCTTTAGTCAAGGATTTATCAAGCTACTTCACCTCATACATATACACAGGAGACTGGTGAAGAAAAGTAGGAGACAAAATACTAAAAGCAGAGACATGAACTCGAAAAGGGAAAATATATTTATTTTCTTCAGAATTGAAATCTAGCATCTTTCTAATAATGGAACATAGTCTTGAATGACAATGACATCCACATCAAAAGATGATGGGACATCTAAGTCCAACATTTAGCAGAAAACTAATAGGGTTTATCTGTTTTGAGAAAAAACAGAACCAAGAAATACCATATGTTTCTGAGTTCTGACAACCCTCCATGATTTATAAAATGAAAGTGTAACATACGGCCAGGCAACCATGTGGACAGCATTCAGGATAGAAAGAAGAAAGCCTCACATAGAACACCAACATAGTCAGTCATTTTCTATTCGTTAAAGAAGAGAACAATGAAGTTTTTCCCAAGTCAAAGCAAACATACCTTCACATGATGTGGCATGATCTTGATATCAAAGGGTACATGAAGCCATGCTTCAGGCGGATAGAGCAAAAAGTTCTCAGGCTTGCTTGTATAGACATCTGCATATTGATGGATGTAGTACGCAAAAGCTGATTCTTGACCTTTGTCAGTTAGGAAAGTTGCTCCAAAAGACTTGTTAAACATTTTTTTCATCTTCTGCCTTGCCTTTAGCCTCTCATCATTTAGCTCCTCTGAAAGCAACTGACACACTTCACTTCTCTGACTATTGGCAAAAGTTGCATGTAGTTTACCAAGCAGTTCTTGTATGATATGAAATTTTGCCTGCATCCAGGAGCAGAGTAGACCAAAATAGGGCTTATGATCAACCAGAAGAAACAACTTTAAGCCTGACAATTTTCATTGAACAATTTAAGTGAAAGACAACCATATTCATCCCAAACAGACAATTTTTAAGGCTTTCTTTCATGGATAAGTGAGATTGGAGGTAACAAAGGAGGGTTTTTTTAGTTCAACTTTTCCTTTTCTTTTCCTTTCTGAAATGCACACAGCAGAGAAGGCTAGATAATGGAAGATTCAAGCTGATCATCAACTAAAACAATAAATATTTGCTTCATTAGATATGAAACATAAGATGAAGATGAAAGGCAATTTAGGCAACTGAACAAGACTGACCTTCTCAAATCAATCCTAATTTCAAAAGGCAGCTGTGAACTCAAAATGTAAAATCTTTTGAATCTTATAGCACTTATTATATGCCATGAGTCTTATATCATCTTCCTATGATCAATACAAATACTTCACTAACCCAATCACAGAAGTTGCTCTGCGACATTCTTTTTGTTGTGCTATAGTCTACTTTGTGGCTGATTACCACTACCTTAAGTTTGTAATCACATGCAGATCTAGTTCAGAACAGATTACAATCACCACTTCTTTGATGTCAATAAGAACATTGTTGGTCTGGTACCCTAGCTGTTCTAGAGTTTCAGTCCATTTTCCAAAAATTCAATGAAATCTACAACACAATCAATTGCGGGCTTTAATCACGCCTGTGAGGACTTCACTCAGAAAATTAATAAACATGACAATACCAGCATTATGTGATGCAAATAAGATGACCACTCTTATAATGCCCTGAGTGTTCAAGAGTCTTGGTCCAATTTTCAACAAATTAATGAAGTCTAGAAACAATAACATTTTTGTGCTTTTTTTAAGAGATAAATTTCTCTAATCATGCCAGTTAGAACTTATGTCAGAAAATTGATATAATTGACATCATCAGCAGATGCATTTCCACTTCCTTGAGGTATCAAGATTGCCTGTAACTTGAAAGTCATCACACCACATTTAGCCCCAATTTGTGCTGAGTAATTTACTTGCATGAGACATTTACAAGATTGAAAAATTTTATAGCTCAATACAGATATGCCAAGTCAAGACTAACAACTAGCAGAATAAACTAACAATGATATAGATGAAGAAGAGGATACTTCAACTGAAAATAAAAAATTTCAAAAAACATAAGCACTGTACTCTAAACAACAAAGCTTTAAAGGAAGCTAAATGTGCCCAGACACATGCATCCTATTTAGCCAAAGTCGAAAGATATAAATATAAAAAGCTATTTACTACTACTGTCAAAAAGCTGAGCAGAGCATACCTGTTCAAAACGATAATTATCATCATTCTGAATGCGTATTTCATTCTGCATCATGAAAAAAACCAAAATAAGAGAGTGCTTGATAAGCTAAAATTTATAAAAATGGGCATTTACTTGACAGGTAGAAAAGAACGAGAAATGACCCATACTTCTAGTTCATGGATTATAGCTGCAGTGCGCCAACCAGCCTTTGAAGGCCCCCTTAGGTCGCTAAAGAGGTGATCACCAAAATAAATCACCTATAAAGGAAATAAATGGTAAATTGTTCAAATGTCACAGGAGAAAACATTTTCAGTATAACTGTCAAACAAGGATTTGCCAAAGTGATTAAATTTTGATTTGTCCAACAAGCATGTAAAAAAAAAATAACTCAATTCTATTAATTGTTAAATTTCCATCGAAAATGAGAGGGGGGGAGCAGATAAGGACTGCTTTCCTTTATTACAAATGAGGTGTATTTTAGTTTCCAGTTAATTAAAAACTTTTTCCAAGGAAATTTAATTACTATAGAAGAAGTGGTTATACATTAAAACCCTTTATTATCAAAAGAATGTATCTTTTACAGCACAATTCATCATCTTTGGGTACATAATCTTAAAATTTGTTTGGATAAAGAGTAATTTGTATAAAAAGGGAACTGTACATAATCTTAAACATCAAATAACAATCAGAGAAACCTTCTTCTTTCAGCCAAATAAACCTTTTCTGTCCTCAGTTTCAGTAAATCTTTTCTATTAATTATTGATCCAAGAATTTTTCATTATAACAAGCTCATCAAAGCAAAATTATACAGAGAGGTGGTATCTAAACCCAAATTCTTAAATGAATTGATGTGATTTTGGCAATAAAGTTCAATAAAGGAACAAAACATATGTTTCTCAAATTTTCATCACAGTTACCTATATGGAGAGAAGGATGATAACAAATTAAGAACGGAAGAACTCTATGCTGAAACACTTATATATGTTTTGTAAAGAAAATTACACTAAAAAAGCATAGGAGAAAAGGATGTATATTCAAGGCATGTTTCTTTTTTCCCCAAATCAAGAAGTTGAGCAAATATGTAAATCCAATTTCAAGAAGGAAAAGGGTTTGCAGGACAAACTTACAGAACTCACATATATATACTTTTACTTATTGGTCTTTAACCACAACATGTAAAATCTACTGAAACATCTCGAAACCAAAAAATCATATATGATGTACCTCTGGACCATTCCACTTGGTAATTTGGAGAAACGATTTGAGCGATCCGTGGTAATAAATTTTATTTGGAAGAAACGCATCCACCTTATTGAAAGCTAGGGTGTCCTTCTCCATGTCATAATAGCTTCATAAGTTTCAAAAAGATGGATCATCAAACAATAAATTATTATACATGGATTTCATTGTTAACAGACATAGAACCAAAGTGCAGAAAAAAAATGAAAGAGTAGGATGAAGGACCACTGCTGGCAGCTTAATTTTATAGCATAAGATAAAATAAAACAGGCAGTTATGTCCTTTTCACGTTTCAGTTTTATAAATTCAGCAATAGACACAATTCATCGAGGTTTGACCACATGGGCAAGGAACTTGCTGTCAGCAAGATAAAGTAAACCTAATTGCATTTGCATAATCTTGTTGATTTCTTTTTGCCAATCCTGTCGAGACACAAATGCAGTAAATTTGACCCTCTTGAGAAGCATGATACTACAACTCATAGGTTGTTAGGTACAAAAGGCCCTCTTTTTACAGAAGTAAATCTAAGTTTTTAAAAGGTTTTAATCCCTATGCTTAATAATTTTATTTTCAGGTTGCCTGCAAGAGACCAACTGATGAAGAATGAAGGGAAACAATGGGAATTAATATTTATATTTAGGAATTTTAATATTGCATTAATATTATATATTTTATTGTTTAGGAATATTAGTATTTATTATTTAGTAGTTGAATTAAAATTTTAGTTTCCTTATTGAATTAAGACTTATTAGGTTTTCCTATTTTATTTGGTTTGGTTCATATAAATTAGCACCTAGACATTAGTTATTAATCATTTAATAAAAAAAACTGAGTTTTCTTCAAGATTGAGTTTGTCTCTCTTGTTGGTGATTTTGGCTCCTATTCTACATCAATTCCCTTGTTTTGATGATTTTGCTCTCTTCTTCTGCATCGCCAACCTCTCTTGTGGTTGTATTTGTTAAGTAAAGCATATCCATCACTTCATTATTCATGACAGCTGCAGTTGTTATCATAAAGCCCTCGCGAAGATTTAATCAAAAACCAAAGAAGAAAATTAAGAACATTGTGAAGTGGCAGAACAAAGCCCCATGTCTGGTTTCTCTTGCATGTATATGTACAAAATAAATACAAAACTTCATAGGTTGAAGATACTAACCGAAAGGGATGCTCCGAAGTGTAAAACTCTGGCTTATTGGCTTTGGCAATAACAACATCAAAAAGCTCCCTCCAAGAGTCTCTGTAACCCAAAGAATCCTAAAGAGCATGTTGAAACAAGCCAAGAAACTTACCATTAATTTTTCTGATGGAGTAATGACAGCAACTTACCATAATGATACTAACAACAAACCCACAAACCAAACAAAAGACAAATAAGCATTCAATCTTGCACTAACTATTGAAACAAGTTCCAAATCATTTCCAATGATGAAATTCAGCACATCCACTCATACCAACTGGAACGAGAAAATCGAACTAGGAGCATTCCACGGTCTACAACCTCCTATTTTATGAAATAAATCTCAATGAGCTGCTTTTTTTAATTCAGAAATATGAAAGAAAATATTACCTGACAGGACAAAAAAAAAGCATCTCAAATACCTTTAAGATGCAAAATTAATTCCAAGTGTCAAAAATGAAAGTTGCAATGGTGGATAGGATTCACACTCTGTGTGCATGAGAACATTTCACTCACATTCCTCATAACATAAATCAATTAATCATCAATGAAATTGTGCCATTTATATCATTCGTACGCCGGCTTCTATTTTACAGCATCCTATTTTTGTATTTCCAACAACACCAAGAACAATCTTTTAAGACAATGCACTGAAGATCTATAAACATGAAATATAGATTGCATTTGCCTCTCAAAGTATCTTGAACTATTATAGGGAAACCAAACTAACTAACTTGAAAGAAAAAAATTATTGCAGGCCAGCTGTTACATTGCAATAGTGTAATAGTGAATGTGACAGGATATTGATCTTCCACTTTTAAGACACAAAAGGAGGTTAAGATTAGATTCTTGTAAGTGAATACCTCCAGCATAAAGCGCATCCCTCCATCCACAAAATTGTAAGGAGAGTTAGTGAGCAAGAAAAGCTTCTTTCCCTTCTCCCTTAGCATTGTAAGAAAGCGAAGTACTCGGCCCTGAAATATTCACCCACATGTAAGAGGTCAGAACTCAGAAGTATCAAGCAGAAATGTCATCTCACATTCCTGACAGGAACAGATCTGGGAAACAGCTCTGTTTAACTTAAAGCGGATTGTAAATACAGCCAAATATATAAGGAATTGGAACCCACATTTTTTACAAGGTATCTGTAAGGATCAGAAAGAATTCCTCTGTGAACCAACCCACTGCGATGAACATGCTGAATTGCACGATCTACATCTTGATATATGTAAGTTGCATCAAATTCCAGTTTAGCATCAACAAAATGTTGTACAACATCTGCAAGAAGGCAAGCCTACAAAATAAAATGATGACAT
>Ga0325405_1004351_pt1 | contig 14492 bp, 8 predicted proteins | sample PopdelMetagenome_21_FD_205663 | JGI IMG/M metagenome (GOLD analysis project Ga0325405, IMG submission 205663) | Populus deltoides microbial communities from Bellville, Georgia, United States - Xylem-Control-R2 | ecosystem: Host-associated > Plants > Phyllosphere > Stem > Wood/Secondary xylem... | reverse complement strand
CTAACCTGAGCTTGGCCTTTGGCCTCACCAGCTTGGTAGCTCATCTTCTGGGTGTTGTCAGCCATTTTTGGTTATTGATTTCTTTGAAAGATTGAGAGAACACAAATGAATTGAAAGCTAAAACACTCGAAAAGATTCAAAACACACAACTTTTGGTAATAAACAGCAGCCATGGTTGCCGTAATTTATAGTGATTAAAACCAGGCCAATGCTTGACACGTAAAATGCTACGTGGAGTGATGGCTGAAATGTGTAAATTACTTAGACTAACATGTGTCAAGCTGTTATTGAGGTTGAGATTTTGGGGCCCTTGGACCAGGGCGTTAGATTTTTTTGTGTGCTAAGTTTTGACCGCTTCTCTACAGATTGAACTGGTTTCAACTGACACTTCTAACTACTTGCAATTTATTCTAATAAAAAAAAACACTTTCAATCACATTATCGAATAAACGTGAACAAATGTTATTTTTATGGAGCTTTTATGCGTGTTACGTTCAGCTTGAATTAAAATCTTTTTGAATTTCAGGTCGTGATAAATTATTTAATATTATTATTAAATTCGATCTTAAACTTTAAAACCTTCTATCTGATTTACAAATTAAATTATATAAAAAATTATTACAACGTAATCCAGTATACTCAGAGATACAAATAAAACTCAAACAATCGGTTAAAAACACATTTTCCGAGTCCCCACCGCTAGCTCTCTTTGGTTGCCTTACTGCTTGTCTATTCAACCTCTGCATATAGAATGCCCCATTGACAGCCCTTTTTGGAGATCTGTTGCTCTATTTAATAAAGTGATTGATTATGATTAGAATAACATTAGAGACTGATCTGAGGATATATATGAAGATCGTCTATCAATTAAATTATAGGAAAGTGATTTAAACAAGAGTCAGTGAGACTATGTGATCAAACAAATAATTCACTGCTGAAAGTGAGAAGGTAACCTCCTTTAATTAGAGCTTGCCCTTGTTGCCTAAAGCCACAAACACCATTTGTGTTTTTCTATTTAGAGATTAAACGGATATTAAATCTATTTATGGATACAAAATTAGTTAAAGACTTTCGATCAAGCCATAAGCTAATCATTCAAGTTGAGAATAAGAAATTTACAATTATTTCATATCAATAAATTATAAAATTTAGAGTAATTGTCTCGTGTGTCTACCCACACAAAAATAATTACTTTAACTCAACCAACACTTTAAGATTAAAGCACTAGACATGGCATTATTCTTTTCTTAAAAAAATAATGTTTAGATGTCATAAATATTTTAAACAAAAATATACGACTCGGATTATAAATCAAACTAGATCAAATAAGTTCATTTTATTTTAATTAGATGATAAGAAAATAGGCAACAATAGTAAGTGGATCAAAATTTGTTGAAAAAAAATACAATAACTTTGAAGAAAAAAAAACATTTTTTTCAAAAGAAGAAAAACAATATAGTTCAATTTTCAGTCAATTAAATATGAAATGATGAAATTGAATAAAAATAAACAAAAATTACTGGCCCAATCCAACCTGAGTTAGCATGAAAAATATGTAACTTGGGTAATATGGGATGATTCAACCCGGATTAACTTGTCAAACTCGTTACTCGGGTCATGAGACTAGGATTGTAAAACCTAACAAAAAGATAATATTAAGTCGGCCTATGCTAGGAATGAACTAAAGGAAACAAACCGACGTGCTGTAGGTGGAAAGTGAGGGAGGAAAGCCGGCCTATCCTAGGTGAAAATTATGGGGTGGAATCCAGCCCTAAGATAACCCAAAAGAGGGACAAGAACACCCATGACCAGCACCTAAACACCCTTATCTCAATTAAGAGGGGTATAAATGTAGGAGAGGAAAAGAGGTGACCTTTCCTCTCCCCCAAAACCGACTGCAGCTGGCTGGAACAACCTCTCTCTCTTTCCCAAAGAAAAACCTAACAACCCAGCTGCATATGCCTGCCTTTAACATTTGAGAAGGAGGGAGAGTTAGAGGAAAAGAGAAGTAACTAAAAACATGGAAGAAGAAAGAGCCTAGACCTTTCCCTAGAATCGGCAACAGCCATTACTGCAGCACACACTCTTTCCCTAGGAGAAAACTAAACCCAACCAGCTTGCATGCCAACTTCCTTAAGTGTTGAATGAGAGGTGAGTTAGAAAAAGGAGAGAAAACCAAAAACATAGAAGAAGGAAGAGCCTAGAGAACTGATTAGAACAGACATAAAGAAGAAAGGAACAAAATCGAAAGGAAGAAGAAGAACAAACCACCAAAACCTTCACTAGGATTGTTAAAACGTGAGGTGGGACTAATATCATTTTTATTTTATTTTTTGTTGAGTGTTACCTCACGGTTAAGGCAAAGAAAATAGGGGAAAACTCTAAAATAGGAGAGTAATGTTCTTGCACCTTAACTCATGAACTTATAACTAAATGGAAAGATCTAAGTAAAATAAAGGATGAAAGCACACATGTGCAAACCCTTTTACAAAGGAAACATGAATGATTTTGAATGTATGAATCTAGAGGAGGGCCGACCAAGTGAAGAAATGGGCAGATTATGAAATGAAATAATGCATAAATGATAATCTTGTTAAACTCCTAGGAATATACTTGAACCAAAACAGAAAGCATACTTACATTAATGTCTTGATTTTGCATGAATGATAGAAGAACTTGTGTGAAAGTGAAATGGAGTAATGGTATGTGCAGAATTATGATGTTGTTAGGCCTTTAAAGGCATGCTGGAGCTAAAAAAGAAACCATACTTTGCTAATGCTTTGATTTTGTTACGTGATTAATGAATTTGCATGGACAAACCATGTGAATGAAGGTGTAATTGTAGCATGAGGTTGTGAATGTACTCGTGATAAAAATGATGAACTGCATGTTTAAATTTGGGAAGAATAGACAACAATGTCTGGCCAAAGGAAATAGAGAGAAACCATGAAGGAAACCTTGCATGATGAACACCTTTAAAGGTACAAGACATAGGATAAAAATCAAAACCTAGTGTAATGTGAATTGACTATTAGTTTGTGTTGATGAACTTGGTATGATAGAATTGAAAACATAGAAAGCATGGTTGTGGCAATATTAGGTTTCAGTCTTGAAGTGATGGTTAAAAGAACCTTTATAGGACATACATGTTGAAACTTGGTTATGTATTGCTAGAGAATCTTATGATAAATTAGATGTGATTTGGTAACGGTCTATGTCCAACTAGGTTGAAGTATGTTATAAAGAGGGAAAGCTTAACATAAACCTTATGTTTAACTGAGGTAAAGAGTGAAACCAAAAAAGACTCAATCGTCGCTGCCAATTTTTGAATCAACAGCAACATAGATTTGTTGATGAATTCTGGGTCGGCAGCGACTCAGTTCTCGTTGACAATTTTTTAGTCAATGGTAGATTGTATTTGTTGATGATTCTATGCGTTAGCTGTGGAATTTAGTTACGTTGATGAATTCTGGGTCAGCAATGACTCAGTTTTTATTGATAAATTCTGAGTCCTATATGTCAATTGTAAACCAGTTTCACTAACGATTCAGTATTACCAGCGACCCAATCATCGCTGATGAATTCTAAGTTCCATGCGTCATCTGTAAACCAGTTTTCGTTGATGATTTTGTGTTACCAGCAACCCTGTCATTGTTGATGAATTTTGAGTCCCATGCGCTAGTCGTAAACCAATTTCGCTGACGATTATGTGTTACTAGTTACCTAGTTGCCGCTAATGAATTTTGAGTTCCATGCATCAGCCATAAACCAATTTCGCTGACAATTCTGTATTACCAATGACCTAGTCATCGCTGACAAATTCTGAGTCTAATGTGTTAGTCGTAAACCAGTATCAATGACGATTTTGTGTTACAAGCGACCCAATTGTCAATGACGAATGCTAAGTTTCATGGTCAGCCATGAACTAGTTTCGCTGACGATTCTGCATCACCAATAACCGAGCTTCTGCTGATAATTTATGTGTCATCAGCGATCCAGTTTCCACTGATGATTTATGTGTCACCAGCGACTTGGTTTTCGCTGACAACTTTTTGCTACAGCAGTTTAGTTTGTTGACAAATTCCATATCAGATATGATTTAATGCTTGTGATGATTTCATAGTCGGTTCAATTTAATGCACTACGAAACTCAAGAATTAAACGTTAGGACGTACGTGAGTGCCTGCGTTTAAAATAAAGAGAAATGTCTTCATATGATGATGTTCATTGTGTATTTGTATACTGTGTGGAACACTTGAATGTGAACATGTGTATTCTTGGGATATGTATGATGATGGTTATGTGGTTGCTTGATGCGAGTGTGCTAATTATGATCATTTGATATGTCAGGTGGTACAACCGAGATTAGACATTCGACCGGACAAGGGCACTCAATGGGAGAAACAGGTAAGTGGCTTCCACTCCTTTCTAGCATAACATTAATTCTCCAAAGTGAATTCATTACAAAATATATGTTATTGTGTTGTGATGAATACTAAATTATTATGGAATGTTGAATGAGTATTATGATTAGCTTCGACTAATGGCATCCTAAAAGGATGATCGGGTTGTGTTGATGATTACTTTCGGCTAATGGCATCATAGAGGGTTGGTCGAGTTGTGTTTGATGAAAAGCTTCAGCTAATGGTGTCCTAGAAGGATGGCCGGAAAGAGCATTATGATTAGTTTCGAGTAATGCATCCTAGAGTGATGACCGGGTTGAGTTTGATGATTAGTTTTGGTTAATGACATCCGAGATAGATGATCGAGTCTGAATATTATAATTAGCTTTGGTAGTTAATGAAAGAATAAGGGTCGTATTACGTCTATAAGGAGTAATGAAAGGATTATACTCTTTTAGGCTATAAATGAAAAGTAATATTAATATTTCCTTAGTTATTTATCTTTATGTTATAAATTGTTCATAATGCTAGTATTTTATCTTTGTATTGTAATAGGGACATCAACCAATAAGGTTCGTAGGAATTCCGTTTCACGAGTCCACATGTTTTGATATATTCTATGTAATCTCATGCTTTAGATATTATGGATTTTATGTAAAAATATACTAGTCATGAAATGATCCTTCGACACTTTTGAAAAGACTTGTACTGATAACTACAATAGAACACGGATATGGATGTATGAACGTGTAAATAAAATGTTATATATATATATATATATATATAGTATTCTCTTTATTGTGATGTTATATTATGAAATCATATAGTTAATGTACTATGCCAGTGAATGAATCCTATCTTGTTAAACTCCGGAATACTGTTATGAGAATCATTAATAACGTGATGGCATAAAAAAAATTACCATCAATTTCAGCTTTGAATTTTTGGGATATTACAGTTGGTATTAGAGCACCTAGTTTGGATCCTAAGGATTGATGATAATAATGTTGTTGTGATCTATTTCAGGATGGTGCGCACTCGATCGGGGACACGAACTGAGCCACCCTTCATAGAGAGGAGTAGAGGCCAAAATGCCCAAGACTGGCAAGATGAGGATCCATTAGATAATATTTTTTCCCATGCTCCAATAAGATCATTTGAACCCTTGCAGGGAAGAACTGCGGAAGCTGAAGAAGAACGGGTACCAAATCAGATGGAAGAGATACCCCTAGCGGTGGTGGGACAGCAAGAAAGAACATAGGCACACCTCTCGACCGTTCCAACAAGGGTGCCCTTGTCTTATGCAAATCCAGGACTCCTAGTCTAAATAAGATAAATTGATATACAAAAACCATTATGTTCCAAATACCTGGGGTGAGAGGATAGTCTATAAAGGAGAGAGGACTCCCAACCAAATCAACTTGGAATTGGTTGTAACTGCTAGGAAGCTACTGAGAAAAGGATGTATGGGATACCTCGCATACATCTTAAACTCTAATGGAAAAAGTCTGCGGTTGAAGAATATCCATGTAGTAAAGGAATTTCCTGATGTGTTTCTAAAAGAACTGTCGGGACTACCCCTAAAATGAAAGGTAGAAGTGTCCATATATACTTTTTCAGAGGTACCACCCATAGCCCAATCGCCATATCGAATGGCTCTGGCAAAATTGAATAAGTTAAAAACTGAACCGCAGGAATTACTAGACAAGGGATTTATACGGCCTAGTAATTCACCATGGGGGGCACCAGTCCTATTTGTGAAAAAGAATGATGGAACTCATAGGCTTTATATTGACTATCGTTAGTTAAACAAGATAACAATGAAAAATAAGTACTCTTTGTCACGGATAGATGACCTATTTGACCAATGGAAGGGAGCAGAGTATTCTTACAGATAGATTTGAGGTCAGGATACTATCAAATAAAGATTAAGGAATCGGATGTTTCAAAGACCGTATTTCGAACTCATTACGGGCACTACGAGTTTTTGGTATTACCATTTGGGTTGACTAATGCTCCATCCCTTTTCATGGACTTAATGAACCGGGTCTTCCAATCGTACCTTAACAAATTTATGGTAGTATTTATTAATGACATACTGGTTTACTTAAACTCATTTGAGGAACATGAAAAACATTTAAGACAAGTCTTGCAGACCCTAAGGAATCACCAATTATATGTGAAGCTAAGTAAATATGAGTTCTAGCTGGAAATGATAACATTTCTAGGGCATGTCATTTCTACCAAAGGTGTATTGGTAGACCCCTAGAAGATCAAAGCAGTCTTGAAGTGGGAGAGATCGACTTCAGTGCAAGATTCTACAAAAGATTCATTAAAGGGTTTTCCCTTATCGTAACCCCTTTGACACAGTTAACTAAGAAAGATAAAAAATGGGTGGTCGAAGAAATGTGAGGAAAGCTTCCAAGAGTTAAAGAGGAGGCTCACCACCGCCCCAATGTTAACACTTCCCTCAGTAGCCGAAAGTTTTGTGGTTTATAATGATGCCTCGAGGAAAGGGTTGGGTGCGTCTTAATGCAACATGAAAAGGTGATCGCCTATACATCGAGATAATTAAAGACTCGTGAAGAGAATTATCTTGTGCATGACCTAGAGTTAGCTGTTGTGGTATTCACCTTGAGAATATGGAGACACTACCTGTACGGGTCTTAAACCTAAATTTTTACTAATCATAAAAGTTTGAAGTATTTGATGACGCAAAAGAAGTTGAATATGCGGCAAATAAGGTGGATAAAACTAATTAAAAACTATGATTGCAACATAAAATACCATCCTGGAAAGGCAAACGTAGTGGCTAATGCCCTCAGACATAAAAATAAAGCAACTCTGAGTAAGCCAACATTATAGGAGGAACAATAGCTAGCGGAATTGAAAGAGATAGGTGCAGAACTGGGTATTAACTCAGGAGGAGAACTATTAGCTCAGCTGATAGTGTGACCAACGGATTGGGAACAAATACTGCGAGCCCAATCCAATGATATTGAGGGGTCCAAGATTAGGAAGAAAATAGAGGCCGGGATAGAAACACTATTTCAAGTAGCAGATGATGGAACATTGATGATGGGACAACGTTTGTATGTGCCTGATGACGAGATGGTTAAACATATGGTTTTGCGAAAAGCACACGAGTCCAAATTCACCATGCATCCCAGCAGCATCAAGATGTATCGAGACCTGAAACATCACTACTAATGGCCTAACACGAAGAAAGAAGTAGTTGAATATATGTTAAAGTGTGGTATATGTCAACAAGTTAAGGTAGAACATCAAAGGTCAGCATCACTATTACAACCACTACAAATCTCAGAATGAAAGTGGGAGATGATCACCATGGATTTTGTGTTGGGATTTCCCAAAGAAAAGAAAGGGAATGATGCAATATGGGTCATCGTAGACCGTTTGATGAAATCTGTGTTATTCCTGCCAATAAAGATGACCGACTGGGTGAACAAGCTTGCCAAGATTTACATAAATAAGGTAGTGCGGCTTCATAGGATTCGGTATCCATTGTCTCATATCGAGACCCTAAGTTCACCTACTGACTTTAGCTAAGCATACAACATGCCTTGAGGATAAAATTGGATATGAACACTGCGTTTCACCTCCAGATCGATGGTCAATCGGAAAGAGTAAACTAAGTTTTGGAAGACCTATTAAGGGCGTGTGTCTTAGAGTTTGGAGGAAACTAGGAAGTGCATATAGCACTAGTGGAGTTCACATACAACAATAGTCACCAAGCCATAATAGGGATGGCCCTATACGAAGCCTTGTATGGTAGGAGGTGCAGGACTCCTTTATGTTAGGAAGAAATCGAGGATAAAAAGTTGTACGGCGAGGAATTAGTTCAGGTCACCACAGGGAAAGTGAGAATCATCAAGGATTGAATAAAAGCCACATGGGACAGACAGAAGAAGTATGCTGATGTGAGGAGGAGATCCCTCAAGTTTGGTGTATGAGACCAAGTATTCCTTAAGGTAGCCCTGTGGAAAAGCATGTTGAGGTTCATATTGAAAGGATAGCTAGCTCCTCACTACATCAAACCCTTTAAAATCTTGTAGTGAATTGGGCCAGTAGCCTATAAAGTAGACTTGACCCTGCAGTTAGCCAAGGTCCATGATGTGTTCCATGTCTCTTTGCTATGAAAGGCCGACGTGGATCTCACTCGAGCTCTACCCCAAGTTCCGGTAGAAGTCAAAGAAGACTTAATGCTTGAAGTGAGGCCCACAAGGATTCAAGATTGGGGAGTGAAAGAGCTACAGAATAAGAAGATCTTCATCATCAGAGTCTTATAGCGGAGTGCTCAAATAGAAGATGAAACTTGGGAAAGGGAGTATGAAATGAGAAAGAAGTATCTTGAACTATTCAAACAGTCAATTATAAAATACGAGTCCCTTTAATTTTGAGGATGAAATTTATATTAAGAGGAGAGAATGTAAATCCCAACAAAAAGATAGTATTAAGTCGACTTATGCTAGGAAAGAACTAAAGGAAACAAATGCGGTAGAGGAAAAAAAAAGTGACCTTTTTTTCTCCCCCAAAACCAGCTGCAGCTGACTGGAACAACCTCTCTCTCTTTCCCAAATAAAAACCTAACAACTCAACTGCATGTGCCTCCATTGAACGTTTGAGAAGAAAGGAAAGTTAAAGGAAAAGAGAAGTAACCGAAAACACAAAAGAAGAAGGAGCCTGAACCTCTCCCCAAAACCAAAAGCAGCCATTGTTGTAGCACACACTCCTTTCCAAGGAGAAAACTGAACCCAACCAGCTTGCATGCCAACTTTCTTGAGTGTTGAGTGAGAGATGAGATAGAAAAATAAGAGAAAACCAAAAATATAGATGAAGGAAGAGCCTACAGGGCCGGCTGGAACAGACAGAAAGAAGAAAGGAAGAAAACTAAAAGGAGAAGAAGAACAAACCACTAAAACCTTTACTAGGATTGTTAAGAATATGAGGTAAGACTAATATCATTTTCTTGGCTAAGTGTTACCTCATGATTTGGGAAAATAAAAGGAGGGGACTCTAAAATAAGAGAGTAATGTTCTTACACCTTAACTCAAGAACTATAACTAAATGGAAAGATATAAGTAGAATAGAAGATGAAAGAACACATATGCAGACCCTTTTACAAAGAAAACATGAATGATTTTGAATGTATGATCTAAGTAGAAAACCATACCATGCTAAGTGAAGAAATGAGCAGATTGTGAAATGAAATGATGAAATGCATGAATGATAATCTTGTTAAACTCCTAGGAATATACTTGAACCAAAGCAGAATGCATAATTGCGTTAATGTCTTGATTTTGCATGTATAATAGAAGAACTTGTGAGAAAGTTAAATGGAGTGATGGTATGTGCAGAATTGTGATATTGTTAGGCCTTTAAAGGCATGTTAGAGTTGAAACAAAAACCATACTATGCTAATGCTTTGATTTTGTGATGTGATTAATGAATTTGCATGGTTATGAACCAAGTGAATGAAGGTGTAATTGTAGCATGTGGTTGTGAATGTACTCGTGATAAAAATGATGAATTGCATATGTAAATTTAGGAAGAATGCACAGCAATGTCAAGCTGAAGGAAATAAGGAGAAACCATAAACCTTGCAGGATGAACACCTTTAGAGGGACAAGACAAAGGATGGAAATGGAACCCTTATGTAATGTGAATTGACTATTAGTTTGTGTTGATGAACTTGGTACGATGGAATTAAAAACATAGAAAGCATGGTTACGGCAACATTGGGTTTCGATCTTGAAGTGATGGTGAAGAGAACCTTTGTAGGACAAACATGTTGAAACTTGGTTGTGTATTACTAGATAATCTTCTGATAAATTAAATGTGATTTGGTAACGGTCTATGTCCAACTAGGTTGAAGTATATTATAAAGAGGAAAAGCTTAGTGTAAACCTTACGTTGAACCGAGGAAAAGAGTGAAACCAAAAATGACTCAATCGTCGCTACCGATTCAGAAATTGGCAACAACATAGATTCGTTGACAAATTCTGGGTTGGCAACAACTCAGTTCTCGTTGATGATTTTTAAGTCAACAGTAAATTGTATTCGTTGACGATTCCATGCGTCAGCTGTGGAATTTGGTTGCGTTGATGAATTCTGGGTCAGCAGCGACCCATTCATCGCTGACGAATTCTAAGTCTCATGCGTCAGCCGTAAACCAATTTCGCTGATGATTCTGTATTACCAGCGACCTAGTTGTCGCTGAAGAATTCTGAGTCCCATGCATCAATCGTAAACTAGTTTTGCTAACGATTCTATGTTACAAGTGACTCAATTATCACTAATGAATTATGAGTCCCATGCGTCAGTCGTAAACTATTTCACTGACAATTCTGTGTTGCCAACGACCCAGTTGTTGCTGACGAATTTTGAGTCTCATGCGTCAGTCGTAAACTAGTTTTGCTTACGATTCTTCATCACCAGTGACCTAACTTTCGCTGATGATTTATGTGTCATCAACAACCCAGTTTTTGCTTATGATTTATGTGTCACCAGAGACCTAGTTTTCGCTAACGACTTTATGCGACTGTAGCAGCTTAGTTTGTTGATGAATTCCATATCAGAAATGATTTAATGCTTGTGATGATTTCATCGTCGGTCTGATTTAATTCACTATGAAACTCAAGAATTAAATGCTAGAACGTCCATGAGTGGTAGTGTTTAAAATAAAGAGAAGTGTCTTGATATGATAATGTTCATTCTATGTTTGTCTAATGTGTGGAACACTTGAATGTGAACATGTGTATTCTTGATATATGTATGACAATGGTTATATGGTTGTTTGATACAAGTGTGCTAATTATGATCATTTGATATGTCAGGTGGTACAACCGGGATCGGACCTTTGACCGAACGAGGGTATTTCATAGGAGGAGCAGGTAGGTGGCTTTCACCCCCTTCTAGCATAATGTTAATTCTCCAAAGTGGATTCATTATGAAAGATCTATTATTGTGTTGTGATGAATACTGAACTATTATGAAATGTTTAATGAGTATTATGATTAGCTTCGGCTAATGGCTTTCTAAAAGGATGACGGGGTTGTGTTGATAATTAGCTTCAGCTAATGGCTTCCTAGAAGGATGGTCGAGTTGTGTTCGATGATTAGCTTTAGCTAATGGCATCCTAGAAAGATGGTCGGGTTGTGTTTGATGAATAGCTCTGGTTAATGGCGTCCTAGAAGGATGGTTGGAAAGAGCATTATGATTAGTTTCAGCTAATGGCATCCTAAAGTGATGATTGGGTTAAGTTTGATTATTAGTTTTGATTAATAACATCCGAGACGGATGACCGAGTCTAAATATTATAATTAGCTTTGGTAATTGATGAAAGAATAAGGGTTGTATTACGTCTATAAAGAGTAATGAAAGAATTATACTCTTTTAGGCTATGAATGAAAAGTAATATTAATATTTCCTTAGTTATTTATTTCTATGTTATAAATTGTTCATAATGCATGTATTTATCTTTATCTAACAAGGACATCACACCAACAAGGTGCGTGGGAATTCCATTCCACGAGTCCACATGTTTTTATATAATCTGTGTAATCTCATGCTTTAGATATTATGGATTTTGTGTAACAAATATACTAGTCATGAAATGATCATTCGACACTTTTGTAAAGACTTGTGTTGATAACTGTAATAGAACACGGATATGGAAGTATGAACGTGTAAATAAAATGTTATGGATATATATACGGGTATTCTTTTTATTGTGATGTTATATTATGAAATCATATGGTTAATGTACCATACCAATGAATGAATCCTATCTTGTTAAACTCCTAAATATTGTTATAATAATCATCAACAACGTGATGGCATACAAAAGAACAATTACCATCAATTTCAGCTTTAAATTATTGGGATATTATAGGGATAACCCAATGGAAAATAAATCAAAGAAAATGCAAAGCCTATTTTTATAAAAAAAAAAAAAATTCAATGACGAGCAATGAAATTGAAAAAGAAAATAAATGGGGAAAAAAAGATGTCAACCCGTGTTAACTTTTAAACATATGATCCAAATCATTAGACTGGAAGCACAACACATAGAAAAACCACAAAACCAAATCCCAAACCAATCAAATATTGAAGGATGAAGTTGAGAAAAGAAATTCAATTATACAAAAGGATCTCATACCAAAAATACCAATTAAAAGAATGGGAATCAAAATTAAAATAAAAAATTAATTAAAGGACAACTATGAATTTTCAATTGAATGGTGAAGTTGAAAAGAAAATCACTTTAACAAAAGGACAAAAAATTTAAAATAATAAGGATCAAATTAAAAAAATAATATGTCATAAATTTGGGTTGAAGGACAAAAAATTTAAAATAATAAGGATCAAATTAAAAAAATAATATGTCATAAATTTGGGTTGAAGGATGAAACTGAAAACAAATAAAAAAATATACAAATGAGTCAAGAAAAGAATTAAAAATCAAAAGAATGACCAAATTGGAAAAAGTAATATATCACAAATTGGGATTGAATGATCAAATTTAAAACAAATATTTTTTTTACAAAAAGTCCTAGAATAAAAATTAGAAATCAAAAAGTAAAGATCAAAGTTGAAATATCAGTAACTAAGAGGACAGCTCTAAAATTTTGAATGGTTAGTGCAATTTTCAAAGGGAGGAAAGAGAAAAGAGGAAGAAAAAAAAATCATGCTGGTGACAATCCATCCCTCCACTACCACGCGCCGCCTAACAAGAAGATGATGCCTCGAAGATTCCAACGACATAATAGAAAGGTATTTTTAGCCACCTGGAGGCATCACACACACGCCGACCACTTTTTCATTTTAATAATATTTATGTTTATTAAAAGATCAAATTACTCTCAATCAGCTTGATAATAATAATAATAATATAATGGTTGAAAAATTAAAAAGATCTTAGATGCAAATTTTAAAATCTTTCTTTAAAAAGTAATTAAATCATTTTACTGTGCTGAAAAAATGCAATGACTAAAAAGCTTTTAGATGCTAATATTAAGAATTTTTTTAAAAAAAGTAATTGAGTCATTCCATTATACTTAAAAAATTTTAAAAATAATTTCATCACTGATCAATCTGGTAATGATCAATGTACCTTATGAAAAGATTGAAATACCCCTAGTATCAATGCTATGGATTTTTTTTAATAGAGTAAAATAATAATTTTATTATTCCAATAAATAGTTAAATGAACGTAGGCGTACATTAAATATCTCTTCAGCAGTGGTTTTTTTTAGAAGGGTAAATTGATAATTTTATTTGTATAGAAAGACGAAAGGTGTTACTTAAATAAGTTCATAAATAGTTAAAAGATTTAAAGTTTTTAAAAATCATGCATGAATTAGCTTTCAATTACTTTGAAATCTTTCTCTCAAGGCATACAAGTAATAAGGTTGATATAGTGAAATAATTTGATGAATAAAAATAATTGTCTTCCTCCACGTACCTCTCCATTCTTCAAATGAATTAGATGCTTTAACAATTGATTGCCTTTAATTTGCAATTGTTTGGCTTTGTTGTCCTTATTGAAATTATGGTTAAAGATGGATCTTTAATTCATAGAAATTACCCAAGTTTGAACTGGTTGTTGCAAGCTCTTTTTCTTTTCTTTTCTTTTCTTTTTTTTTTTTTTTTTTTTTTTTTTTTATACAAAAGTTTAAGAATTTTACAAATGAGTGTGTATTAAATTACTGCAGGTAGTAGTGCCTGACCATGTTTTTATTTCAGATGGGATGATAAAGAAAGAGGATGCAATGAACAAGCCTGCCAAGAAAAAGGGGGGAAGGGAAATAATGTTGATGGTGGCGATACTATTCAGACCAGTAGAGTTTTACAATTTTTAGATATAGCAAATTGTTTGGCTATCTAGATCTCTTGTAATCTTGTCTCCTTACGTTTTGTTTTCTCTCCCTTTTCCCTTTTGCTGTCTCTTTTTTCTTGAACTTGAGATAATGAACGTCGGTTTAGTTTTCATACTATTGTTTTCTACCTTACAACTTGATTAAACCAAGAGGAGATAATGAAACTCAAAAGGGCAAAGTAAAGATG
>Ga0325405_1004349_pt1 | contig 14496 bp, 7 predicted proteins | sample PopdelMetagenome_21_FD_205663 | JGI IMG/M metagenome (GOLD analysis project Ga0325405, IMG submission 205663) | Populus deltoides microbial communities from Bellville, Georgia, United States - Xylem-Control-R2 | ecosystem: Host-associated > Plants > Phyllosphere > Stem > Wood/Secondary xylem... | reverse complement strand
CAATCCTTCTCCAATCTTCAGTTCTTTTGGGTTGTGTAAAGGCATATCTAATTACACCCAATTTAGTTGTCTAAAACTCTACGGTGTTTTGTTCATGATTGGTTATAAAGATATCACTCAAGATCAAGTCTATGGTAGTTGTAAACTTAAAATTGGATAAATTGGATACTAGATGACTATTCACAAATGCATGTAACACTAATTTAGAAATGGAATTGAGATCATATGATTGATGTAAGTGAAATCACAATACAAAAATAAAAGTAATTCCATTTTTTTTTAATGTGAAGATTAATCAAGAACAAAATACACCAATAAAATTTTAAGCATGTATTGCTAGACCTTTAAGTGTAAATTATTAATTAAATATAATGTCACAAGCAAGGATTCACAATCATAAAAAGAACTAGATGCTAGATATCAATGATGAAAGAGATTGATGAGAAAAAATTTACAGATTAGTATGCAATGTGAGATTAATTTTTTTAGACAAAAAAACAAGTAATACTATTAATGGTAAGTTGAATAATAAGTGTTTGCCTAAGAAACAAATTTCAACAAATCAAAGAGTTAAGTAATTTACCAATCAAATTACTTAATGTTGATGACAAACTACTTGGATCATATGAGCTGTCGTTGATATCTTGAAGCTACCGTCGTGATGTTTCAAATAATGTCCTTTTGTTGCTTTCATATTTCCTTTTTTTGTCCTTTTTTTACGGTCACTTTTCACCTTTTTTAAAAAAAAATTCATTGTTCTCTCTCTTTTTTTTAATAAATCAACATAAAAGAAAATAAAAGTGCAGTAAAGATGGGAGAATGGAAATTGGCAGAAACTCCCTATAAAATTCCTTTATCCTTCATGCTTCTCTCTCTCTCTCTCTCTCTCTCTCTCGGATGCGTGCTATGGTTCGAGGTGGAGAACCTGTTGATCTTTATTTTTTTGATAAATGGGCTTGGGTTGATGTATTTTGTTCAGATGGCTTAAGAGAAGATGAATAATTTTTTTTTTCAGGTCTCGATTGTAAACATAAATATTAGAGGATCTTTTTTTTTTCTAGATCAACTATATAATTTCTAGGTTTAGAAACTGCGTTGAATTTGGAGGATTTTCACAAGCCCTAAGAGATTGATTAACTGAATAAACAATTAAAAATTAGACTTTGATATCAAAGTTGATGCGGGACAAAAGAGATTTGAAGTCAAAGAAAAAAGAAAAGAAGAAGCTAAGAAGAAGAAACCAAAGAAAAAGAAGAAAAGGTTGAAGAAGAGAAGAAAGGGGGTTGGAAAAGTCTCCAACTTTGCAATTTTATTCAATTCATCAAAAATTGATTGTAATGTCAAGAAAATTACATATAAATAATAAAACCCTAATCAGAACTTAGAATTCACTACCTAATAAAAGTCTAATAAAATAACATAAAATAAAGTTAAATACTAAAAAAAAATATATATATATATATAATAATTGGACTTGAACGAGCCCAATCACCCAACCAAAAAACAATGGGTTGGGTTATCCTCTATCATCAATGATCATATATGTGCTTAAATCATGTCTCACATCCAGCGTCTCCATCATGCTATTAGATGTAATGCTACAAGTTTAACTATTTCCCATGCTATAGAAACTGATCTGGTAGTGCCCACATTGAAGAGAGGACAAATTAAATGAGAACTATATTTGGAGAAGAAAGATTGTCAAGAGAACTTGAGGCTGGTGGCTAGAACGTTCTTGACCTTTTCCATCATCACCTTGCCTCAGGGAGAATTCATATCTAAGAATGACCACAGCAGAATTTGATGAGTGTAACATATGTATACAACCATTTACACCCTTCTCAGTGAAGGTTTATCCAAGATCAGAACTAGCTGGTTTCTCTAGATATGCAGTAAGTCGATAACTTTTCTGAAGTATGCCCTTCTGGATCCTGAGTATGAGTTGCCAGTTCAGGTTTGCAATACCACTCTCAATATAAATTCGTATGATGCCACTCCAAAGAGTGAAATGGAACAGTGAGTATTTTGTCATGGGGCATGAGTGCATGACTTCGATTGAGGTGTAGTGGCTGGGTTGCCTGGACAAGTTAGACAGCCCCAAATTTGATTAGAAAAGCCACGGCCAATGACAGCGTAGAGTATGTGCAATCCATTTGTGTTGTTGTGCGTCTATATACATGTCTTTGCCTGTGATCTTAACATGATGCAGCAATGTTGCACATGATTAAACAGGCAAAAACACAGTTATATCCTTTTCAATTATCAATCATATAATTAGCATCGTTTCTAAGGTTATAGTTAATTTTCTCCATGGCTGCTATTTAACTCCTTTTTGTTCCTATGTCATCTGATGGTCTTGAAGCTGAGGGAGTATGTTGATGACACAGAGGACTACATCAACATAATGCTGGATGACAAACAGAATCATCTCCTGCAAATGGGGGTTATGTTGACGACAGCAACCTTAGTGGTGATCTGCTTTGTTGTAGTTGTTGGTGTTTTTGGCATGAATTTCGGAATCAAATTGTTCAAAGAAGAAGTGCAAGCAGGAATGTCGAAGTTTCTATGGACTGTTGCTGGTGGCACTACTGGGAGCATGTTCTTATATTTGATTGCTATTGCCTGGTGCAAGCACAGGCGATTGTTAGACAATTGAATTGCTGTGTATTACTGTATTACAGGCAAAAGTATGACCGGCTGTTGTATAATACGCTGTGGTTCATATAAAAACCATACATAGGGAAAGAAAACTCTGAACACGTTCTTGTGCTGATGTTACCAGGCAGTTGTCAAACCACTTTTGCTTGCCAAGGTCACCCTGGCTCTTCATGGAATGTCAAAAATTGAATGACACCACGGACTAGCCCAATGACTGTCTCGCCATAATTTTACTCTCCGAACGTTTGGTAGCAGCTGCTCCTCCTTAAGGGGTTGTGGAGTCTTTCACCCCTCAACCTTAGAGGGTGTTTGGTTTGGAGGTGTGGTGGCTTTTTTTCAAAGGTACAATACATTTAAGCACAAACCACACTTAACCATACCTCCAAAAGCTATAAAAACATGCTTTTTACTTAAAAAAAGCACAAGCTACCTCTCCTCCAAACACAAGTAAGGTAACCTTTCATCGTCACCGTGCTACTGGTTTTTGGGTTTCTTTTTATTAACATTTTCTGTAGCTTGATTTTGTCTCTTCTTTCGCACCATTTGCTGGATTTGTTAGCTGCAACAGCTGGTTCCAGCATTAAAAAATTAAAAAGGTTAAATGAAAACCCCGACATGTCGCTTCGCTTGTGTGAAAGAAAGGGCGGATTCGCACGTGCCAGCACCTTGTGTGCACTTTTCAACTTCTTAGTTCCTTAATAAGCCCTGTTTCGGATTGAGGTTGAAATGGAAATTGGTTAAAATTTAAAGTTTTATATATATTTTTAGATTGTTTTAATGTGTAAATGTTAAAAAAAATAAAAATATATTATTTTAATATATTTATAAATAAAAAAATATTTTAAAAATTAATTTTTATTTTACTCAACATCCACGGAGTGTATATTTTGACGCTAGAAAACAAAGTGTTTGGACGAAGTCGAAGATAAGAGCCATGAAACCTCATCATCATCTATAGGCTCAAAAAAACTGGTGGCTGTGGTGCCGCTGCTACTACCTGCAGAGAGACAGAGTTTGTGTGTTTGTCTAATGGTTTTTCACAGATGAGTTCAATATACCAAAGTGTGTTGATGGCACTGACCGTTACATTCAACAAGTTTGCTTCATCAAATGTTAATGCAGTTCATAAAAAAGAAGGTAAAAGAGCAGCTGCAGCAACAACAGCTAAAGCAGCAAGCAGGGCAGCTGACATTGGAAGAAGAGGAGTCCTCTTATCCACCGTGGTTGGTGTATATTCGGTCAATGACTCAAGGATTGAACTTCTTAAAAGTACTAAAAACACCACTTCTTGTTTTGCACTTCCATTTTAGCCATTTCTTGCAGCCGGTGGAATGCCATATCTTTCTTCTTCTCTGGAGTCTTAGCTGACCGTTTTAACCATTGTTGGATTGTCAGAATATTTGAAGAAATCAGAGGATAACAAGACCAAAAATGACAAGGAGGTATAACATTTAGAGTTACAGTACTGCTACTACGTGCCATCGCCAAGAATCTCTCTTTTTAGGAGTCAATTTTATTTCATTCTTCCTTCTATGCTTTAATTTCTGCAATTCGCATATACCTTCCTGTTAATAATGATCGGCATGTTTTGTTTTTCAAGAGAATGGATAGCTATTACAAGCGGAACTACAAGGATTATTTTGACTTTGTGGAAGGATCTTTGAAAGGGAAGAATGAGCAGGACCTTACTGAATCAGAGAAGGGTATTCTTGATTGGCTAAAGAAAAATAAATAAACAACATGTAATAGATTTTCCCTCAAGATGTTGTCTGTGGAGCTTACTCGCATCTTGCTTTCTCCTTTCCCTTTTCCTCTTTCTTTTCTTTTTTTTTTCTTGTGAGGCAATGCACTAAATTTGAAGTACAATCACCATGGTTTTACACTCTATGCTCGTTCGTTTATTTTATTTGGAGATCCACTGGTCTGAGGCTCCATAATTAAAAAAAAAAAAAAAACTACTACTTTCTGTTTACTACAATCTGAAATCTCCGTGTTAGAAATCAAATTCTGGGTCCAATAGAATTCTTGCATTTATTTCAATACTCCATTGCCATTTTTATCTGATATCTTTTGGGCTCCCTTCTTCTTCTTCTTTTTCTTGCCATTTTCCCTTCTTCGGGATGTTTTTTATACAAACGGTGAGGACTGGGAACTTCTCCGATTATTGAATTGCAATGAGAAGTATACATGGAAGTTGAGTTCAGGCACATGTTGTTCCAAGCTACAGCTATCATGCTATCTGCTGTCAAATTTTGGGGCTCAAGTTTTCACGTGCGTGATAAAAATTGAGGCTTGTTTCGTTTCTTTTTAAATTAACCAAACCCATGACTGTCTGTCCGTAAAATAAAAATCATACCTTCCAGCCCCTCAAGGAGATGTTGCTTTTTATTGATGAAAATTAATGATTATTTGCACTAGAAAAATTTGTCCCCTGCTGTTTTGCTGATGATATCTAAGCAGGCTACAATTATATCCTGGTGTTAGATTAACATGTACATATACAGCATCATGATATTGTTGAAAGTAATTCAGATTTTAGTTATATAAAACATGGAGGAACAGGTCAGCTGGTTCTGATACGATTGACCAGTTAAGCCTGTAGAATATATTTATTGTTTGGAGTTTCTTTTAATGTAGTTTAATTTCTTTTTTATTTAAGATTTGAGATTTATAAATAGACTTGTAATTTATAGACTTGTAAGTATAATTCATATATATATATATATATATATATATATATACACACACACCACACCTGATTTTCTTCAAACAGATATCCCCAGCCGAGTAGTTTCTACATATCTAAACTAGGTTGATTTCTTTAATTAGGTTAAAACAGATTGTTTACATCAAGATTAATTAACGAATTTATAAAGAAAATTATATTTCTAGAGCCTGATAGCGTGGAAATCAAATCCCGCAGTATTTAACAAGATGGGAAAAAATGACCACTTGTCCTCATTAATTACAATGTAATATATTCATTACCAGAATTTTTAGATTTATAGTAATTATTTTTCAAATATCTAGAATATACAGATGGACTTAGGTTGCTGGTAACCCCATCTATAATAATTTAGAAATTTGTTTAAAAAAAAATCTATTAAACATAAATAGAAAATCAGTGGCATTTGCGGTAATTTTTTTCAACTCTCTAGAATATATCGACGAACTTAGATCGTCGGTAACCCCATTAGTAATAATTTTTTAAAAATCAAAAAATATATATTAAACATAAATAGAAAATAATTAAAATAAATTAAATTAATATAAAAATCAAATATTTATTACAAATCTAAACATTTATAAGTTCAGATAAAATTAATCTAGAATAGAGGCGTTGGAGGAGGACGAGGCGCATCTTTGCCGGGATCATGGGTGAAGAAAAGGGAGCACATGTACTACTCATCTATGATTTCATCTCTATTACCATTCGGTAGAGTTCGGTCATCTTAGTATTGAGTTGTTCATAATTAGCAGCAAGATGGATTGTCTAAGCTTGAACTCACTCGTCTAAAATCACCTCGAACTCTAGAGTTTGAAGGCTCGGAACCGATTACAAACATCCCGTGGTTGAAATATTGTGGGTCGTTCTCAAGTCCTCGGTTTTAGTATTAGAGAGACTGTACAACCAATTTCTATATGGTCCACCAAACGATCTTGCCTCCAACCACAAATCTGGATCGAGATCTGGATAGGTCAAAGTATCATCACCATATCTCTCCTTCAATCGGGTGTATATGTATCCTGAAAACAAAAGTCAGCATATTTAAAAAAATAATAACTTAAGAAAAAAAAATGGTTGAAAACAACATGCCACAAAGTGCTGAGCTCAGCTCTCCACGACCTATTGCACTTCTTTTTGCGATCATCAATTCACACGTGCATTTTCACAAAAAGCTCCATCAGGCTTGGTTCGCATCCAAGAATCATAGTCTTATAATCTACTTCGCATGTGAAATGAACATAATAGAGCCACTTGTATGCATGGTAACAGAACCGTGAACATACTAGTTTCAAATCTCTACACCGGAGTGTGATCATTACATGAAATGTTCGGACATTACATGCTAAATATATTTCACTCACACAGCCTCCGAGACATATGACGGTCTCCTATCTTTCCAAACTGTCACCTCCTTCTAGCCTGAAAGCTCTTTTTTTTTTGGTATATTTTTGGTTTTTTTTCTCATACCAAAAATCATGCAACCTATATGATACAAATGAATTATATATTAGTAAATGAAAAATAATATTGAATAAAAGGATTAAAAAATCTTATCTTCACTTCAATCTTACCAATGTGATTCTCTCAAACCTTCCTTACAATAGCGTTGTAAGCTCTATCCCATTCAAATTTATCCTTGCAAGTAAAATTTATAAAATACAAGTTTCATTAATATGTTAATAAACTACCTGAATTAACATAATAAAAATATATATTTAAATTAATATTAACCTTACACTTCTGAACTACATTAATCATAGGTTTCCATTCAGAATGTTTGGAAATGTAACTCCATTAAAACAATAGAATTTCCATTAAAGATTTAAATGTCGATATTATGGTTTTGGCGGCCTCAATGTTTGTGAATCTGAAATTGCATTCATTAATTGAAATTAATTTTTCAAAAATTATTAACAAGTCGTTGTGATAGACCCCCCTCGACATAGCGGCATTACACCTGACGAGCTCGCATCATGAGTACATGAAAGTGTCTTAGGTGTCTGTTCTTAGTCGGCGTCTAACGACTCATGGTCATCTGGAACGCTGCTAAAAGAACTAGTAGTGATCATGTCCATACAACGTGCTATTGACTTTCTTCTAGGCATCTACACAAATTAAAAGATTAAGGTACCGTAAACCATTCATATTTTAAAAAAAAAATCGGCAGCACCTTCCCTAGACGGGAGACTACCCAAATTTTTTAAATATGCAAATACACAACAATTTAAATTGGATAGCCATAAACCAGTTGATTTTATTTCAATCCATGTCAATCGAATAATTTTAATTTTGTTAATTTAACCAAATTTTTAATTAACTTTGCTACAACCATTTGTGAAATGATCATAGGATGTAAATATAAACACATTAAATGATATATAGTATCAATATTTCACATTTAAAACTACTCATTTATCATAGCTATTTTTTATTTATTTTTATTTATGTGGCTACTATTTTTATTATTATTTTTAAATAATTTTTTTTTCATGAAATAAAAAGAAATGTTTGTTATCACCAACAAATCAATTAGCTAACCATAGTGATTATATGGGCCTTATACATAAAATAATAATCTAATACTATTCAATGAGAGGTAAGAATAGAAAAAAAATTAAAAAAAAAATCCAACAACATTTATACAATCATTAAAGAACAGAAAAAAAAATTCCAACAACATTTATACAATCGTTAAAGAACAAAAAAATAAAAAACAAATCCCAACAACATTTATATAATCATTAAACAACAGAAAAATTAAAAAAAAAATCCATCAACATTCATATAATCAATAAAGAATAGAAAAATGAAAAAAAAAACACACACAAAAAAAAGAAGGAAAAACAAGAATCTTACCTTAATGTCATTGTGAGTTTTCTCGAGCTTGAGAAGAGAAAATTTTTTTAAGAAAAATATATGTTAAATTATTTTCAGAAATATGCCAAGCATTATCGACATCTTTACCATAAAAAAATTAAAAAATTAATATTTTAATTTTTTTCATTGATATTTATGTCTATAATGTCTAATTGAAGTTTTCAATTTAATCAAAAAATTTCAGAAACCTGCCAACTTTAATAATTTTCAAAATGTCAGTGATCCCTTATATAGTGAACAATAATAAACAATGCAAGTGAGAAATGAACAGTGCCTTAACTCTCGGGAAAATACTAACATACATTACTCGTCAATGATCCCGCATGTACTAAACATTAATAAATAGTACAAGTGAAAAGTGAGCACTATCTTAGCTCTCAAGAAAATACTGATATACATTAATTGTTTGTGATCCCGTATGTATTGAACAGTAATAAATAATGTAAGTGAGAAGTGAACAGTACCTTAGATCTTAGGAAAATAGCAACAGACATTTTCTGTTGGTGATCCCATATTTATTGAACACAATGAATAGTGCAATTAAAAGGTGAAAAGTTTCTTAATTTGTCGGTATATCTGTTGGTATTTTAAAGTCGGTATAAAACAGTTAATGTTTTCAGATTATAAATGTATTCCTTATCTATTCATCCAATAAATACTTCAAATCATAACAATACATAAAAAAAATAACACTAATTCTTTGTAGAATATTAAAATCACATAAAATTAATGTTTCCTTATCATTTAATAATAAATTAATGTCATTTTCATAATATTACATTATGATTTATAGCATTACACATTCGTGTTATGCAAATTAATCAGAATTCTCATCTTCTTCTTCTTCAATTTCATCATCTCTATCACAATCTTGTATGTTGAGTTCATCGCTATCATCATCTTTATTGACTTCTGTATGTCTGCTATTTCTTAAAATATCATTTAACTCCTCAACTTTAATATCAATAAAAGTATTCTCGCCAACATGAAATTTTAAATTGTCCTCTAAGTCATTAGATGAAGCAACTCGATATGGATCAACTGACTCATCAAGTTGAAAGGCATTATCTCTCATAGTTAATTCATTGTTGTCATCCTAAACAACCTAGGCATGAACCTTGGGTTTGGTTTTCACTATGGATAACCAATCAACACTTGAACGATTCTTTCTAAAGGAAGGAGTGTATGTGTAATGAACTAGATGGTATTGTTTGGAAAAAATAAAAACATCAACGATGTTGCAGAGTCTAGCCTTTGTATTAATTTTGACTAAACCATAATGAGAATCTACTCTTATTCCTCTATTAGTGGTATCATACCAATAGTAATTGAATAAAAAGACTTTATTATGCTCTTTATGATATTACAATTCAATTACCTTTTCTAACTTCCTATAATAATCAATTTCAAACTCATTAAAAGTCCATCCTTTAACATAGATCTCACTATTATATGTCTTTCTACCCTAACCATACTCTTCAATATGAAACACATGTTCATTGATGAAATACTCACAATAGCACTTCACCTTCCTTTCAAGACCCAAACTTAGTAAATTCAAAGTAACACTAGTATTCTTTTTCAATTGATAAACCTGGTAAATGAATTACATCTCCATCATAGTTAATGAGAAATGTGTAATAAAATTAAGTATCCCAAGAGATAAGAATAATTAAATAGTCCTTCCATGTGTTATTAACCATATGGAAAAGTGTTCATCTTGTAATTGAAAGATTTCATATTCAGTTAGCTGTGAGTTTTTAAACAGTAAAAATTGACAATGTTATTTACAAAGAATTCAACAATAGATCAGTTTATGAAAGTACAAGAGATAAATTGCTCGAAAGTAATAACAAATAGATTATTATACTTACTAAATAAAAAGTCTCAGTTCATCGTAATTGAATAGCACATAATTATGTGCTTGTTTGAATTCTATCTTTGTCAAATATCTTCTCTTCGTAATAGTTTTTGGTACAAGTCATTAAAGATGAGACAATATTGACAAGTTCACACTCAAAAGCACTTCCCCACAATCATCATGTCTTAGAACGCGATTGATTTTTGTTCTCAAGTGAGGCTTAAAATAGTACAAGATACATGTTGAGATCTCTTCAACAATATAAGTCTCGCATATCGAAACCTCAACATGCATCTTGTTTTTACTTTTCTCTTGAGGTTGAACAAGTACATGCATGGAATTAAATGAATGTTTTGAATTAAAAAAAAAAGATAATAGAATTGTAATTATGATGCATATGTAATCCTTAACCTCTCGAATGGATACATCCATCTATATTGGACTAGACCTCCAAATGTTACCTCAAACGATATATGTATAAGTAGATGCTCCATTGAGTCGAAGAATGATAGAAGGAATATCATTTCAAGTTTACAGATTATCTAGATGATATTTTTTCAAACCTCTCAATATGTTGTGTCTACAACATGTTGGAGCATATATCTTTAAAGAAGTAATTGATCTTTATAAGTGCATCCCATCTCTTTTTTTGCAATAAATCTCGATAAACTAGTGAAACGAATGTTTGCATAAACATGTAGTAGTCATGACTCTTCATTCCATACAATCCAAAATCACCAAACTTGATATGTTCGAAGCATGTCCATCAGAAAACACAGACTTTTAAGTTATTGGTAGACAAGTTATTGTGCATTCTTGTCTAAGACAAAGCTGGCTTTGGACTTTGCGACCTGTGACCCATCATAAACTAACTCCATATTTTTACGGTGATAAAAAAAAGAAAATATATCCATTCTAGCCTTAATATTGTCCTTTTTCTTCCATTTCACGTTCATAACCGTATTTGAAATATTTTCAAACATGTTCTTTGCAATGTGCATGAAATTTTCAAACATATTCCAATAACTTTTTATGAAATTAAAAATTTAAATTAAATATTATAGATGGAATTACAAACGGAATAATTAAAAAATACTAATATTTAATTATCTGTCGGTAAAACCGTCGCTAACACGCCCCAATAAAAAGCCTGAATCCCCTTATTTCACAATAGACACTCATTTATTATTCTTCTTCTTCTACTACTTCTTCTTCTTCACTATATGTAAAAAAACAATAATATTTATTTCTTTCTCTTCTCTTCTCTTCTCTTCTCTCCTCATCTCCTTCTTTTCTCCTCCATGCTCGGGTATGTCTTCTTCTTCTTTTTTCTTTTATCCTCTTAGTTTTTTTTAATTAATATGCTTTACGAAATTTTTTCTCTCTCCTTAGCTTCACTTGCAACTACATTAAGGTAAGATTTTTCTTTTTTCTTCTTTTTTCATGATTTTTTCTCTATATTTGTTTTTTATTTTATTTTTAATTGTTTTTGTTATTAATAATTGTATAAATGTTGTTGTGAGATTTTTTTTTCATATGAGATCAATTTTTAGTTGATTTATTTATAGGATTTTAAATTTTTAGCAATTGCAACTTCATTTTTTTTTATATGAATTTTTTTAGTTGAATTTATTTTTTTGTTTTATTTATTTGTTACAAATTTGTTTGAGTTGATTTTCTTATTCTTTTTTCCAAGCATTTTGAGTATAATTTATGTTAATTTAATTATTTTATAATTTTATAAAATAGATTTTTAAAAAAATATTTTTAAATAATTACCGATGGTCTTTTTCGAGGGATATACCAATGGAATCAAGCGAGTAATTTTTTTTAAGGCATCTGTTCCGTCAGTAAATCCGTCGGTAATAATATTTTTTTATTACCAACGGATTTACCGACGGACTAAAAATTACCGATAAAAGATTCACCGCAGAGCATTTCCATCGGTGATTTTTTTGGTAAATTAATTACCGGCGGAATATGTGTTTTATGTTGATGGAAAAATTTTATCGATAAAACTATTAAATGTTATAGTAAAACCAATTCAACCCAATATATTACTTAAACTTAACACAATTTAATCATTTTTATTCTTACAAAATTTCTAGCCCATGATCCATGCATATGCTGAAAAAATGAAAAATGGAATAGAAATACCTAGCTCTGCGACGTAGTACGTACTGCTTATGTGTATCGCTCGTTCAAGTTTCGATTCGAAAAGCTAGCTTGCTTAATCATCCGTCTGGCCCTAGATGTATTTGTGCTTATAACTTTTGACAAATTCCATGTCCAAATTTCTTTTATTTTTCTATTCCAAGTTCAATGCTATTGAAAGTAAGTACTTTATTTAAAAAAAAAAACTACATGGCCACTTAATTTCTGCCTTGGTTGCAGAAACACGTCCTTGTACCCTTTCTTTTAATTAACCAATAAAATTTGTTATTAATTATAATGGCATGTAGACGTCCTTGTTAATTATATATGAAGAACAAATTAGAGCAACATAGAGAGAGAGAGAGAGAGAGAGCTATACATAATGAATGATATGATCTTCTATTTTAGAAGTTTAGATGATCAGTTATGGTACTTGCTGATTCATAACACATGTAGCGATGGGGGTGGCAGAGATAATAAGAGACAAGGAGACTATTGTCATGAGAAATGGGAACACTTGTAGTTAAAAACGGCATTGGAGACAGGAATACATATCAGCTAAGTGTATATAAAACGACAAAGCCGCTCCGTTCCCCGCTGTATGTTACAGGGGATTAATGAAGGTTTTGTTTTGGTAGTGGTTGGAAGGGCAATGGATGTTATTCCCATACTCGCTTGGATCCTTATCCAAAATGATGGGCAGCACTGGGGAGGCAAAAGTACTTAACACTGACCACTCCTGATTATATATGTTATTATCGCTATGCATTTGTTTAATTGATCTTTTAGAATTCTCTTTGCTCCTTGTTTAGGGTTTTGTAATTTTTTTTTCACTACATAGAAAACTCCCATTGCAGAAGCTGTGAGGAAAATGAACATGTGGGGTGCAGCTCAGAACTTGGACATCCTAAATTCCCAAGGGATATCTTTTGTTTAATCTTACTCAACCAAATTATATATACATAATGTCATAATTAGGAAATGACCGAGTATAGCTGAATGAATAAAGAAATGCAAGGGAAGGATATATAATTGTGCATGACATCAAGTCCAATGACAGGTGCAAAGCAGACAAGGTTGGAGAGGGCAAAATTTTCCATAGAATATGAACACTTTTATATATATAAATTGTTTTTAAATGAGATCCTTCCAAAATGAGATAAGGAGCACGTAATAAACAAAATGAGGCATGTTCCATTGGGTCAGGAAGATCTGAGGCAGGATCTCCAGGGCTTAAAAAAGGGTCATGGAAATGCATTTGAAATATTCCAACATTGAGTTTGTCATTTCCTTTGTCATCTCTGAACTTTTCTGACTACCCATCACCCCCTAATTGCACTTTCCATCATCCTGTCTCATTTTCATGTCCATATTAAGCCAAATCTTTGTGCAGGTCTGAAAACTAGCTAGTAGCACTATCATCATGAATTAATGGAGCCTTGTCTGAACACTTAGGGACACGGTGGAGGCTTTGTCCTTGTCAGTGCTCAAGAGTCGAGCCTTTTCAATGATATGTTTTTTTCTCTTGTAGATTTGGAGAAATCAAACCTAAGAAAATCTGATTATTTGATCATTATTTTAATCATGTCTAGATAGCCACTAGGTTGTGCATGGTACTTTCTTGTACTGTTTTCTGAGATAGAATATAGACGTGCTAAGATATTATAAAAAAAAAAAAAAAGAGGAATCTGAGCGTCTCAGTTATAGATTATTTCGTTAGATGATTAGATGTGAACGCTTCAATTTGCCAATGATCCTCGTTTTCTCTCTCTGTGATTCTCTTGACATTGGTTTCTTTATCTAGCTTTCTTATTGCCAAATCAAGGGCCTCAATTCTTGAATTTTATTTGGAGTAGTTGGTGAATTCGAGACTTTATGCAAGGATCTAGTACTTCATAAATTTGGTTTTCCAGGAATTGAGAGCTACAATTAATGGGAGAATGCATGGTATGGAAAATTAATGAAAGGGGAATTGAGAATTGACAGCTAATTATCGGCATAATCATCGAGTCCGACACGCAAGCAACACGAATTGAAATTTGAACACAACCAAAGAAGGACCGATTAATTATTGGCCAAAATAAGTTGCTAATAAATATCAAACTAAGATTATGAAGTGTGAAACATGCATGGAATTCTCTACCTCTGAACAAGTTTACCGTAAATCTCACAAGCAGGAAAAGTTGCAAGTTGTTCAACTAAAGTGGTTATCCTGTAA
>Ga0325405_1004347_pt1 | contig 14498 bp, 7 predicted proteins | sample PopdelMetagenome_21_FD_205663 | JGI IMG/M metagenome (GOLD analysis project Ga0325405, IMG submission 205663) | Populus deltoides microbial communities from Bellville, Georgia, United States - Xylem-Control-R2 | ecosystem: Host-associated > Plants > Phyllosphere > Stem > Wood/Secondary xylem... | reverse complement strand
CCATCAATGTATTAAAGGGGTCCATGATCATGACCTGGTTGCGTTGGCCTCGAAATATCTTAGTCCAAGGTGCATGTTTTTCTCCTCTTTACGTAATCTATTACCTTATCATCTACTTTCCTGAGTTATTTTAACCACCACAAAACTTTCCTGAGTTTTTAGTCAATGGACCACTTTGATGTGGGGACTGCGAACAAGAATTGAAACATTTGTTTATTCAAGATTGGGACCTCTTTTATTAAATCCCAATTGAAACATTTGTTTATATGAGATCTTTTCGTATTAATCTAGAAGAAAAACATCACCGGATTTGTTTGGTTAAAAATATTATTTTGATATTATAGAGTTTTAATGATGAACAAGATAAAGAATCTTAATCTAAATGTTCATCTACTAGAAATAAAACAAAAATACAAGAGGTGTAATTAAATCAAAACGATCAATAATTAATTCAATAGGTTTTTTTGGGACAAATATTAGCAATATATTAGCTTCAAATCAGTGATTATGATTTATCCTCTTTAATTAGGTTCAGGCTCTACATATCTACTTCTTTTGAGTTTTTATCATGTGAATCATAGGGAGATAGGGTAAATATCCCTTTAGACTTTGGTGTCATGGCCATTAATTAAAAAGACCGTTTAGAAGAAGCCCTCCCTACAATAGAAACGTAGTCCACTTGGACTTGGACTTTTCTTTTGCTTTTCATAATTTCATCTATTAAAGCATGGTATCTAAAGAGAATTTGAGGGAGGGAGGGAGGAATTATTTATGCTTTGACTATACAAAATAGAATTCTCCTAACATAATGGTCCCGTAGCTCAGTTGGTTAGAGCGTTGGTCTTATGAGCCGAAGGTCGCGGGTTCGAGCCCCGCCGGGACCATTAGTATAAATCACAATTTGCTTTTTTTGTCTTTTTTTTTTGTTTCTGACCAGTATACGGCTCACAAATAGTAACCCTTACTCCTAACCACAGCACCCTCCAACCCACCACCTGCTCACAAATAATGAATCACATAAATAGTTGTTTTATCTATCAATTATATTAATTATGTGTAAAGTTAAAACGTGTGAACTTTCTACTGTTTATTAAATTATTATTCACTCTAAATTTTTAAAAATTTTCAATTTATTCTCAAAATTTATTTATTTTTTTATAATTAAGCTTTTTTTAACCCAAATTAGGACTCAATTGCTTGTTTTTTTAGGAGTGAGAATTGATCAAAAGAAAAGGGACAAAAATGATAAAATGAGGTAAAATCAGTGGTGGCATGCAATATGTATTTCATATTCATCCCTCATTTTTTTAAGCAACTAGGTTTTTGATTTTTATAATTTTCAAAAAAAAATTGATACCAAACTTATTTTTTCTTTTTTCTTTTTTTTTTAAATTTTTTTTATGGAAAAGAGAAAAAGGATCACTAGATTCCATCTTAGAGAGATAAAGTTATCAATGAAAAAACTTTAGGCCACCAAAATATATACCTTTTGTGTCAAAAAGTTCTATATAACGAGGGGGTTAAAATTATGTGTTTTTCTTACCATGAAAACACCAATAAAAATGTATCTGAACCCGGAAAAATTTTTGGTTTCGGGTTGATTTCAGGTTTTGGGCCGGTTTTTTGCACTTTTGAAGGCCATGGTTTGATTTAATAAGGTTCCTCGGATGTTTCCTAAGTGTTTTGAGTAAAAAAAAAAAGTTTGAAAAATGGTTTTCAGATGGAAACTAGAGTTTTTAAACCTGACCCAAGGGCCGAGTTCCGGGTTTTGACAGGGTCGCTTGGGTCAATTCTAATTTTTAAAAAAGATCAAAACGACGTCATTTTAGTAAAAAAAAAAAAAACAATAGTTAACAGGTTGCAACCGGGTTTTTGACAGAGTCTTACTGGGTTGCCGGGTCACCCTAGATTTTGACTTTCTCTATTTTTTTAAACCCGACTCGGTTCCAGTCTCGGGTCAACCCGTCGGGTCGGGCTGAGTTTTAAAACTATGATGGAAACAACAATGGACCTCATTTTTCCAGCCACCACAGCGGTCGGATTTTGGGATCTCAAATGACGTGTCGTCTTTTTTTAAGAGAAAACATATGTCGTCCACCCCTTTAACTTAAAAAAAAAAAGGATACAGGCCCGTGCACGGGCCCTTTCTATTTGGGCCAAACGAATGGCCTCGCCTCATGTTTTCCTTTTCTTAATTTTTTTAATTAATAGATGTTTTTATATGTATTTTTTAAAGAAAATTAAATTAATATGTTAGTTAATACCCCTTCTCCATGATTTTTATTGTTGTTTATTTAGCTTTTTTTTTATAATAGCAACTATTTTTTAATTATATTGAGTGTGTTTAATTTGTTAAGAACTTAGAATGACTCATCTGTAATTTTTTATTGTAATTTGTTTAGATTAAATATTTTTTTTATAATTGTTTGAGTATGTGCAACATTACATAATATTATTTTTAGTTTTAATAAATAAATTTTATATGTGTTTCGATCTCTGTTATAAATTAATTTTAATAAACAAATGTATTAAAACACAACTAGTTAAATAGCTTGTGTTATGATATTAAATATGTTGATTTTTCTCTCAATTTTTCCACTTACTTATTTATCATTAATGATTTTTTTTCATTTATTTACACAATAGTTCATGATTTATTTAATTGGATGCATGCATAAGTTTTTTTATTTACATTTATGATTTTCAAGTTTTTTTAATCATGTATTGGTGTTTCAATTTAATCCTTATTCTTATGATTTTTTATTTTTTTCATTAAAAAGTTTCATTGTTTTTAATTTCACTCTTCAATCCAAGTTGATAGTATATTTTTTTTTCATTTTCGTCCTCGTTCTTTTTCTTTTGTTTTCCTTTTGTTAATGTTTTTGTTCTTTTCAATTTAAATCTCGAAGTGGAAATTTATTGTTGACCTCTAATTTATTCTTTATTTTGATTTTAACCTCCATTCTTTTAATTGTTATTTTTAATTTTGAATTTTTTGTTTGTAATTTTTTTACGGATTTCTTACTTCAACATTTCATTTCCTATGAATTGCGCTTCATGATTATGTCATGTATGGTTCTTCAAGGGTAAACTGCCTCAGTAACTGGGACGGACTCAGTGTTTCTAGTGTGATTGCACATTTCTTCAATGATAGAGTAGACTGCCTCATCAACAATACTCTTTTCTTTTAAGGATAATAACCCTAAACTTCCTAACGAGTCAAACTAGAAACCTCTCGATATAACAACACCAATCTCCACCTATTACCTGTAAGGTTCTTAACAATCTACTACAAATTCATCTAGACTAACAAAAATAACTTGAAACCAAGATTTTCTATCGGGGCGAGATCCCTCTTAAATCTTATTAAGGTTAAACAAAGTTTAAATTTGATAAAAAAAAATTTCTAAGTATGGGCTTTAAACCCATACAAATTCTCATCAATTACCTAAGGGCTGTTGGATCTTGCATGAAAGGTTTACTATGGGTGTTGGACCCACACTGATTTTACAAGGAATTCCCTCAACTTTTTTTTTAAGTATGGTGTTGGATCTATATAAAATTTCAAAAAAAATTTATAAGATCCTTGAACCCTGCGTGGAAGTTTTACTATAGGTGTTAAATCCATACACACAAGTCAATATACAAATAAAAAAGAATCAAATTTTATAATATATATACACACCTCACATGATCAGAGTTATGTACACGAGTAAAGATAGAATGGGAAAAAGAGCCTCAGATATGTAGCTCGCTCCTTATCTTAATATTCCTTATGTTGGGCAGCAACGGCTCTAACATGAAACACATCCATAAAATTAGGTATCGGGACTAGATGAAAGACAGCACTGAAGTATACCTTCATTCCCCTTGATTGATTGAAGAAATATAGGTTGAACTTGGTAAAAAAATCTTGTCTAACCATCTCAGTCAAAACTGTAAACCATTTGAAGAATTCTTGGATACTCTATAAGAGTTCTTTAAAGACTCTAGCTAAGCCCGAGAAATTTAAACTTTTTTTATGGTAACAAGAAGTTTGGCTTTAGATCGTCTTGGGTGGTCTTCACTTCAAGGATCTCCTATTTTAGAGTATCCATTTGATTATAATCGGTTTAAAGTAGTTTATCATTGGACCCCAACTGAAGAACAATGTCTTGTATTTGCTTCTTTTGTGATAAATAGGCCATCTTGAAGCTTTTTAGTTCGGCCTCCACAACAACTTTTTCCTCCTTTAGCCACTCGAAGGCGGCCTAGTATGCTCTGTTTATGATAATAGCCTCCCTTATATGGTTCCTCTTGGTCATCTAGCACCTCTTGGAATAAAGTGCACATCATGAAAGTCTATAAAGAATAAGTGTTAGGAACAATGGTTATAAAACTAAACTAAAAGTGAAACAAGAAAATTTCTTGCATTGAAGGTTATTTGACTAGTTAAAGTCAAATGGCTATTTTAGTTCTTGTTGTTGCCTAATTTTTGACCCATGTTTTGATAAATTTTTAAAAATAAAAATAATGAAAAAAAATAAATAAGGGTTTACATGTGGTGATAACATAGATCATCAGGGCTAACATTAAAGAAGCAATATGTCAAGGAGATAATTACTGAATCATATCTAATCACTGCAATATAAAATACCATAGATATAGGATTTGACTCGTGCTGGTTATGGAAAATAATCAATGCAATATATATAGAATTTGTTGGTGCTAGTTATAAAAGTTAATCTCTGCAATAATTATTGTAATATTTTTTTAAATATCACATATAAAGATTTTCTATATAAGTAAACCACCAGCCATATGCACTTTAGGAAAGAAAAATTTACAAAGAGAGACAATTAAGAGAAAAAAAAAATCAAGGGCAAACAAAAAAACCCTAACCCTATTTTCTCTAAAAAGGCCCCAACCCCCCCCCAACCAGAACCTCTCTCTCACCAAAGCTACAGCAACCCCAATTTAGGGCACGTTTGGGAACACGGCTACGACGGTGTTCCCAAAAAATTTGAATTTTTTTTTGCTAAAATTTAATATGGTTTGTATGTTTTGGATCGTTTTGATGTGCTGATGTCAAAAATGATTTTTAAAAAATGAAAAAACATCATTGGCATGTATTTTGACACAAAAAGTTATTTGAAAAGCACCCGCAACTACACTACCAAAACACACTCTTAGTCGCGGCTCCCATCTATGTCTTCCCTCTCTCACTAGAACTCTCTCTTTTAGCCTTCTAAACTAGAGACTTACCCCTATCATCTTCCCCGAAACCAGTTCCCTAGATCTTCTCCCTTACCCGAGTTGCCGCCCTCTTCCTTTGGCAAAGAAACCAGAGACCCTCTCTCGGCCACCCACTTTCAGTCGCATAAGTCCTTCCCTCTCCCGGCCAACCACATCAGCTGTCTTATCTCCCTCCCAACAAAGCCTCCACCAAACCCTGAAACCCACCAACAACGTCTTCTTCCCTTTCTGTCTCCTCAACAGTAACGACCATGGACAATTAGCGGCAAGGCCAGTCGTCGTTGTCCAGCCCCTTTTTTATTGTTCCTCCTCACCGCCAGCCACCTGAAGCGAAGGAGAAGAAAAAGCCCTCCCAGCCACCAGATCTGCCATCAGCAGAAGGAAAGCAAACAGAGAAGGGAGAAGGCCGAAGAACTGGACAGATCTATAAAACAAAATAAAATCGACTACTTGTGCATTTTCTTTTGTTGCAGGTAACAATGGTTGTCACCGCCGGCAGGGAAGGGAAGAGGATGAGTCAGATCCACCATTTTTCAGTAGCCAGATCCACCCTTTTTGGTGGCACGTGGAGGAGAGGCTCCGCCACTGTTTTTATGGTCCAGATGCCTTCCCTGCGGTTCCTGTAATTTTTTTTTTGTGTTATGTAATTTTGGAATTGTTAAGGGTTTGTTTGGTTAATTTTAATTTCTACTATTTTGTAACATGTAAAATGATAAAATGATGTGTTAATTGAGCATAGTAAAAAGAGATAGTGTGTGTTTGTTTGTTTCATGTATGTTATTGAACTATAAAATTAAAAAGATAAAAAAAAATTAATGTTTGAATTTGTATATGGTCAAGTATGTGAATGACAAATAAAATTATGTTGTATTTCCTGCGAAAATATAAGAACATGTTTCTACATATATTATGATATTTAATAGCTAATTTATTAAAGTTTTAAGAATTTGACTAATATTTTAATTGTGATTAACTGTGATGTGTGTGTTTTTTTACAAAGAAAATATAAAAAATATTTTTTTGTGTGTTGCATATAATCAATATCCTAACATGTTTTTAACATTTTTTTATATAAAAAATATTGGAAGTTTTGAAAATGTGTTTTCGCATAGATTTCTTAAACACAAAAAAAATTATTTTTTTGCATTTCTGGATTTTACAACATGTTTGTAAAACTCCAAAATGTATTTGCCAATATTCTAAAAAATACAAAAATCTTATTTGTATTTTGGAGGGAATTTATCTATTATTCACCGTTAATGTTTGGATAAAGAAATTCCAAAAGGATGAATATCCAAAATATTATTGAAAATAACTTATTATTCACTATTAATATTTGGATAAAGAAACCCTAAGTGGTAAATATCTAAAATAATTTTCTATCACACATCCTTGAAAGAAACCTTGATTATAATAGAGGACATTTTAATTTTTTTACTCCACAGTTTATGGGCCGTGAGAGTATGAAACACTAAGGCAAAAATAAGCTTTTAAAGCGCCCTAAATTTTCTTAGATTTTTATCCCTTCTCTTTGCGATTTACGAGTCGCAAACTCTTGAAATACTAAGGGAAAATGAGCTTTTAAAGCACATGGAATCTCCTTGGATTTCTATCTTAATAAATTTAGTTTGAATCAAACCTAGAAAAACTGATGGGATTAGAAAACACCAACACCATAGCAATTATAAGGCAAATCAAACACCAAGCAGCTTACCTTAGGTAGGGCGTACTAGAGGTGTTAATACTTTCCCTTTACGCAACCAGTCCCTTGCCTTAGAATCTCTGAAAAACCAGTTAGGGTTCCTAGTGACCATAATACTAGGTGGCGACTCCCTTTTACACAAAAAACAAAAGACCCCGAAATCAATTGAGGGTCGCCGTGCTCCACTGTGAGGGTACGACAGTTCTTATCAGACATCATTGAGATGTCTTATGGAATGATGAGAATCCTCTATAATAGTCTTAGCACCTTAAAACCAGCCTCTTTAAAGCTTGACCTTCCACCAATCACAACCTTCATAAGCTGCCTCTCCTTCTCAGTCATGATAGGGAAGTTGAAGGAAGCTCTACCAAGAGTGAGTAGCGAAAACATTCATGAACACAACTTCCTCAGGAATATCCCAAAAAACGAACCTGAGCGTTTCAACCTCTGTAGACAAATTTGAAAGTCAAGGTATAGGAAATGGGTTGGATTGATATTAGTCTAGATACAGCAAAATAATTCTCTTAGATCAAATAAGTACATTCGATCTAATAAGTACCTTGTGTTAGAATTGAGAAATTCTATTACTCAAATCTTTAGTATTCTCTTATTTATTACCTGTGTCTACTTTTTAGGCAGAATACCGTCACCCATTTTTACTAAGAAACTGAAAGAAACGGAAGAAATGGAAGAAAGGGAGGAAGAAACAGATGTAGAAATAGAAACAACTCCTGAAACGAAGGGGACCTTTATGATCGAGGTTAGCATACTAGTCTCCACAGGGGTGGAGACCGTCATTCTCTTAAAATGGGCAGTAGTGTTTGCAATCACTTTAGGGGGAGTTAAATTTGTTTGACTCAATGATAATTGAGTATGACTACCCCTAGCTTCCATTTCTACAGGAGTTATATCTCCCATCATCGTGTTTTTAGAGACAAGAAGTTTATCGATGATGATGAGGTTGCCCTTCATCTCTTTTCTAGTCTTGTCTTTGCTCTAAAAAAGAGCTGAAGATTCTGTTCATAAAGTCCCTTCTACAGACCTTACTATAGTTTCTCATTTTTCTTTAGTTATTAGTCTTGTATAAAAACAAGGTGAGAAGTGAACTCAGATGTAAAAAAAAAAAAAGGTAAGAAAGCTGCATACTTTTTAACATGGTCTAGCCTGTCCATCCTATTGACTTTGTACTTGGTTGAGGCCAATACCAATACAACATATGTCTTCTGCTCATCTTAGCTCAAATGAGTTCTATAGTTGACATCAAAATGAGGTACCCTCCAATAGTGGGAGCAACTCCAAATATGTTGCATCTCATTTCTAGGGTTAACTGGCCCGTTATATCTCACTATTAGCCACCTTCTCCTCTATTTTATGATATGGGCATGTTTTCCCTGTAGGCTTCCCTTCATGGCTCTAGTGGGTCTACTGGTAAAGGTAAAGAGCCAACGCATGTCATTACCATCATTAGTGTCGGCAACTAGGTGGTAACAGTTCTAAACATACTAATTGTAGGCTCGATTATGATAAACCTATGAAACTTATCAAATACAGATAAATTTATTTACCCATTGAGATGTAACTGATTTAGACCCAACTGATAATATCTAAAAACATCTCTCACAAATCCTTTGAAAGGATAGGTGTACCCCAACGTGTATATACAAAAATGGGCTATAATTTCCAAATGACTCTGAGCAGAGTCCAATGTTGATTGGCTGATACATTTAGCCTCGACAGGTATTTGAATTGTGTACTTTCCTACCTGTCAAACATTAACAAATTCAATATCCTCTACACTTAGAATGCTAGGGGCATCATCCTTAAGGGCTTGAGGCAACCTTCTTCTCCGTTAAGGCTTACTAGTAATGGCGGGAGAAGGACTTCTCCTATAGGGAGAACTACTCTCTCCCTGCCTGGGGTGGATGCTAGGGCTTCATCCCCTCTAATTTTAGGGTTCAATCTGATGGATCTTTGTCCTCTACTGCTTCTATTGATCTCAGATAGAAACTTGAACTCTTTCTTAGAGACAATGATATCTTTTTTCTAAAGACAAATCTAACTCTTTTTTGGTCCTTTTTTTTTTGCTTAAAGTAAAAAAAAAACTTACAGTGAAAAATACCTAAAATAAGGTTTTTTTCTTGGATAAGAACAAAACTAGTCAGGGTTTTTCAATAAAGTAGGTTTTAGAAATTACATAAAGTAAAAGAAAAGATAGAAGCAAGAATAGCTAGGGTTATAAATAAAACATCTTTTCACTCTCACCATTAGATGAATGACTTTTCATGTCATGTCAGATCTTCAGAAGTCCATTTAATTACTGCATTGAATGCACATCTTTGTTTTTGTTTTCCAAGGAACACCTCTTTTTTAAAGATAGTTCACCTGATCATATCCTTTGAATAAGGATAAGAAACATGGCCACAAAGAATATCAATGGTTTCACAAAGACAAATCTCATGGGGAAGGTAAAAAGTCTCTCATTGATTGGACAAACAACTCTTAGGTAAAAAGACTTTCTTTAAGGCTAGTAACCCTTCAAAATCTTCTTGTGATAAATATGCAAAGAATTGGGGAGTGCTAATGGATCAACATGTTTTATAGATATTATTTTTTTTTCTAAAATCCACATTTAAAAAAGGGAACAAAAACAAGGTGATGACCCAACATCCCTAGGCTCAGCTACACTCTCAGCCCACACACATATAAGTCTAGCAACCTATTAGACCCAACATCCTTGGATTTATCTACATGCTGAGTCCAAATTCATATGGATATGATATATATAAAATTGATGATCTTTTTAAACCCTCTATTGGATCACAAGACTCTATTTGTTTTTATCATGACCTTTAGCATAAAAAGTTAAGGTCAAATATATTCATATCTCTAAATGTATTAAAGTATTCAAAAGGACCTAATATTTATTTATCATTAATGATGTATAAGAGATGTTTTATCCATCTTCAATGTTATGGGCATAAGATGACATTTCAGTCCCTCATTTCTTAAAAAGATGACAATATTCATAAACTATAAAAATACTATGAATCCTTAAAAAAAAAGTTCTCAATCTTTATTTTTTATTGCATATTTTTTTTCAAAGTCTCTCTCTAAAATATTTTTTTCTCTAAAAAATATATTTACGTAAATATCGAAAAGTTTTTAAATTTACTAAAAAGAATTTTTTGTAGGTGCCAGTCATTAGTTGCTTGGTTTAACAAATACCAAACATCAGCCACTAGCTACCTTGGATAGGAAGAATTGATTAGATTGTTATAACCAAGAGAGTAATCGATTATCTAAGACACAAGTTTTACTCCAAAATACTTAGATTTTTTAGGATATTAGCACTATGATTTCGAATTCTTTTTTTATATATATATAACTAGAAGATACGTTTGATATCATTTTTATTTTTATTTTTTTTATTTTAAAAACCAAATTTGACTAAGTCAGATAGGATTTTTTTATTTTCAATTTAAATTGATTCGAACCCTAATTCACCCGAGTTGATAACTGGCCTCGTCCATGTTTTAACACAACGAAAACAACAAAATTTATTTTTAAAAACTAATTGAATTCTGACAAAAAATTAAAGAGGCAATTAAACAACCATCTACCTACTTTATCAAACCTTGTCATGGTTTGTTCACCTGTCACCGCTAGCCTTCTATTGTTGAATTATTCAAGCCCAAAAAACATAGCAGCCAACATTACACCACCCTCATGTGACAAACAACTTGGTAGTTGTTGCATCCTTGATTGAGGGACAATGGGATTTTATGATATTGTTTATATTTACAAAATTATCAAATATTTGTTGTTGAACGTTTTTGGATAGGAAAATAAAAAATGCTGGCCATGGGGCCATTGGAATCCACATATCACCCAGTTTTATTCTTGCTCTTTCTTTTTCTTTTTCTTTTTCGGGGCTTTGCTTCTTCTTTACTACAAGTACTATTGTCACCACCACCTTTGTTTTCCCACGAAAACTTGACTGCCCATTTCCACACAGTACTGGCTTCTCAGGTATGCCTTACATGCCAAGATTTTATGTTTCTGTTTTCTCTTTCTCAAACAACTCTTCTTTGGGCTTTGACTTTTAGATTGACCAATGTGATTTGAGAATTCCATTTGTAGACAATGAAAGATGGGGTGAGATCTGGATGTTGTAGTTTCTGTTGAATTCATTTGTCTCAATCAGATTTGTTTTGAATCTAGTTGTTGCTTAATGTGATTAAGTATTAAAATTAATGAGTTTTGTTGTTGAATAGAGGGATTGTTTCTGGGATTCTACTTCTTTGTTGGTTGGGAGAGGAGGAATTGAATGTTTGTTGCAAGGCGATGAGATGGACTAAGCTGTAATATTTTGGAAATCTGCAGTTAGTTTCCATGATCAATTGGTTGTTTAACTATATGAACTCAAATTTCCTTTTGAGAGGTAGAACATCAGTCAGATGCTAACATTTTCAATACTGCAGTCTTTGATACAATTTTGTTTCCTTTATTGTTTTTTATGGTTTTGTATGTCTCCCAGTTCAGTTTCACTCATGACTGTGTATTTGGTTAACCAAGAAATGGATGTTTTGAATGCTATGTAACTTTTGCAAAATGTACAAAATGCTGATGCTGTTTTTATGTTACCGCCAGGTTTATTTTAAGTTGGAAGCAGACATCTGACATCTACAATGGGTTCTGGAGATTGGTTTAAGACAATAATTAGCATAAAGAAAGTGAAGGATGACAGCTCAAAACAAGCAAAGGTATTGAATCATCCAAAGTTAATCTGCTGTTAATATATTTTGCTCCTCATTTATATTTCATAATGAATCCAGATTCCTTACTCTATTGAGGTTTATTGTAATCTGGCCATTCAATTCTTTAACTGTAAACAACTGCTGATTCAAGATTATTTCAAGGTAGATATGTTCATTGTTGGAATTGTTGTTGTTAGGATGATGGCAAAGAAGTTTTTTCTTTTTTGATCTATTAGATGTTACTACATCTGTTCCTGCAATCTGAACAGGGGTCTTCAACTTCTGCAAAAGCAAATGGCTTCAAATGGAAGAACAAGCTTCAAAAAGAATCTGCAAGCTTTGCAAATGGTTCCAATAGGGCCAATCCCAGATTTCCTGACATGCCAGTTGAGGATTTGGCTGCCACTCGGATTCAAACAGCATTCAGGGCTTACAGGGTATGTCCATTGTCTGTACTACATGTGCAACCCATGGATATGCATATAAATGGAGAGAGATGCACATATGAATGTGCAATTGTTCATTAAATCATTTCCTGATGATGCAGGCTAGGAAAACTCTTCGCTGTTTGAAAGGTAAAGTGAGATTACAGATCATCACCCATAATAATTCTTTCAAAAAGCAAGCTGCAACTACTTTGAACTACCTTCACTCATGGAGCCAAATACAGGCCCAGATTAGAGCCCGTAGACTCTTTATGGTTTCCGAGGGCCGGTTAAGACAGAAGAAATTAGAGAATCAACTAAAACTTGAGGCAAAGCTTCATGATCTGGAGGTTAGAAAAAAAAAAATTAATGCGTATGTTGTCAATCAAACTAAAACTGATTTTCTTTCACATCGATGTAGAGTTGATGGATGTTGTAGTTATGTAGGTCCTTTTGTTTTCCATAAGGGAAGGCTCATGTAGAACTATTATATGGAGTCGCATCTGTGGAACTTTGGGTCCTTTAAGACTTGCCAAACTCTGCAGTTTTGAGATTGTTCATATGTCTACAATGTAACAGTCATGTGCGTCCTGTTGAGTGTAAAAAATTAATGATGAAGGTCACTTAATTTCTCTTTTATTAGGAATCGAATGTTCAAACTTTATTTGCTGGCTTTATTGTGTTGATGTCCATAAATTATTCTACGCTCCACTTACCATATGAGGCCATATTTCTCTAAGAGTACTAGTTGAAACGAATGACAGGTTGAATGGAGTGGTGGATCTGAAACAATGGAGAAAATCCTTGCAAGAATACATCAGAGGGAAGAAGCAGCAGTTAAGCGGGAACGAGCAATGGCATATGCCTTTTCTCATCAGGTATTTCAAATTCTGAAGCGTTATTTTTCATTATAGTTTTCTGGAAGGGACAAAAACAAATTGGAAATCACCATAAAAATCCCATGAAATACAGTGGAGGGCCAGCTACGGTCATGACCTTGGGGTGGTTAATTATGAACTTGGGAAAGCTAATTGGGGCTGGAGTTGGAAGGAACGTTGGATTGCTGCTCGACCATGGGAAAGCCGAGTCGCTGCCAAGTCTGTTAGTCCAAAGAAAATGAAGAGCAGGCAGGGTAATAAGGTTGATGAAACCACAAAGTTGCCAACCAGAAAAACACCAGTTTCATTTAAACCATCATTATTTAATGGGAAAGGAACTCCAATGACGCAGAGATTATCTTACCCACCAGCTGAAAAAACGGTTTCACTTGAGGGAAGCATTAAATCTGATGCAGTAAACAATAAACGTGAACAGTTGGTATCTTAATGCGAAGCAAAAGTATAGATCAGAAGGGCTTATTCTATTTTCGGTCATTTTTGTTTCAGATAAGAAAACTCATTACTGATGTTTTATAAGGGGAGTGATGTGATAGTGAAATGCTTTTGCATATAGCACAGAAACTGTAGATCAGGCCTGCATTTGTGAATGACAATTGTCATTTTTCTTCATGTTTTTTGTTCTCCTTGATGTGTTTTTACTTTCTCTATTTTGAAAGTTCATACGTATTTGTGGTGTAAATAGACAGAATTTTCTTGGTGGTGAATCCATGATGTTTTTTTAGAAATCTTATCATTCTTCAGTTGCTCTGTAAAGTTCCTCACCGTTAGTTAGTGTCACTTTTTGAGAATCCTTGTGCTGCGAGAAACCTTTGCATCTTTCATTGCAGTTCATTTTCGCTACATTACTGGTGCAATTCATTCTTATCAGTTGGATGATTGTGGTTTTCTCTAGTTCTGTCATGAATGGAAGTTGTCAATAAGCTCATCTGTTTGGTTTGAAAAGTTGGCTTGAGGTTCTGCAAATTACATTCTTTCTCAAGTGCCAAGATTCTTTGTCAGCAGTTTTATTTCCACTTAAAAAGATGAAGAATCCTTCAACTTGGTAACAACATCAGAAGCACATTGCTTGGACTGGTGCCTTGGTAAACAAGTCCAGCTAGTATTAAGGCGTGCATTGCACTGGTGTGTTTTGATTGTCAACAGTAGAGGATAGGCTGATATGGGGCAATAATTCTTTCATTTATGGTGCTGGATCGGTAACAAGAATAAGGAAATTCACTTGGTTTTGGTGGTTCATGAGATTTATGATTGCACCCTTTTGCTGGCTTCATGAAAAGGCCTCAGTTTCTTGCTTTATAGCTTTCACCAATTCAAAGATTTATAATAATGGTTGTTTTTCGATGTTTTTTTTTTTTAATTTTTATAAGAATTCAAATTGATTACTATTGAGAATAAAATGACATCAATAAACCAGTTATTTTAATTTGTAGAGGATAAAGTATTGTTTAAATTTTTAAATTAAACTTAAAAATAAAAAAAA
>Ga0325405_1004346_pt1 | contig 14501 bp, 8 predicted proteins | sample PopdelMetagenome_21_FD_205663 | JGI IMG/M metagenome (GOLD analysis project Ga0325405, IMG submission 205663) | Populus deltoides microbial communities from Bellville, Georgia, United States - Xylem-Control-R2 | ecosystem: Host-associated > Plants > Phyllosphere > Stem > Wood/Secondary xylem... | reverse complement strand
CATCTTGAAGAAGTAAAGGTAAATATCCCATTATTTTTATCTTCTCGGGATATTGTTATTCCCCAATCAACTCCAGAAATTAGACGACATAATGAAAATGGTATCAATATCACCACGCAACAAGTAGTTCTGAGAAGGCCTAGAGAGGAAAAAAACACTTGTTATGATTATATGGTGCATCTATCAGAATTTGATTTTGATATTGGGATTAAAAAAAAATCCGGTTATATTTTCAAAGCCATGAAAAGTGATGATTCTAGAAAATACATCAATGCCATTAATGAAGAGTTAAAATCAATGGATAAAAATGATGCATAACATCTCTTTGAATTGCCTAGAAAATACAAGAAAGTCTATTGTAAATGTATTTTTAAAGTTTGGCTAATATTGAAATTGGCCTAATCACTATACTAAAGTTATATTTGAGATATTTAGATGTGTATTTAAAATAAGACGTTATGCAAAAGACAATATCAAATGATACAAGGAGTAGGGTAGCATGGAAAATACAATAAAAAAAAAAGAGAGAGAATTTAGAGACACATGATCAAGGAGAATTTAAAAACAAACTTCTTAATCCCAAACTCTTATCTCAAAGTGAAAATTGAGTTTTACTTCGACATATATGTGCCAACGATGTCGGTGGATATGTACTCAAAGTTTAGGAATTTGGGTTTTGCAAGGAAGGTGTTAAATGATATGACTGATAGAAGTTTAATGTCGTGGACAACACTTATTGGTAGGCATGAGAGGCACGAGGATATGGGCAATGCGTTGTCTCTATTCCAGCTGATCTCTATAAGAGATTCTGCGGTATTTAATATTTTCATTGATCAATATGTTAAAGTGAGAGATATGGCATCTACAATAATTTTGTTTGATGAGATGCCGAAAAGAAATGTGATTTCTTGGAATAGTATGATTTATGAGTATTGTAATTGATACGATTCAAGAAAAGCTTAAACAAAAAATTCAGATTCTCATGTGATTATATTTATTGTTTAGTTTTATACTATCAAGTATAATTCTCAATCTAACTATTAAGTTAGATTGATATTTTACTAGGAGTTTCCAGACATTCTTGTACATTGGATTAAATTTTCAAGTCAATCATAATTTGAAAAGGTCTTGTCATACAAGTCAAGATGCAATATAGATTTTGTTATTTGTTGTTTTTTAACTTGTGAACTTCCTATTTGGAAATAATTCTTTTCCTCATAATATGTATATTTAATGGACAACAATATAGTTTTCAAGTGTAACAAGGATTTCTTAATGTTCAAAAAAAAAATTTATAAGGATTTCTTATTTATCCTAGTTACACAAAGAAATGAGAGCTATAGTATTTAATAGCAGATTACTTTTAGGTTAAATTATTTTTTTGTATTAATCTAAATTATTTAAAGGTTTTATTTATTATTTTATTTTATTATTTGGATATTTATATTCAGTTTAGGCCTTGCGTTTTAGTTTGGGCTTGTTTTGGCCCAGAATCAATGTTTTATTACTATTTTAGGCACTAGGCTTGTGTTAACTGATTAATTAGCTTGAGCCCACTAGTTTGCTACCCAGTAAAAGTCCATTATATTTATTTAAGAGGACTATATATTGTTTTCTTTATAGCAAAATTCAGTAGTCATGATGTTTTGAATAAACTTCTATTTTACATGATACAATATTTTTTCTTTACTGGGGTAAAAAACAAATTTGACTTATCAAGGTATAACTGATCTTGTGGTGTCTTTGCATATTTTGGATTCTTGTTTTGCTATAAATAACAGGTCCTAGTTTAATTTCCAATACCTTTGGTTCTTAGGTTTACAGTTATCTCCTAGTTAATATTTTTATCCAAACCTGAATTTCAGTTTTCTTAGGTTATTTATCTACTTTTACTCCTTTTTTTGCTTGTTGCATGTGCTATTAAAAAAAGTGTCTTGTTGTTTTTATTATTATCCCTACATATTAGTGCAACTAAATTAAAAAAAAAAAGAGAAAAAAAATGTTAAAAAAGCTAAAGATTCGGTTTTGTCATGAAAACACTAATACAAAGGAGAATGAATCAAACCATGTTGGAATCGCTTCGAGATTTATATTCTGGGCCTTTTGGGTGCAATAACATCAAATATTAAATTTAGGGTCATTTAGACTTGGTTTGGTTTGCATTTCAAATTCGGGTATTAGATTGCATAATCAGGTCTTAATTGCGACAACTTATAAAACATGTTTTGCTAATATTGAAATTAGCCTAATCATTATACTAAAGTTATATTTGGGATATTTAGGTGTTAATAAAGTCAGTTTCATTAGTTTCACATCTGATTTATTTCGTGTCTTTAAAAACATCTATGTTTCGTATGAATTTATTTCCTACTCGCGAAATCATAATCGGAGTTTTGTCTTTTTTTTTGTATATTTTTTGCTTTTTGAGTACATGTATTTGGATTTCACTACTAAGTTGTTCTATTTTTTGTGTTTAACTTCAAAGTGGAAAGCATAACTGAGTGAAATACGAGAGATGTAAACACGTGAGGAAGTGAGTGAGGAAGTGAGTGAGGAAATAAATTTTTCTTTATCACTAATATATTTTTCAAATTTGAAGATATTGAACAACAACAAGACAACACGACCAATTGAAAATTAGGCTTTTCAAATTCAATCTTTAGCATAAAAAATGGAAATGGTGAACAAGGTACTAGGGAATTTGGAGGATAAGATGGAGAGATAAGAGAGACACGATGTTAAAATTAATGGTGTATGGAATATAGCTGATCAAGGTGGAAATAATGTTAGGTCACGTGAAAGGCATGTTAGTCCTACTATCAACGATCATTTTGATGAGATTGGTGATGAGAATTATAATAATGCGTCTTTAGGCCATGGAGATCAGTTTGGGCAGCCTAGAGACTGTAGGTATAGGGAAGTTATGAGAGATAGGCAGTTCATCCAAAAAGATAATTTGGATAATTTTGGGTACCGTGATGGGGTAGATAGGTCTTTGGGTAGCATTAAGATAAAAAGTCCTTCATTTCAAAGGAAAAATGATCTTGATGTGTATTTGGAGTGGGAGAAGAAAATCGAGTTCATATTTGACTATCATAACTATTTTGAGGATAAGAAGGTTAAGTTTTTCATAATTGAGTTCACGAACTATGCCATTGTGTGGTGGAATTAGCTTATATTGAGTCACAACAAGAATCGTGAGGGGTTTGTTGAGATTTTATAGTAGATAAAGGCTATTATAAAGAGATGATTCATCCCTAGTCATTATTATAGGGAATTGTTTCAAAAGTTACAATGTTTAAGCCAGTATGAAGAGTGTAATGAGTATCGTAAGGACATGAAGATCGTAGTGGTTTGAGCTAATATAATGGAGGATAGAGAGGTCACTATAACTAGGTTCTTAAATTGGATGAATCATGAATATTGTGAAATTACAACACTACATGGAGTTGGAGGATATGATGCATATGAAAACAAAATTAGAGAGACAACTCAAATGTAAGGATAGTTCACGGTCAAGCCAATCATTAGGTTCTTCGTCACCTTAGAAACCTAATTAGAATGCTAATATAGGGGTTGCCCAATCTCATTCAAATATAGGGGAAAGGATTGAGACTTTAAGGTCTTGTTTGTTAATTTTCTTTTGGAAAGTAGTTTTGTTTTTAGAAGTGAATTATTTTCCGATGTTTGGTAGTGTAATGGAAAATAAGTTGGAAAACAATTTTTAATATTTGGTTATATCATGGAAAATAACCTGGAAAATAACTTATTAATGTTTTATTTTTTTTCAAGTATATTACAATAATGAGGAACAAATCTTACAAATTAAAAAGTTGAATGAGAGTGAAATTGAAAAAAAAATATAATTTCATAAATTATCTCAAATAAAATAAATAATAATCAAAATAATAGAGATCAAATCTAAAAAATAAAAAAAATTGAAAGATGAAGAAATTAAAATAATAATAATTAACATTTCATAAATTATTTCAAATAAAATAAGTAACAATCAAAAAAATGAGTACCAAATTTGATAGATGAAAAATTTCAATTAAAAAATGATAAGGGAAAAGCAAATAAAAATTATAAAAATGAGGACCAAAATTAATATAAAAATTAAATTCTAAGGGATGAAGTTGAAAAACAAATATTCAAAACAAAATATATATAGCAATCAAAAGTTTGAGGACCAAATTTGATATAATCAGCAAATAATGACTTTTCTAAATTTTTCACAACTTCCGGAAAGTATTTTTCGTCTAAAATAAAAGGAAAACATTTTCTTGAAAACCAAGCTAAATTTTCCTTTGACTGGAAAGTGTTTTCCGTTGACTAACTTTTCTAATGGCAAATAAACACAGGAAAGTTTGAAAAGTGGTTTCCTGAAAACCACTTTCTAGGAAACAAACATGGCCTGAAAAAGAAAAAAAAATATATCCACTAATAGTAAAGGTAAAGTTGAAACTCCTACTTCTTGTAATAATGACAAAATGTTTTTGTTGTTTGGGAGTTGGTCATGTTGCTTCGTGGTGTCTAAACAAGTTAGCTATGGTTATAAAGTTTGAAAAGTGGTTTCCCGAAAACCACTTTCTAGGAAACAAACATGGCCTGAAAAAGAAAGAAAATATATCCACTAATAGTAAAGGTAAAGTTGAAACTCCTACTTCTTGTAATAATGACAAAATGTTTTTGTTGTTTGGGAGTTGGTCATGTTGCTTCGCGGTGTCTAAACAAGTTAGCTATGGTTATAAAAGCTCATAATAAGATTGTGATCGATGGGGAGATTAATGATGAGATGAAGATAACCAACTTGAGGATGATAGTGCTGATTGTGTTAAGTATCCACTTAAAGGGGAGGCATTTATGGTAAAACGAGCACTGAATTTACAAGTTAAGATGATAGATTTGGAAGAGAAACAAGAGAACATCTTTCATCTAAGGTGTCATGTTCAGAATAAGATATGTAGAATGATTATTAATATTAACAATTGCACTAATATAGCTAGTACTAATTTGGTAGATAAATTAAACTTGTACACTACAAAACACTTTATTTCATATAAATTGCAATAGTTACATGATTGTAGAGAAGTGAAAGAGCTTAAACAGGTTTTAGTTGCATTCTTTATTGGGAAGTATTATGATGAGATGTTGTGCCTATGCATTTATGCATGCTAATCATTTATTTTTGTGTAAGACTTTGCAATATAATCGAAAAGTTATGCATGACGTGTTCAAAAATAGATTTTGTTTTTATGAAAGATAGGAAATCTCTTGTTTCTTTAACATCTAAGCAATTTTATGATGATTAATTGAAGCTAAAAAATAAAAATATGATTGATAGGAGAGTTTATATGTGAATGAGAGGTGTATTCAGATTTTTTTTTTCTTTGCCAACAAAATTATGTAGGGTTTTGATGGCGATCCTTTACTTCAGGTTGATGGTGTTTTATTGTCTTTAAAATTTTTTTTACATGTTACATATTCAGACGAATCATCTTGAAGAGAGAATGAATGATATGCCTAAGAAGAGGTTGAACAAGAAAATTTGAATTCTAGTGTAATTATGCTTCTTCTTCAATTTTACACCATCGAGCATAACTCTCAACCTGATTGTTTGATCAAGATGAAATTTTACCATGGTTTTTCAAACATATTTTTCTACATTGGGTTAACATTTTAGATCAATCAAATTTCAGGAAGGTCTTTCCATACAAGTTAAAAAATGTGATATCGATTTTGTTATTTGTTGCATTTTGACTTGTAAACTTTCTATTTAGAGAAGATTCTTTTCCTCATAACACAAGGATATTCATCAACTTATTTTGAGGAATTTTCTAGTTCTAAAAGTTTATTTAATGGGCACCAACATAGTTTTCAAATGTGGTAAAAATTCCTTAATATTCCAAAATCTTTCTCTTACAATGATTCCTTATTTGTCCTAGTTACACAAAGAAATGAGGGTTAAAGTATTTAATGACAGATTACTATTAGGTTGAATTATTTCTTTGTATTAATCTGAATTATTTTAAGGTTTTATTTTATTATTTGGATATGTATATTCAGTTTAGGGCTTGTGTTTTAGTTTGAACTAGTTTTAGCCAAAAATCAATGTTTTTGGATTGTTTTAGACATTAGACTATTGTTAGTTGATAATTAGCTTGGGCCCATAAGGGTCCATTTTGGTTATTTAGGAGGACTATATATATATATATATATATATATATATATATATTTTTGTAATATCTAGTAGCCATGATATTTTGAATAAACTTGTATTTTAAGTTATGCAACACCTTTCTGTTTGTTAGAACAAAGAACATATTTGAATTATTAAGGTATAACTAACCTTGTGGTGTCTTTGTATATTTTGGGTTTTTATTTTGCTATAAATAATGGGTCTAAGTTCAATTTTCAATACATTTGGTTCTTAAATGTAAGGTTTTCTTTGGGTTAAGGTTTCTATCCAAACCTGATTTTCAGCTTCCTTGGGTTTTTAACTACTTCTTTATGGGTTTCTGGATTTTTATATTCATGGGGTTCATATTAATAATAATGGTGATGTTTATCTGCTAGGGTTTTGTTTGATGCTACGCTGAAGAAATAAGTGGTCTTTTGGAATGCGATGATTGGTTGATACTGTCAAAATAAGCAAACCTATGAAGCATTAAAATTATTTTGTGAGTTCTAGTTAAGCATTTTTTTCAACTATTGCTACTTTGTGTGCTCTAGAATTGGGTGAATAGGTAAATCTATTTTTTTAGAGGAAGAAACTTGATAGAGTAGTTAATGTATGTATTTACTTATCGATATGTATGTAAAACATGGAGAAATATCAAACGCAAGAAAGTTTTCTAACAAGACCCCTAAAAAGGAGACGGGTTTCTAAAAGGCTTTGATAAATGGATTTGCAGTGAATGTACATGCTAGTGAAGCATTGGAGGATTTTTTGGAGATGCAAGAGGAAGGAATTGTGAGTCATTTGATTCCTTTCTTTCCAAATACAGCAAAAAAAAAAAAAACACCAATGATGCCCAACATTTTTTAATGAAATGCCTAGAAGGAATTTGTGTTCATGGAATTTTGGATGGTATTATTATAAGTATAAATTATAAATGGAGATTTTGTTATTTTGATGCTACAGGGGCTCTTTAATCATTAAAATGAATATAATGGCAAATCTATAAATAATCAGATTTTTTATTGAATTGTTTTTAGGATGTTAAGTGTTAGTACATGTATAAAGTTCAGGAAGCAAATTATAATTTCTCAAATCTTAAATTGAAAATGAAAAATGGACCAGAATACAGGAGTTTTTTTTGTAATTATCCCGTATTTCTTTAGAATAACTCAAATGGATGTGAACACTACTTTTTTTTTCTCTGAAAGGGACTTGGGATGAAGATATATTAATGGAATAACATAAAGATCTTATAAATAAAGTAAATGAACATATGCCTTGCAAATTAAAGAAATCCATTTAAGGACTTAAACAAGCTTTTAAGAAATGATATATTAAGTTTAATGATATCATCACTTCTTTCATATTTAAAGAAAATATCGTTAACCAATGTATATATCTAAAGTTCAATAAGAGCAAGTTTATCTTTTTAGTCCTAGATGTGGATGATATTTTGCTAGCAAGTAGTGATTTTGGTTTGATGTATGAAACCAAATATTATCTTTCTAAGATCTTTAAGATGGTTGATATGGATGATGATCCTATGTCATTAGCATAGAAGAGATCGATCTTGATTATCTTAAAAATGTTATATTAATCAAGTCTTTAAGAGATATAACATGTAGTTTTGTTTAGTCCAATTATGAAAGGTGATAAATTAAATGAAAACCAATGCCCAAAAAATGACTTGAAACAATAATACATAAAGAGTAATGGGAATGTAAATGCTAGAGTAACCCACGAATTGAACACTAGAGGCAGTAAAAAGAGTTATGAGATATCTACAAGGGATAAAAGATTATATGCTCATATATACAAAATCAAATCAGCTTAAAGTGATTAGATACTCAAATGTAGACCTTGTTGTCTATATAAATAGTAGGAAATCTATGTCAGGTTATATATTTATGTTGGTTGGTGGGACAATTTCATAGAAGAAAGCTAAACAATTAATTATTGCTTCATCTACGAAGGAAGTTGATTTTATAGCTTGTTTTAAGGTAACAAGTCATGCTTTGTGGTTACGGATCTTATCTCAAGACTTGGTATTGTTGACTTGATCAAGGTTGTTAATTTCATTCTGTTCCAGCCGAAATAACTAGCATACCTCATACCATTTTAAGAAATTGAAAAAAGTAGAACAAATTTCATTTCTCTCACGATCTTGGATCATTCTTAAATTTTGGTTGAGGTGTTCTAGATTACTTTATTCTTTATATTTTGGATAATTCTTTGATTGTAATTACGATTAGGTATGATTCTCTCTATTTCTCTTTCTTGGTAAATATATGTGGAGTAAATATTCAAAAGAATAAAGGATAACTGCTACTGAATTATATTGTGTGGTGTGGCAAATTTGAAGAATGGAAAGACCCATTAGAGGAAGCTTTAGCCGAAGACAAAGGAATGTAAGTACGCTCTACTACTTTTGTAATGCCGCAAACTTCTATTATGGTCTTCACCTTTAAAATAATGCATAGACATGAGAAATGAGGTAATACACACACAACATCATGATGATATTCTTATGCTCACCTTCCATTAATTTCATCAATTAACAATATGATTTTGGGTTACTTAGTTGCCAAAATTGCTTGAATAGCAAGCAATTGAGAGGAAAATAACAATCTTTTTACCTATAAATAAATGGTTATAAAAGCAGAGGAGGTATTACTTAGGGCATTCACCCAAAAAAAACATTCTGCATACATACCACACTTTCTTAAAAATAGAAAAAAAAATTCAAACAAAAAGGAACGTGACTCTCCCCAATGAAGGAAAAAATCCATCACCTCTCACATTCAAGAAAGTGAGCTCCTCATTCAACTGCACCATCACCATTGAATCTAAGATTGTGAATTCTGTTTTGGTAGGTATTTTGTTTTTTCAATTAAAATGGAATATTTTAGTTTTGGAGTATTTCGGCGTGCCGTTTTGGAGTTGTATTGTTTATATATATATTCAACAAACATAATTCAAATTCGAGATAAATTAATTATAAATTATGCAATACAAACACAATACCAAATAAATATAATTTTAAAATTTAAAATATTTCTAAATAGTCAAGATTAAATAGATCTTTAACTTGAAGTAATTCAACTTATACAAAACATCAAAATATTATGAAAGTAAAATGTTTTAACACAAATATTTTAAATATAAAGTTAGGTAAATGTTATCAAAACTAATAGAATCTAAAGCATCCCTTGTTTTGCTCAAATTCCTACAAAGTATAAACATGAATATAAACCATATATATTAGTGATAAATTTAATTTTAAAAAATTAATATCATTGTTAATGAAAATAGTAATAATAATTTTCAATATTATTATTAATATCATTGTTATTGAAAATAGTAATGAAAAATAGCTTTTTATAATTGGGTAGTTTAATTAATTAAATTGAACAAAGTTTAATTTAATTCAATAGCTTTTCAAGAGCGGAACGGAACATGTGAAATGAAACCAGAACATTCCGGGCGGAATTTAGCCGAAAAATCCGGAACGGACCGAGATTTAAAATGAAATAAAATTTGTTCCGTTTTGTTTTATTTTTTAAATTGATATGAAATTTTTCAGCTATTCCGAGCAAAATAAAACAAAATTGACAACCTCAATTGAAACAACCCCCCAGTAGCTGTCCAACCAGTTGATTCTTCCCAAACCAGTTGTCCTCAATCTTTCTCCGGCTCCTCTCCTGGAGACATAGAAAACACTCTTCAAAATAAAAGGGAAAAAAACACATGACCCTTACCCTTAAACAAGAAGAAACCCGTGACTAGCCTTTCAGGTGATGAGAAAATGAACTCTCTCTTTTAAAGCAAAGGAAGATCGTGACTGGACTTGAAAAGAAGAACAAGTGGTCCTCCTCCCATTCATTCCTTGATTCATGACTGATCTTCATTGATGGTGAGCACCACCACAACAACGATTACTTCTGCATCCTCTCTGTTCAATGGCAGCCACCATAGCTAGTCTTCACACCGATAGTTGCAGCAGCAGCAGCACCATCAGCATTCCATGATTACTTATGCATCTTCTTTGTCTAATGGAAGCCACAGTGCAGCTGAAGTTTTCATTAGTGTCCAGCAGCAACTTCATCACCTCTGCTGCAGCCTTAAGCAACATAGTCTCAGCCGTGAGCAGCAGCCGCATCTCCTCTGTTACAGCCGCGAGCAGCCATTAACTCAACTGTGACCAGTAGTAGGAGTTATAAGCCTCAGCAGCCTTGCCTCCTTATTTCTTCTCCCTTGAAGAATCTGCAGTAGCAGACAGCTCCAGTGACATCTACAGCTTCTTTTCTGGTCATGGCAGCCACAACAACCAAGCAACAATCTCTTCCTCTCCTCTGGACCAGCACCATGAGCACAACCTTTAAACGGTGATATTTTCTTCCACGACTTCCAGCCTCTCTTCTCAGTCCAGTAGCAGCCGCAAGATCTTCATCCTCTCAATCTAGCAAAAAGCAGACTCTCCTCTTACTCCAGATCAACATTCAGCAACGGACAACTACTTCACCTTCATAGCCCTTCCCCCGTGACATCATAGAACCAACAGCACCTGCAAGCAAAGGAAGTTAATTTATAGGCTAAGTACTTAATCGGTCGGTTACATGTGTTAGTATTTTATTTATATAAAAGATATTTAATTATATTAAATAAAAGCATTATTTATTTTTAATATTTAATTTATGAATTTAATTTTTGATAAATAAATCTAGAGTAAAGATAAAATTCATGAAACAAAAACACTTTGCAAAAGATATTATAATTATGGGATTTTATTTCATAAAGTATCATTTCTAAATGTTCATGCATGTTCATGCTCTCTTAATACTAGATATTTATTAAAGTCGTAAAGAATAATACATATAATACATATTATGTGCTTTCGTTATTAAAGTCGTAAAGAATAATACATATAATACATATTATGTGCTTTCGTTTATGAAAAGAAGCAATTATTCTTATAAGATAAGGTATAAGGGATACCTAAAACTAACATGTATGTGCTTCTCATAAGACATGTACACTGAACTGATCTACATGAGAATCTCATATGGAATTATCACTTGTATCCATGAAAAAGCTCACGTGACGATCGTGTAAGTTATTCTTAGACTTGAGATCACTAAGTTATCTTATATAAGGAATGTTATGTTTTGATTATGTTACATGTTATCTTCGTAAACATAACAAATGGACAAACATTGGATATAACATAAATTATATGAAGGTTTTTGAGTGATTAAGAGAGGATTCATCACCCTATGTGAATTAAGAAAATGTTTCAAATGTTCTCAAATATTATTGATTGTTAAATCCTTGTGCAAGATGGAATAAAATTTGAAAGAATGAGATTTGAAAAGAGTTTCAAATCTTATTCAAATGATCAATGACTATAATATTGCGAACAAATATGATTTGAAACGGCAGATACAGTTCATGCTAAAATGTCTAAATAGAAACATTATTGATGAAAGAATAATAATCACATTGAGAAACCCGTCATTGAAAGGTTAAGTTAAACCACTTATAATTTTTCTAATATTTGGGGGGTCATGACACGTTGTTAGACGGTGCACTTGATTTTCAAATATAAATTAATCAATTATTGAATTGATAATAAATTAAATTATATGATTTATTTAATTCTATTTATTTAGAATTATAATTTATATTCGGGCCAACATATTAGAAACTTAACAGGTCACACACATCAAGAACCATTCGTTAAAAATTAAACTAGGATAATTATTCAAGTGTAATATGATTGAAAATAATTTGAAAAATTAATCACTAGAATGTATTTAATTCAAGGATTATAATTCTAGTCTTAGAATAATCAAGTAGGGACTTGATTGATTAAATTTTGAAAATTCTCCTTAAATAATATATGGATATTATTTATGGGAAAATAAATATTTTGTTATTTATAGAGATTTTAGGATTCCTTATAAATATAAAGTTATGCCTCTTATTTTAAAGGGGTTATTTGTTTGACAGAAAAACTATGTAAGTCACTGAATAAAAAGCTAGCACTCTAAGTATAACAATCTATCTCTCCTAAATAGGAACTTAGAATACTTCTTACTGGTGGTTCACGTAAATTATTGTTAAAGACCAGATAATTAGACAACTTGTGGTTTACAACAACTTAGCCTTTAAAAAATTATTTAAAGCCAGAAAAAATTAAATCTTTAAATAATAAATTTTTAAATAACTTTAAATCTGTCTGGTAAGATTATATAAACTCCTAAATAATACCTTAAATTTATTAGTTTTGCTGCAGTATGATTTCGATAACCTAACAAAGGAGTCGTGTCGCAGCTTCAAGAGTTGCCACGTATCAGTGCTAGCCCTAAAAGCTTTGACAACTTAGGCGCGGGTAAGTTTCTTCTCCCACTTTCATGCTTAAATGATTTTTCCGTATTGAAAATCAATAAGAGTCCATCAAATTATTTTCTCCTATTATGATAATGGGTAGGTTTAGATTAAATTTGAACTCTAGCTTGATAAATTATATGGGTTTATGCTTTTGCTAAAGCCCACTCATTTTTTTATTTATGTGGGTCTTGAATAATTAGGCTGACATTTAACTTAAACCCTTCAGTTTTGTTTGGTTTTTAGCAAATGCGTCCCTATAAAAATTCCAAGCCTTGTTTTTTTTGTTTTTTTAGTGCTTTTTAAAACATAGTCTTAACCAATTTTTAATTAAAATTTAAGAATTAATTTTGCAATTATTTTTGAGTTCTGTTTTTTTTATTGTTTGATATTAAATATTCGAAATTGTGACCTACACGCGAGGCGTTTTTTAGGTATTAAATAAATTAATTTTCTTTTACAAAAACAACAAAAAAATCTTTCTTTCAAAAATACAACTTTATTTTAAATTGCAAACGGCCAAATCCTAAAAAAATCTTCATGTATATTTTTTTAAAAAATAAAAATTGTATTTTTATCGTACTTTGAAAAATACAAAGAAAAATAAAGTAATGGGTATCATAACAAGTTTATGATAATGCATTAGAATTTGATCAAAATTTCAAAAACACTATTAATATTTTAGCCTTAGAAATGTTAGGTTTTAGTCTGATAAGATAAAGATCTTGTTTAGAAAAATTATTTTTGAACCTTAAACAGACCAATGAATAAAAACACGACCTTAGAAAAAACAATCAATTAGCAATGCAGCTCATCATAGATAGGTGCATTAAGAGTGGTGCGTTTTTTCCATGCACAACTAGTCGCCTTATCCAAAATCTTGTAGACCATTAAGTTTTCTAATGACCATAATACTTGATGATGACTCTTAAACCCTATTAATCATATTTTTATGATTGTTTCCCAACACTTCCAAAACCCTCCTTGATCTAGGAGTCATATCCATCATTGAATGCTGTACATGACACGACAACACATATAACATGAAATTCTCTTATCTCATCAAAAGTCTTTCCTAAACACAATTACTCACACCTACACATTTAATAAACATATAATACCACAAAATTTTAAGCAAGGTTTTCCATCTCCCCCAATTTCTCCCATGGCTAACCATAAGAACATAAGAATTTATTAAACAAAATTCAATTTTTTTCTTCAATTGTTGTTGTTATTTTAACCATTAATATACCCATCAACCAACAATTCATCAAAACAACCATTCCCATAAAAATTACATAAACCGTAGAATTTTATTTTTGGGGGGTTTTCATCTCATCATCACCAAATAACTAAAACAAGAAAAATAACTATAGAAAACATCTTACTTACACAAATTCAACTCAATTAATGGTTTACTTTCCAAGCTATCCTTAAAGCCTTCTTCTTCCTCCAAATAATGTTTGTTTCTCTCTCTATGTTCTAACCTTTTATTGTTCTTCCTAGCCCATTGATTTTTAGCATCAATTTCTTCCTAACTCATTCTCTTTCCAAGAATTAAGAAGAAAAGAAAGAAGAAGAAGAAATAATAAGAAACTTTACCTCCTCCGTTTTTGCTGCTGAAATTTTGGGCCAACTTACAAGGAAAAGGAAGGACAGGTTGTTTTTGTATAATTATAAAAATAATTATACAGGTAAATGCAGGGTTTATACCGATAATCAGTTTTATTTATAAGCAAATTTATATTTTTATGTACTTAGAGTTCCATTATATTTTCCATTAAAGGTTTTTTCCTAATTCATGAATTTTTTTTTAATAATATATTATCTAGTTAGAATTTATTCGATTTATTATGATGTCCACCATACTATTTTATCAATTTAAAACCGGGGGTTTACAAATTTTACTTATTATGGCTTACACAGAGCATTT
>Ga0325405_1004344_pt1 | contig 14507 bp, 9 predicted proteins | sample PopdelMetagenome_21_FD_205663 | JGI IMG/M metagenome (GOLD analysis project Ga0325405, IMG submission 205663) | Populus deltoides microbial communities from Bellville, Georgia, United States - Xylem-Control-R2 | ecosystem: Host-associated > Plants > Phyllosphere > Stem > Wood/Secondary xylem... | reverse complement strand
CATCACTCAATTACTATTTACAAATCTTAATCCTATAGGCGGTCCAACTAAAAGCCCCGATGTTCACACGTTTAAGACAAAGCTCATGTGATATAGTAAACCCGGTTCCAGAGAATAACAAATCAAGTTAGTTTTGTTTTGTAAGTTGCTCATAACTTTCCAATTAGAACCAAAACTCAAATCTCTCAATCTCTTCTTTCTTTAATTTTTTTGTTCTTTCTCTTAATCTAAAAAAGAGGAGACAAATCTATCGAAACTAGGGTTTCTCATTCTCATTCATCTGTTCGGATACAAGCTCGAAACACAATCACAACTCCTTGTTTTTAAGGTATCCGCATTACATTACGCTTGTAATCTGATCTTGATTTTTTGAACCTATAGCCTTCTTTTAGCAATTGATTGGTTTCTTGATCCTGAGATTGATTCAGCCAAGAACGCGAAAGAAAGTGAATATTTTGATTTTTCAAATTTCTTATTTATTTAGTAATAATATTGAGTTCACGTGCATCTGGTGAGCTTGAGAAATCTGTTTTCTGCTCGCTTTGTATGGATTGGGAGAGATCTATTTTTGGTACAATTACGTCCTTTTCTATTTTAGATTTTCTTTTGGATGATTCTTTATTTTGATATTAAATTCTTTATTTTTCATATGTGAATTTATTGTATAGACTAGTGGCAGTTCATTGAACCCGTGCCTTGTAATTTTTCTTTTCTTATTCATTAAATTTATGTAAATTCATTGTATTTATCAGTGATAGTTCATCGAACCTGTGCCTTGTAATTTTTCTTTTCTTATTCTTTGATTTTTTTTATTTGATGTTAAATTTTGGATGGAACCAAAAATGTGAAAAAAAATCCAACCTTTTCGAAGTTTTTTCATCATGAAAGTGAAAATCATAAGGAAAACATGAAGGGCAATTTCTTTTCTTTTTTTGTTTCATTTAAAGCTAGTTGGTTTTGTTGCTGCATATAAGGTTGCTATCTTCTTTTTGGTTGTCAACATCAGTTACTCTATTTTGTGTGTTAACACTGTGTTTATTGTTGATTCCTTTCTACAGGGGTAAAGTACTCGTTGTCTTGCCTATTTCCGCTCTTCAATCATCAGACCTTGGATTAATTGCAGTTTGTTGAGTTTTTCTGTGATCAATTTGCTAGGTTGATTTTTTTGTTGATTTAATGGCTGTGGCATTTACCAATCTTTCATGGTGGTTATGGAGTGGAAAGCATCAGGAACCCAGAATTTCAAATGGGTCTTCTTTAAACGCAAGACCTGACTCAGATTTGTGGGAATCGTCGGATACTCTGAAATTTCCTTTGGTTCAGACTAATGTGGCATCCTCCTCTAGAAGGGTTAAGAGAAAATGGCACAGCCGGGAAGAGCGGAAAATTGATAGGGAATATGATGTTGTTCTTGTGCCATCTGATGGTGGCTGTGTTTCAGGGTCAGAGTCTGATGACTCTGATTATTCCATTGGGTGGTTAGAGCCTCATGGACCTGAATTTCAGAGTGATGATGATACGGACAACAGTTTTGCTGTGCTGGTCCCATGTTATGGCCGTGTTCAAGATAATGCCTTTGAGGATAAAAAGAACAATCTGTTTGGTGCTATTGTTAACATTCCAGATGGTAAGAGCCATTGCTCTTCCAGAGTTCTTTTTATATTTTGGTTGCTTCTACAAAATCTTCTATTTTCCTCTTCCACTGTTAGTGTAGGTTTCCTTATGCTGTGTTGATTAATAGTTTTCTAGGTAGATTGTCACGCAATTAGTATTGCAATAACCATGGTGTAAAGGATGGTGAAGTGTTTAGAACTGTTTCTGCTACCTTACTTGTCAGCTCTCCTTTCAATGATAAATGAACAGGCTATTATGAAATCATTTAAAACAAAAAATGATTACTGTGATGTGGCAAGGAAAGTCATTCAACGTCTTCTGTACGCAGGCAATCTTAACTAAGTTACACAAAGAATGCGATTGCCTAAGAGAGCCTTTACTTCTAAATTGGAATGCAATTTGCTATAGTTATTTACAATAGTCGTTTTGGCATGGGCTATAATCTAGCCATAATTTATTAGACATTAAGAGGTTTAAAAAGGAGAAACATCTAACATATTTCTAGGTTTGAGAGCCTTGAACAGCAATCTGAATTATTTCACACCAGTGTTTCATTTTGTCCCATACTGGTTGGTTACTTTGGTAGTCAGCTAATTGAGCAGTTGCTTGTCACTGCATAAAAGGATGCTTGTTTGAATTCCATACATAATCAATGCACAAAAATATCTCCTACATTATTAGGTGTTTAGGTGTTGCCTTCTATTTCCCTTTTCCTCTTTCCAACAAGGTTCAGAAGAGGAAAATTGATCCGCATCTTGCATACATACATATATATATATATATATATTTGTGATTATGTATCTGGATATCTACTCTACTTGATGAATTTTATCTTATGAATTGTTGTTCCTGGTCAGCTTTTAGAAGCAGGATGCTTGTTGATTGGATTCTTTGTGGGAAACTGTATTTTTGTAATTGCTTTCACTTGCCTCATGTCAACAAGACTCTGAACCCTACCTCCTGAACTACCCTTGCTTTGCCCTTCCCGCCCTTCATATAGTTTTGCCATATCTCGGCACTCATCCCAAGATTTACATTTATCTTTCTTTGAGAAATGTTTTGCAATTACCTTTAAGATATGTTTTGCAATTTGCATCAGCTGAACTATTGAATGATCACAATTTGAGCGCAGCTGATGAAATTTAAGAAAAAGAAACGAGTACTGAACTCCACTCCTATTTCTTGTTTATCTATGCTTATTGGCTTTTTGCTGTTTAATCCCTTTTGTGATTTCATATTGATTGCAAATATATTCATCTAAGTGGTTGGTGGAAGCAAAATGTATTTTTTCTCTTTCAACCTGTCTTAAAATGTGATTGTTTCTCTGTGCTGAGTTCTTACTTTATTTAACTTCAATGTGCAGAGAGCAAGAAATACATGGAACAGTGGCTTTCTTCCGTCCAGAACATCTGACATTTAGTGCTGCTAATGATTTCACTTTACTGTTCATTGTGCTATACTTCTGTAACTGCCGGGTCTTCTGGCAGAACCCATCCTTCTGTTTAACGTAGAAAATATTGTACATAGATATGGGGAGGACTTGAAAGAAAAAGAAAAAAAAAAGGCAAAAAGAAAAAAAAGAAGAAAAAAAGAGTGTAGCTGGTCGGGTTTATTGCTTGCCAGTAGAAGAAGATTGCTGATGTTCTTCTTATCCTAGCTAGTACTAATATATGCTGAAAGTGGTGGGTTTTTTTGGCTTCTAATCATTTCTTGACCGTGAAGGAGTTTTCCCCTGCAGCTGCCCTCCCTCGTCACTGTCCACGATTGAGGAGATTAATGTGTGATGGCAGATACCTCAGCGAGAAAAATAAGAGACAGAGAGAGAGCGTTTTGTTGCGCGTGCTTTTAATTCTTTGATGTAAATATGGCTGCGCATACAGAAGCAGGTTCATGCTTCATATTCTACTGTAAAAACTATGTAAATAATTGCAGGAATTGTGTACATATTGTATAGTGATCGAATCCTCTCTCGCTATCTCTCGAAACTTGTGTCCTCTTAAACTGTTGGGATTCGTCATTTGTACGGTGATAGCTTGTGGCACATTTCCCGTTATCCGTGTTAATTGTCACCTAGTCCCTGTGTAGTTCACAACAAACCAATCAATTTCTTCAATGATAAAAATTTCTTGACTCTTAGTATAAAAACATATCTTTCCTCTATCATCAAATCTCTCTCCCCTCTTCTATTTCTTAAATAATAAAAGAAAACAACATGAAATGGAAAAATATTTAGAAATATAGAGATCATATATAATATAATTTTCGGGACCGATTGATTTGTTTTTCTAAACTACAGGCAGTAAATTATAATTAACCCCCCACTGTAAATTCCTGGTGGAGTTTTGATTTTGTTGAAGTGTTTTTCTTTGTTACCGGAAAGACAACAGACAGCAAGTCACGTCCTAAGTGGTATTATATACGACTATAGTCTGTCTGCCTCTGCCAGTGCCACATGGTAAATTACAGAAAGAGATCGTGTTTTGGACCGAAACATATCTTAACCTTATTTTGTTTTAAAAACATAACAATACCGTACCAAAGGTTTATTTTATTGACCGACAGAATTGATTTATACTTGTTATTCTGTTTTCATTTTTGGAGTAAATGCTGAAACAACAGAAATCGGTTCGTAATTTTAACCGGAAAAACAGAGTGGCACTGTGTGTGTCAACTTTCGGTTGATTGAAAGAAGATGGGCATTTTGCCAAAAATAGAAGAAGAAGAAGATAAGCACAAACAGTTTGTTCAGTTTTAACAAATTGAAGAGCCACTACTTTTTATAAATAGTCGAACTTCTTGAAAAAATAAGATGGGAGTCCATTTCTAAGCCTAACAGACCATGCCATGATTGCCCATGTAACAAAACAACGAAAATAAGCAGCAAAAATCCTGTCAAGCAACTAGCAATCAAAGAAAGGGAGCATACCCCCCCCCCCCCCTCTATTCTAGGAAACAACCTGCCAAATCAAGGATCCTTCAGCATGGCCGCATCCATCGAAGAGTCCCTGTCGATGTTGAGGCTGTCAAAGGCACAAAATTTGGCCCTAAATATCCTCTTCCGCTGCTCATTAGAGACCCTCTAGGCAAAAGCTGTGTTTATCTATCGGCAAAATCTTCTTTCTCGTCTTCTTTGACAATTATCATCATCAATATCTTATCCCGAATGCGTTGAATCTCTTTTGCATTTTGAGGGAGGGAAAAGGCAGGTACAATGCTGCAGAGAGCAGCAAGCAATGCATATTCATGGTGGTGGGCAAGCCACATCAGGACAAAACATTCAAAATGGCTGGAAGAAAACCTCCAAGGTGGGTACTTTTGTCTTCTTTTATTCATCTGTATATGTTTCTAAGAATTACTGGTCTTCTGTATGGTCTCTTTCGGTGATCTAGAATCTAGATTGGTGCATAACTAGTCCTGTCTTCTTATTGGTCAATTGTCCGCAACAACATGCCAGGTTCCTTTAAGTTTTCCGTTTGGAGATTTGCTAGGTTACACAAGGGAAAGGCTTTATTCAGTCAGAATGTGTGTGTGTGTGTGTGTGTGTGTTATGTTCTTGATTATTTTACATGCTCAATGGCAACTAACTCTATGTTTATTATACAAACGAAGAGATCGAAATCAATTCTGCTTCCGATGATCCCACATTGTTTAAGATTAATCGTGCATTTGCTTACCAATTCTCCGTTTTTTTCACAAAACATGTGAAGAAAATTATAAAAAAGCAAGAAACCAGGAAAATGACAGAGATAACATTTTCAAATATGTCTAGCTTAGACTATGGTTGTATAAGAATATTCAAGTCTGTTATATACTGACATATATGGCTCTTCTTTCTTTTGTTTTTGATTTTTAGTTTAACACACTTTTGATATGACAGATATGGAGGAAAAGGTTAATAACATGCTCAAAATCATTGAAAATTCGGGGGACACCTTCGCTCAAAGAGCTGAGATGTACTACAGAAGGAGGCCAGAACTTATAAACCATGTGGAAGACTCTTACCGGGCATATCGAGCATTGGCAGAGAGATTCGATCATCTGTCAAAAGAGCTGCAAAGTGCCAACCGCACCATTGCCACTGTCTTCCCAGAACAAGTTCAGTTTGCCATGGATGATGATGATTTTGAAGAAAGTGATCCCACAATATTCGAATCTGATGATCCCAACGAAGCACACAAGGTCTCCAAAGCAAATATTCCAAAGGTACCCAGCATGCCAAAGAAAGATTTCAGAAGCCAAACAATGTTATTGTCCAGAAAGGGGCAGCAGCTAAATAGAACTGCTAGCTCTGCTAAAGCCAATGTGCCTCCAAGTTCAGGCCTTAGCCGAGAAGAGGCTGCAGAGAAAACTGATAAGCTTCAGAAAGAAATTTTGGCACTACAAACGGAGAAGGAGTTTGTACAAAGCGTATCTGAACGATGTCAAGCTAAGTGCGGGGGAATTGAAAATCAGATAACTGAAATGCAAGTGACAATCAGCGGTTTACAAGATGAGTTTGGTATCAGCAATGTTATTGATGATAATGAAGCCCGAACTTTGATGGCTGCCACTGCTCTAAAATCATGTAAGGATACTTTGGTTAAGTTGCAAGAGAAACGGGAGCTATCAGCTGAAGAGGCTAAAGCAGAGAACCGAAGGATTAGGGAAGTCCAGCAGAAGTACGTAGCCCTTAAAGGTGAGTTTCTTTCTGACCAATCAGATCTGCTGGAGCCTGCTGATGAACAGGAGGCTGAATCAGAAGATATAGATTCAAATGATACGAATTTGTTGCGAGAGAAGATTAAAGGTGAGCTGGAAGCAGATTTAAAATCATCCCACACTGTGATGCAACTGGCCGAGAGAATTGATGAACTAGTTGAGAAGGTTGTGAATTTGGAAACTGCAGTCTCTTCTCAAGATGCTCTGGTAAACAGACTAAAATCTGATTCAGATGGGCTCCAGACACACATCAAGATTCTAGAAGAGGATAAGGCGACTCTGATGGAAAATTCAGAGAAAATGAGCAACAAGCTAAGAGAGTTGGAAGAGGAGTTGCGTAGAGTGAAATGCCTCAACGAAAAAATCAAAGATCAAAACAAAAACCTTCTAACACGTTTAACTGAAGCAAGTTGTGCCATTGATCATTTGTCAGTGAAGTTACAAACAGTTAAACCAGACAAGGAAGTTGAGAAAGAAGAATCAATCCAAGAATCAGGAGCTGCTGTTGATGTCAAAGCAGGCAGGGGGGTCGAAGAACAAGAAGAACATCTGGCTTCTTTCAATGATGCATTTGTATCGAAGGCCATGGAAATGGAAAAGGAAGGGAGGAAAGATGATGTTCCTGATGTCAATAGTTTTATCAAAGCAGAGGAATCTGGACCAAACCAAAAGCTCACTGCCATAACTGATGATCATGTCCCCACACATGATCAGAGAGATTTGCATGAGGAAGAAAATGATCTTGCTGCTCGGCTAGAGGAACTGGGAATAGATGAAGAGGATCAACCCAACTGGAGACAGTTGTTGGCGAGTGGGTTAGATGACAGGGAAAAGCTTCTGCTGGAAGAGTATACTTTGGTCCTCCGGAATTATACTGAAGTAAGAAAGAAGCTCGGTGACGTTGAGAAGAAAAATCGAGACGGTTTCTTTGAATTGGCATTGCAGATTAGGGAATTAAAGAATGCTCTTGCCCTGAGGGATGAAGAGATCCAATCTTTGCGTGAAATGAGCTCTCACCAACAAAATCTCAATGAAAATAATGATGGTGATTCGACAAAATATAAGTACTCACATGCAGAAGGTTCTCCCGACCTTATGACACAAGCAGCTAGCTTCCTGGATTCAAATCTTTCATCTCCAAGTTCACCTCCGCGGCCAGTTTTTGACTCGGAGCACGAACATCATGTAGAAGCCAGAGGAAGAATTGGTGAATTAGCTGTATCTGGAGGTAATAGAAGGTACTCTGCGAAAGAGGTTAGCAATGTGATCAAGATGAAACGTGCAAATTCACCCCATGTTCCTTCAGCTGTAGAAGAAAAGATCCGTTCAGATATTGATGGACTGCTGGAGGAAAATCTGGAGTTCTGGTTGAGGTTTAGCACCACGTTGCATCAGATACGAAAGTTTCAAACTTCAGTCCATGACTTAAAGGTGGAGCTATCAAAAGTAAGAGATAAAACAAGGCGAGATGGAAATGATAAGAGTCAATATATCATCTCAGAGACTCGGCCAATATTCACACATTTGAGAGAAATACAAACTGAACTAACATTATGGCTGGAGAACAATTCGGTAATGATAGATGAAATGCATGCTAGACATGCATCTTTATGCAATATTCAAGATGAGCTGTCGAGAGTTTCCAATCCAAGTTCCAAAGAAGAAGAGGCTGAGCTAAGTGAATATCAAGCAGCTAAGTTTCAAGGTGAGATTCTCAACATGAAACAGGAAAGCAACAAGGTTGCAGATGAGCTGCAAACCGGTCTGGATCGTGTGAGAGGACTCAAGGTTGAAGTGGAAAGGTTACTCACAAAACTGGACGAGGAGCTCGGGATTTCAGCATCTAAAAATAGGAGTTCATCACACAAAGCTAGAATCCCCTTGCGCTCTTTCTTGTTTGGTGTCAAGTTAAAGAAACTTAAGGGACAAAAGCAGTCAATCTTCTCATGCGCAAGCCCTGCACTGCAGAAACAATATAGTATGTTCGAGGATGGAAAACCCCCACAACACCACTGAAGATTGGATTGTTCCTTTTCCATTTTCCTTTCGTTTTTCATTTTTTCATTTGGCTTGCCTGTCGTAGTATTAGATACTTCAACTAGAACTTGAAGCAACACTACGAGTTTCTTGTTAATTTTTCTGACCCACAGGGTAAAATTTAAGTAACTAGTCAAAATATTTTTACCAAGCAACACTACGGATCCTCTCCTTACCTCAACCCTATACTGTTGCCCATTGTTTGAATTTCTCTAGATCAAGACAGTGAAAAAAGGTTCAGCAGAAGCTAAATCCACCCCAACTTATCAATTAAGATTTTTAATTTATCCAGTTGCCATGCATTCCAACCACAGGAGGTTTTCTTCTGACATCGGTTTTGCAGAAAATGCAGATCACACTGCATTTCTGGCTGCAACAATCCAACTAGCATGTACGGGGAAGATAAAAGATTAATCAGTGACACATGAATCAAACAGTTCTTACACAGCTTATAGGCTGAGATGCCTTCTTATTTGCAATTTATAAGGAAAACTTCAGGTTTTAAATCATAAAGCCAATGGTTTACCGCAAAAGAAATCAGAGTCGATGGATTTATGTATCAGGTGGGGGGAAAGAAGACATGAAATCTCAAGATGAAGTCCGCATTTACACGCGCAAAAAAATATCTTTCTTATTAGTTACTCTCTAATTCCACGTAAAAAACACAGACGAATACAAAATAAATAAATAAATAAAATCCATACGTCATAAAGTCTTTATCTAAAATTTCTTAATTGTATCTGTTTTTTTTTAAATAAATTTAAAAATAATTAATAAAATATGACTAGTTACTTCTTAAACAATGTAAAAAATTTCACCTATCGGAATCTGATTTTTTATTTTTCATTTTTTTGTCAATGACATTAGTGTTCAAATGCATCTACGACAACATGATCTATCAAACCAGGCGAGCATGAAGAAATTACATCATGAAAAAGACGGACTGAGTCATTACTTTCCACAACTGTAATCAATTTACACAATTTCTATCTCGTTTAAAATACAAATAGAGAGACCAAACAGAAAAGGAAAGTGTCTTCTGCTACTTTGCATTCAATACTCTGACCCTATCCGTCCATCATTCCATCGCTGGCTTCTGTTTTGCTTATACTATCCACTTTTATGCAGGATTCATTGCTTACTGAGCTTGGCAAATCTGCTTGCCTCTCACTTACGCTTTGATTCTCATCATTCTCCTGAACTGCAGATTGATTTTCAGCTTCCTTGATAGGTGAACAAGTCATCTTATTATCATCTGCATTTTGACTTCCGTCAACCTGGTTGCCAGTGACATTTACCAGGCCACTTTCATTCATTATCAATTTTGGTGAACCATTAGAACACTCCAAAGCAGCTACTTGACTTTTCAACTCTGCTTCTTGGTTTGTCAAAGCTGCTTTAACTTCTTGAACATGCTCACTTGGTTCCTTTACAGAGACATGAGCTCCATCCTTTTGAACTTGGCCATTTGCCACTTCTTGCGACCCAAAAGCTTTTGTATCCTTAATGGTTACAATGCCTTGCTTTGGCGAACTTTCAGCATTAGTTTGTTCAGATGGCGTACTCAATGATGTGATAGGGGTGGATTGTGTATTCTGAGTTGTCATTGAAGAAGCTTTCATCTGAGGTGGCAGTACAGTGGCTTTGGCCAAAACAGAATTAGTCTGTTCAGATTGCGCATTGAATGATGTGACAGGGGTGGATTGTGTATGCTGAGCTGTTGAAGAAGAAGCTTTCATCTGAGGGAGTGGTGAAGTAGCTTTGGGCAAACCAGGGCATGGACCACTTGCAGCTGGACGTGTGGTAGTTGGTGCAGTTGCCATGCCACTGGAGATAAATCGAGTATTGGGATTGACATCTAAGTGAGTAGAAATACCACCAGTCATGGATGATTTGATTGAAGAACTGCCTGTGGGCATGATATGGACAGCATTCTTTGCCTGAGCAGCCTTTAACAGTGAAGCAGCATCTGATTGGGTAGCAATGCGAGCCCCAGCAGCAACTGCAGCAGCTCTCACAGGATCAGAACTCAGAATAGATTTTTCTGATGCTTTTGCCAACATTACTTGAGATTTTGCTGCAGGTCCCACTGGCCATATTGAAGATGATTTTGTCATCATGGTACGTTGTTGAGATTGATGTTGGGCAGGAGAAGCTTCTGCAGTGATGGTAGGAGAGGCACAATTATTGGGGGTTTTGGTAGAAGTTGTCCCAGCTGCTCCAAGTTAAAAGAATAATTGTAAGAATCTCACACACGCAAGTGCTGAAACCTATGTGAACTACACGCATAGAGAGCAAACTACAAACTACCATTGTGCTTTAAAGGCAGTTGAGCTGTTTATTACATTTAGACAAATTCATAATTCAGACTGCATTTTTAGAGATTGTCTACTAGAACACACCTAAATAATTTAAAAACAGTATGAGATGGAAAGGATAATTTACCAGAACTTGCAATTAAACTTTTGGCTGCTGGATGAGGATCGAGAGCCATTTTCACTGCATCGCGTGCTGCACGCTGTGTCTCAGAGAGTTGAGGGGCACTGGAAACGGTTCCCACATTCAAGTTCCCGTGCCGCTTCCGAATAATGGCCCACCTCTGCTTGTATAAGCTATGGTAATTAGGAGGAGAAAAGCAAAGGGAAAAAAATTCTATATGGAACACTAATAGTTAAAAAAAAAAACCAGCAATTCATGGAATCTACATCCACATGAACATAGCAGAACAATAGACAAGGAAAGAACAATGGCCAAAAATGAGAACAGTTCGGAATTTATTGAAAAAATAAAGAAATCCGTTGCCGGGATTTGAACCCGGGAAAAACTGGGAGAACCCAGACATCCTGACCGGACTAGATGACAACGGATTGCTCTCCACGGCAGTAATTAAATAACAATGCTTAATGAAAGTTCAAGGACTGGGTTTACCAATGGAACCAAATCTCAATCATACAGCTAAAAAAATTGCTTGAGGTTCTGTTCAGACATAGAAGTGCACTGCCAATGTTGAGAAAGGACTCTGGATGAATACTAATCCTACATGGAATCCTCATTGTATTTGCGAAAATTCAAGATAGCAAATACTAATCCTACATGTGGTCCTCATTGTATTTGCGAAAAATCCAGATAGCAAATACTAATCCTACAGGCGGTAAATCAAGATAGCAAAACTAATCAGGATTAGCTATATCCTCCCTTAATTCTCACTTATTCATGTTATTTACATTTTCAACAATATATTTCCATTTTGATGATATGGTTAACAAATTGCTCCAGTGTTTTTGAAAAAAGAAAAAAAAAACTAACTCCAAAGTCATCAGACATGTGCACTACATATGTTGAAATGGAAATTTAGATGCATGCTAATCCTGTATGAAGTTCTTATTGTATTTGCAAAGAATCAAGATATCAGAACTAATCAAGTCTAGCCATGTTCTCCTTTAATTCTCAGTGGATTTTCTTTACATTTTCAACAATATGTTTCAATGTTTTATAATCTTAAAACATTTTTATGAAGAATACATCTGTGTTTGTGGACAAGCCATGGTTAATAGCAATCGCAACAATATCTGAAGGGATGACCCTCATAGCACTACCAACAAATATATGTGCCATTGCAAATGAACTGTTAACAACTAGATCCCTTAGAGTCCATAATAAGAAATGATATACAACAACCATTTCCATGAACGATCAAGAGATGACCTAAGTAAAGCAACCTCCAAAGCAATGATTTGACCACGTCATACATAGCAATTGAAACCAAAATATTGCAGGGGTAGAATGGAACATCAAAAGCAAAGAGAGTTTAGATGACTAAGCATCAACCCTATGTGTTTCTTACTGACCTATGAAAGCCTGAAGAATCTAATTACAGTAAGCATGAAAAAGAATGAGAAAGGATGATAATTTAATTGCACTTCATGGAAAACAACCTGAGACAGCTGGGAAGCAGTTCTATCACCCTTGAATTCACCTCTTACAATGCTTGCCCAATTCCCCTCGCCCAATTTTTGCACAGCAGCAATCAGTTCCATGTCCTCAGATTCTGACCAGGGTTTCCTTTTCCTTCTTGGAGGAAATGTGCCACTACCTGATCCATTTGCATCATATACTTCAGAAGCAGGACAAGACATCACTGCAGGCAGAGACAGTTTCTGCACAGAAACTGGAACTCTAATGTTCACCCCCCGCATCACATCAGATTGTGAATTTTCTGATGTAGCTCTAAGCGACCGGCCATTAGGTATGTTTATAGTTAAGGGAGCCTCAACTGTTGTGTTGTTTGGGTGAGTTGAATCACTTGGTAAACCAGATGCTATTAATACCTAACCAAAACAACCATTCTCATCAATAAGGTAACTGGACATAGAAAATGAAGAGGAATCAAATAAAACAAATTATTCAAGCATGTTCTGCCTTCTTGGAATATCTCAAAGAGAAGGAGTCCATTAAATGATTAAAACATAAAAAAATTGCACCTCAAGCTCTATCATGTAGTCACAGTAGTTTCCTGGAAACCATCTTGTTTTTACAATGCCCTTGCCCCTTTGAACATCATTACATTTGTTCGGAAACTATAATTAACTTGACACGTTTCAACCCTTTATCTGTATGCGAGTAGTTGACAACGGAAAATTTAAAACTAATTCGTCCTTTTTCTTTTTGACACATTCAACTCTTGAAATGAGTTTCTGAACTAGAAATCTTACATAAAATCTCCAAAACTCGAAATTTATACAAGGATTAAACAAACAACAACAGATTGTATCACACATAGTATATAGAAACAATCACTATCAAAGTAATGGGATAGAAGCCCACCTTAACACAAGCTGCAGCCTCGGTCGAAGCTTCACTAGTAACACTAGGAAAAGCTTCCAGTTCAGATTCTAAATCACTATCATCATCATCCTGGAAAAAAAAACATTCAAATCCAAATAAAAGAAGAAGAAAAAAAGAAGAGGCGGCATTGAGTTTTTCAGGCAAAGAGGCAGAGCAAACCAGAGGGTGAGCTCCATCATCGAATTTCTCAGGTAAAACGTGTCGATATGCTAAATGTCTCCATAGCATTTGATACTCCCTTGCATTAGAAATTCCAGTGCTGGTCTTTTTAACTAACGCATTCCAATCAATTTTCGCTCCATCAAATTGAGCCACTTCTTGCAGCAACGCTAGGATTGTCGTCGCTGTATACCTGAATACAAAAAAAAAAAAAAAAAACCCAAATTTTAATTACCCAAAAATAAAAATTAAATAAAAACAGAAAAGAAAAAGGTTCGTACCTTTGTAAGAGAGTGGAAACATCTTCTTCACTGATCACTCCCTTTTTGTTCTTCTTGGATTTCTCAATCATTATGTGTTGTTATATTTCAATTACATATTAAGGAACTGGAGAGATTCAATTCCATTAAGCCGAATTTTATTAAAACCCTAATTTAGGGTTTCAGAGAGAAAGAGGATGTCAAAAAAGACAGAACACGTAGATGGGAAAAACGGAGAAAACAAAGAAGGAGGAGGGGGAAGGAGGAGGAGGAGAGAGCGAGTCGTTGAGAGCGTGGAGACACGCACTGGTCGGGGGGTTTTTTTGGGGAAAGAGAGAGCGGTGCACAGTGGAGAGAGAAAAATAGCCGGAGGTTAGGGGCTGAAAGGGCCTTTTGAGGTTCTTAATGACGACAGTGCCCTCGGGAAGTCTACGTCGGTGATTATTCACAGAGGTAATTAAGGATTCAGAGTCCGTATTTATGTCAAAGTACCTTTCTTTTTCTTTTTATTTGATTGTTTGTATCTTTATTTTTGTCTCAATTTGTGTCTTATTTAGTTTATAGATTCGCGCTACATAACTGGTGGATCAAAAAATTTGCAAATCTATAAAAAGAAAATGTATTTAGTCTTTATGAAATTGTTAGACAATATTATTAAACCTGCCAATACAACTATTTTAAATTTTATTTTTCAAGATAAATTTTTTTATTAAAATATATATTTTTTTATTTTAGCAAACTCTATATTTTTAATTAGAATCATGAATTCTCTTTAAAAAAAATTATAATTGTTGAAGTAAGTTAAAAATTATTAAAATAATATATTCATATTTTATGTATGATTGAAAGTTTAAAAAACCATAAATATGATAAAATTATATTAAAAATAAAAAA
>Ga0325405_1004343_pt1 | contig 14511 bp, 10 predicted proteins | sample PopdelMetagenome_21_FD_205663 | JGI IMG/M metagenome (GOLD analysis project Ga0325405, IMG submission 205663) | Populus deltoides microbial communities from Bellville, Georgia, United States - Xylem-Control-R2 | ecosystem: Host-associated > Plants > Phyllosphere > Stem > Wood/Secondary xylem... | reverse complement strand
AAGAAAAAGGCCATTGGTTATGTGAGGCTCCTTGCCCTAATATATTAGAGATGTGATTTTGTGAGGTACAAAAAGAAACTTAAAGGGATAATTTTTCTTAAAAATGTGATGATAGTTTGAGTGTGGATTGGATACCCAGTGGACTGAGAAAAATTCTCACCTGACCTTACTTGACTAGATACAAAGACAGAAAAACCCTTCCTGATTCTGTGATTTACCAACCATCCCTAGACACAGGAGCTAATTCTTCTAAATTTCAATCTTGTCGTTTTAACCATTTTCGACCACGATATCCAGCAACAGGGGAGAAGAAAAAATAACCAAATAATTTTGAATATCTGTAAACCAATCCAAAATTAATTAAAAGAAAAACCAAATCTGAGAAATCCAATAAAAGCCCTACGAAAAAGCTCGCAAGTCGCAGGTAGCTAAACCCTAGCGAGCGAGGAAAGACCAAGACCTAGACAGATTCGAAGACTCCCGGAGAAGATAGAAAGAAAGACCAGGCCAAGGTATGGTAAAAACACTAATCAACATTTATTTAACTAATTAACCCAGATTAAATGCAGTAAAAAAAATCCCCAAGGAGAAGGAGGGCTTTTATTTTATTAAACCCAAATTGACCCCGGGGTTAAATAGTAATAAATAAACCAAAATTCCCAGGCTATTGTTTGTTCTCTCTCTCTGTTTTTCCATCCTTAATCACCTTGGCATCGTTCTTTCAATTCTAATAATAAATTATTATTACAAACAGTAAAAACACAGCATAGTAATAATAATAATTTTAATTTTAAGTATTGGATGATGGTTAGTACCCTTAGGTTCTCCCTCCCTCCCTCCCTCCTCCCTCCCTCTCTTCTTTCTCTCTTTGCAAAAATTGAGGATCGTCTACATGTAATCCTACGTTAACTAACATAAACCCTCTCGATCTCCCTCTCCTTAGCCATGTCTCGTGAACAACCCTCTCCTTCTCCGATCTCCCTAAACGAGGCCGACGCTCGAACCCAAACGCCGCCAGTTAATAGGAGCAACCGCCCGTCGCGAGCTTGTACAATACGGGCGGCGGCGAGGCTGCAGCAGCAGCAGCTGGCGGTAATCGAGCGGAAGCAGAAACCGAAGAAGCAGGAACAGCAACAGCACTTAGACGAGTCTTCGGTGCAGCAGAATGAGCAATGCAGTGGTGGAAGTAGCAAGATCGTTACGCAGCTCGTGGCGCCTCCGGAGCCGGCACAGTTGCCGAGGTGGAGCCTCCGGTCCATGTGGGAATTAGCTTCAGTACTCAATTTTTTAAATGTGAGTTGTTTTGTTTCTTGTTTTACTCCATTTCTTTGAGACTTCATCTTTAGTCATTTCCTAAATTTAATGTTGCAGGTATTTAGGCATCTATTGAATATAACAGTTGAGTTTTCAGCTGAGGAGTTTGAGACAGCTTTGATCACACCTAATGATACTTTGGGGGATATACATATGCCTTTGTTAAAGGTTAGTGCTTTCTGTTTTTCAGCTTCAAGGTTTATGTCCTTAATTTAACATCTTATGCTTGGTTTGGATGGAAGCAACCAAGTTCTTGTTATCGCTTTTTGTGCATGTTTAGAAGCTTAAGTTATAGCAAAGGTTTTAACTTTGTGTATAAATGAAGTAAATTAGCTGACATTAAGCGGGAAATTAGTATATTATGCCTATTTTATGTGTGTGGAGAATTAGCTGAGGATCCAATGTTAGTAGCATCAAATTATTTGTGTTTTTTATTTTTATTTTTATTTTCTAGTGCTGCGAGAGTTGATTGTTGCATTAACAATTAGGGAGCTAGTTGTGGCTGATTGTATTCAGGAGACCATTTATGTGGCATGAAAATTTGATGTCATGTTGCTTGTCTAATAGCTTCCAAAGTTGAGAGAAGGTTGAAATAGATGCACAATAGCATTTTTCTGAGAAATTAAATACCTCAAATAATAAATTATTTCTTAATGTGTCAATTGGAGTATCAAATGCTGCCTTTTTGTTTTTTCAGTTATGGAACTTTACCTTTAAAGGACGTTGTTAGATGCACGATGTTTATCAAATGCTTCTACTTGTTAGGGACTACTTGGGACCATATGTCTCACATGTTCAAGACTGGTCTAGGCTGATCTGCAACAATTACATGTAGGAATTTCGGTATCACTGGTCACCAGAGATGTCACTGGAGTTCCTTGACATCTCGAATCCGTGGATATTTTGTACCGGGCTCTTCAAATCTGACATTTTGAAAGATTTGTCCTAGACGTTGAGAAATTTACTATAGCTTCAAATTAGTTGCCTCCAGAAAGTCACAGAACATGATATACAGGTGTAACCATGGAAACACTCCTAAATGTGTGCTGGATAAATGGCTAGTCTTTTTGGCCTAACATAAAATCAGATTAGGGTTTTCTCAAGTTTTATAGTAAGGTGATAAACGTGAGTAGTTATTGTTTTTTGGTTATCCCCACAGGAGATAAATTATTGTCCTGGTGGTTATTATGCTTTCTTTTATGTCTGCCAAATACTTCTTCAACAGAGAGAGAGAGGAAAAAAGTGATTAGCTATCATAATTTATAGAAGCAAATATGGAGTTTTGCATCATAAAAAGGTGCAAGATGACTTGGATCATTATTTTGGACAGGGAATGGCACTGGTGACCTATGTTTTTTCATGCAGGAACTTCTTATAAATTAGAACAGTGTTATCAATTTTTCTGCCTTGATTTGATATGATGTCACAAGTTTCTGGAGTTCCAATACTGATATCATCACTTATTTTGATTAAATCATTTATTTGGAGGTTGCTTGATTCTCACTAGTGCATAATTTCTTTGCATGATTCTGAAGTACGCTGTAGCTTATTGGTTGCATAATGCATATGCTTCTAGTGTATTTCTTTAAGCTAATGTGTTTTCCCATTTTTTCCCCTCACCACTGTAGAATAAAATGCAGCATAAATAATTCCATCACCCATGCAGTTTTGAGCACTATATTAAGATGATCTTTTTCTAATGGGAGAGTACTGACATAAGTTCTATCATATAGTGTGATCTGTGTAATTTGTGAGAATTTTTTGATTAAGATGATCTTTTTCTAATGGGAGAGTACTGACATAAGTTCTATCATATAGTGTGATCTGTGTAATTTGTGAGAATTTTTTGATTCCTTTCAAAGTTATCTTCATCTGTGACTTCAGGATGGATTTCTGATTGGCTACACAATTCATTAGGGTTTCTTCAGTTTGAATTTGCCCATGAGAATTTCAAGAAAGAGGTTTTAAATCCTAGAATTAAAGCAAAGATTAATCTATATTTAACTTTTAGTTGGGAAGTGCTGCGGTTCACATGTTGCTATTTGCATTGTACAATCACAAACTTGAACTAATTGATATTTGCTGAAGATAGGTTGCCAAAGCAATGTGTTCCATATTCCTCAGCATCCTTTTCTTTTCTCTGTTTTATGTTGTATATCTACTATTTTCTAAATGATACTATCTTTATAACATGCTTTTCCCTCAATAATGGCATGTTTCCCCTGTAAGGTAATTCCTAGAATATGTTATCCCAAAAACCAGATTGATGGGATATCAACCTCCATTAAATGCTCTAAATTTCACCTTAAATGGTAAAATCTGATTATGTATTGGCAGAAAACTATCTGTGATATTTTGTATAGTCATCTTATTTGACAATGGAAACTTTTCATTAGGTGTGGTTTGATTAATTTGATAGATTATGCTTGGAGAAGCTAACCGCTACTGAAATCAAATTGCATTTTTATGCTGTATTTAAGCTAAGTGTAACATGATCCTATTTATGCTCTCCCTGATGGAAAGCGAGCTCATATTGCATTGATGTGAGCTATTGCAACATTGATTACTCTTTGCTTTTGATTTGTTTCTTTTTAGGCAATCCCTCCTATTACCAGAATGGCTCTCACACGAGATACCTGGATTACTGTTTTGTGCAGAAAATTAAGAGACTGGTGGCACTGGGTAACTAACTGTACTGTCTTTTAGTTGATATTTATGATATTGAATTAAGGAAGAGGGGGCTATTGTGAACATCATTTTTAAGATGAGTTTGGTCTCTTGTCGTAGGTTGCAGATGGGGAACTTCCCTTAGTTGCTTCACATGGGTTGGTTTTTCATTCCTGGATACTCTTAGATCACCTTTTTTTTATGATTCTGATTTGTATTTTGACTTTGATATTGTAGGGTAGAGGTTGAAGTGTATAAAACACTTGATCCTGGGATCCGTGTGGTGATACTGAAAGCATTATGTGACATTCGTGTTGAGGTAACGCCACTGGCAGCAAAGATTATATATAATGATTCTTGATTTGAAATAATTGCCTTGGGCTATATTGATGTTGGATTTTTGTTCACTCAAATGCCCATTGGATCTCATTTTAGTGTTCAAATCAGCAATACATGTCGATTGTAGCTTTAAATTCATGTTGTGATTAGTTGGATTGGATGGAAAACAGAGCATAATACCTTGATGGCTATTTGTTGGGACAGATAAATGAAAGTTTTGGAGAATTTGACGCATTCTAAGAACTTTTTCCTTTGTTTCTGCACAATGTAGACCACCAGTTCTTTTGGCATTTGTTTTGTCTTGCTGCCCTTTCAGCTTGAATCAAACAGGTCTCAATTCTTGTGTTTATTTGTCTTGTGCATAACTGAGCACCTCATTTTTCTGTAGAGTGAAACACTATGGTAGGCATATTGCTCTGTATTCTTTGTTGGGACAGATAAATGAAAGTTTTTGAGAAGTTCTTTTGGCACATTGTTGACCAGTTCTTTTGGCATTTGTTTTGTCTTGCTGCCCCTTCAGCTTGAATAAAAAAGTTCTTAATTCTTGTGTTTATTTGTCTTGTGCATAACTGAGCCCCTCATTTTTCTGTAGAGTGAAACACTATAGTAGACATTTTGCTATGTGTTCTTTTCTATTTGCATGTACTTCACTATTCTATATGTTACTTTTTATTGACCTATACTTTTTCATCACAAAGCTTTGGCAGCCTTGTAATCACAGAACAAGATTCCTCTCGTATGTATCTCACAGGATAATTTACATGCATTTCTTTATTATGTATTCTACACATAATTCTAGAAGCAGCTTGGGCTTGTTTCTAATCATGTTAATCATCTCCAGATAGAAGTATTCTCTTATTGCCAAACCTTCCATCAATCACCCATTTATGGAATAGAATCTTGCATTTGAAGGCTTCCACAATTATTCTCCTTACATCAAACTGAATTAGTTTGTGAGCTGGCTATAGAATCTTGCATTTAAAGGCTTTTTGTTGGGATATTTTGCTAGAAATTAATTGATGTTGGGGTTTCTCATTTGTCCTTTTTTCTTTCTCGGGATCATATTTTGGTTCTTTATTTATTCTTTGAACATTTTGAACATCTTGGCTGCTTTGAACTTCTTTCTACTGTAAAGGAATTGAATCTGAGTAATCTTTTGCAGCAAGAAGATATTCGGAATTACATTGATAACTCCCTCAAGCATGGCATTCAACTTTCATTATTTCGCAAGGAACGTTTTGGGGGTGATTCACAAGGAATAAATTACTGGTAATGGAAATAATAAGCTTCTCATGAAGCATTCAATGTGTTTGCTTGTTAGGTTTGACAGTGATTGAAATGATCAGCGGTATATTTTTATGTGATAAATTGAGATTTTATCTCATCTTTTTTCTCCCCTATTATTTTGTAGTTTTTTGTCCTTTGTGTAGTGTAAATTCTATAATTACAGCTTTATTGTTGATGCAGGTATGAAGATGATCCAATGATTGGTCAAAGGTTATACCGGGAAATAAGAAAAACCGAGGTGAAGCTTAAAGCAAAGGCAAAGGGATCTCAGATCATCCCTAATGTCACATACCTGTGGGAGACAGTTGCAACTAATTTCGAAGAATTTCAAGATGTTTCTGTAAGTTACCCTAATTGCATGATTTTGTGTATGTGCTTTGTTCAAATTTTGATGCAAGGTTGTCATGGTTTTTATTTCAATTTCCCCCCCTTTTATTCTTACCCGGCATTCATGGTGAATTCAAATTCATATTGCATTCCTTCCTTATCTTTTGAATGTGTGATGTGCCTTGATCACAGTGGGCGGTATGCATTATTGGAAATTCCGATGAAACTAAATTATGGATGTTAAGATTGTGAGATATTAATCTAATAGTGGATTACTACTATAAAGAATGAAAGATAGTTATCCAATGATGCTGTGCACCAGGAATGTGAGGTTGTATGATTCTGGGCCTTGTGATGATAACTTTTAGATATTATGGTGCCCTCCTAGCTTTTTCTATTAAATTTGGCTATTTAAATGAAAGTGGAGTTACCAATCAATTTCTATCTCGATGGTGAGATTATATATTCCAAGATTTTACTTAAAAGTGTTTGCTTACATTTGCCTATTGACATATTAGGTGAAAGTGGATGGGCATGAGATGTACTTTAGGTTGCAGGTAGTCTATTAGATGTTTGACGTGTGCATCAGAAGAATCATCTTATTAATGGATACTTTTAGTGGCAGGTTACATTGTGAGACTTCCTGTCTCATTCAAATGTAAAAAACATATCCAGTCAAGAGGTCTATCCAAACCCATTTTTTTGAACTACAATTTCATGAGAAATGCCCAGTTGTGGTGATGTTGTGAATGCATTCTCTGTGAGCCTTGACCATCTCAAGTTCCATATTTTTTGGATCTCTCATTTGGTGGATTTATATTTCATACTATTCTTGTGCCACACTTTCCATTTATGGTTTCAATCTTAGCAATTTTATCCGTAATGAGTAGTTTCAATTTTGTGTAAGGGCTTGCCTTTTCTTCTATAATTGTATGGTCAGCAGTCATTGCTGACAGTTCCTTTGATAGGTTTAAAAACCTTGAAAGGAAAATTAAAAAATAATTTGGTATGATACACTATGAATCATCCTTGCTATCTCGAAGTAGCTTTTCACTGATCTCGGGAGTGCTGCTGTTGATAGTGCAAATGGTTGACAATTCTATACACTTATAGTGCCAGTGGTATTCCAACTGTGGAAAATACTTTTGGTCAACTTGGTGGTTTCCAAATGCCTCTGCATGGCCATTTGCTAAATACTTTTGTGGGGTATTGTTCTTCATTCATCTGGGTCCTTAAAATGCTGCAGGAGAAGCTCTATACTAGCAAAAATAGAACAGAGGCTTCGATGGGGAAGAAATTAAAGAATGACATGCTTCCTGAGATTGAGAAGGTTTACAAGGTACTGGAAATTGCTTAGTGAGTAACATGGTTTACTTAAGTTGGATTTCATTAACCAAGAATTTCTTTCTTGCCTCAAATTATTCTTGATTGAAATCCGCTTTAAGTTATGTTATCCTAGAAAGAAATCATATTCAGATTTCCTTTTACACTTGTGTTTGCTTAGAGGAAAGAGAGGCTGCTGAAAAAGCAACACAGGCAGGCTCTACTTCTTGATAATTTCTTGAGCATGGATGGACATGCACCAGGACGTTCTCTCCGTGATAGGAAGCCTGTCACTTATACTTTTGGTAAGCAAAGAAAACTTATGATCATGCAGTAGTAAGAGCTGTAGTAGTTGTCAAGATTGATTACCCTCGACAGATGAATTTTTCCTACTGTTATTTCTCTCAAAGTAGATGTTGCCTATAATGCCTAGTCCTTTATGTATACCATTCCAGGAGTTTTGTTTTTGGAACTTGGGGGATGTTGAAGATAGAACTAATATTAACATTGGACAGCTAGCTGGGAATCTATTTGTTTCAACTTAATCTCTCTTATGTTGTTTTTCTTGAAATCTTAGAATAAAAGTTGCATATATTACCTCAGTTTTGCTGAACTTTCAGACAGTTATGCTGATGAGCTTTTCTTAATAATGAGAATGTGCTTTTATTACAGTAATAATTGTTCTCATACAAAAATAGGCAATCTGATTGCTGTATCAACTATTTTTGCAGATGATTATGATCGGTCAATCAATGAGGCTATCAAAATAACAAAGTAAGTTCTTGATCATGTACATTCTTCATACAGTTTTTTTCTTCCTATGCTAGGAGGAATTTGTTTTTATCTCTCTACCATGGAATATCAAGTTTTTCACTTTCTTTACTCTTTTTCTTAGGCGTAAACCACCGTCTCCAGAACCTTTTCACAGAAGAGAAGGTTTTGCTAAACCTGAAGCTTCTACAAATGGTGAATTGAGCGGTCCTTCACACACATCGCAACATGGCACTTTCAGTGCCGCATCTCCTGATTCTCTTGAATATGATGACATGGATGAAGACCATAAATCTGAAATGTTGGATCGGGGGTAAGATAAGCTTGTCTTTCAAAACTAATCATGTTTCCTTGATCTTGCACATAACTTATCACTGCATAATGGCTTGCAGCAACAGGAGAAGACAGAGGCCTCAACGGTATTCAGCAACAGAGTTTGTTGAGGCAGTTTCAGATAATGAGGCAGGCTTCGACAGTGATGATGATATAGTTGGAGAAGCTGTCTATGATGATGAATACTTGAGGAAACGTAAGCAGAAGAGGCTGTCTAGCAGCTCTGAAGGGGATGAAGAGTATCAGTGGGATGATGAAAATGGTGAGGAGGAAGAAGAAGATGAAGAAGAGGATTCCTTAAGTATTAGTGAGGATAGTGAGGAGCCCCAAAAATTCAATAAATTTCCAGGCCGTACACGCAGGGAGACAAAATTACGGTCAGTTGATGAAATCCAGTCAGGTCTAAGACGCAGCAGAAGGAGCACTCGGAACCAGATTAATTACCGACAATATGAGCTGTCCGAGTCAGAAACAGAGTCAATGAAACGTGAGAAATCAAATGTATCAGATGAACACTCAGATGCAAGTGAGAATGCAGAGTATTCAGCTGGAAGTCAAAGTCAAGATTCTGATGGCAATGATGACAAACAAGATACGAAAGTTGATCAGCCTGTAGAAGGTGACAAAGTGACAGAACAAAAGGAGCAAAATCAGCCACCTGAGCAATCAAATAGCCCAGTCCAAGATGAAGTTGCTGGTGTAAGGAAAAGACGTTTCCTCGATCTCAACGAACTAGCTCCAGGTTCTGGTTTTGATGATGGTCTGAACACAGTAATGAAAGATGAAGATAGAAATGATTTTTGAGGTTCCCTCTCTAGTGGCAAAAGAAGATTCGTTGTTTTCTCTGGGAAGCTCAATGTACAATAGTATAATGTTATAAATTTTGTGATAAGTCCGTGGAGGAAATTACCATCGGAGTTCTTCCATGGCCTAAGCGAAGCAACAACCTTGATGCAATTCATTTAGGATTTGCAGCAAGGAGCAACTTGATGCTGAGAGTTCCGTAGATTAGGTAGTCATTTTTTAGCATGTCTACATTCATAGAAGCCTACAACGGGTCAATGAGAATTCCTTGGGAGTTCTACATCTTATCTAATTAATGTACAATAACCTTAACTGATATTGTAACTGAAAAAAATTGGCTTGTAGATGTTCAGGCTTTGTAGTTTAATCGTTCACGATCATGGCTATGATAAAATGATCAGGTCAGGGGACTGTTGTCTGTATGTGATTAATCATCCTCGCTTAAAAGGTAACTAATGTTTCTTTTGCCAATTTAACATTTTTCCTACTTTGTAATTATAGCCATTTTGTGATTGTAATGCTCAAAATTTTATGCCAGGTGTGTCGCACAGAAGTCTTGACTCGATTACTCTAAATCATGATGTTTGTAATTCTTCAATGATGCAACTGCATGAATAGAGTTTGTTTTCTAGACCCTAATGGACTTGTAGGTGCAGATTTTTGAATTTTCTGCTTCACTATAACCTCTGCAACCTTGGGCCAGAAAACTTAAATGGGAATTAATACAACTCAATGGCACTTGCTAATTCATAATTTGGCTTTTCAGTGACTATTTTCTTGTGGTTGGGCAGCGTCTTCCCTGGCACGGCCCTCTGCTGCCTTAGTAGCTGCTTGAGCGTTTTGTCTGGATGCGTCTTTGTCAGCCTTTTCTGTAGCTTCTTCTGCTTCTTTTGCTTCCTCAAGAGCTTGAATTAAGCGTGAGAGACACTTCTCTGCATCATCCAATGGGGACTTGGGCATGAGGCTCTCTGCGACATCTGCTGGTGTGATCTTGGTCTCCTTCATTAAGCTTTCAATTTTATCGAACAAAGGATGTGCTTCAAGTCTCAGGTAATTCCTTGAAAGCACTTTGAATGCCTCAAAACTGCAGTAAGAGAGCTCAATATGCTTGTCCATTCTTCCCCTTCTTATCAGAGCAGGATCAAGCTTCTCCACGTAATTAGTAGTAAACACAATAAGCCTCTCCCCTCCACTAGCAGACCATATCCCATCAATGAAATTCAACAACCCCGAAAGTGTCACTTTGCTGCTAGTCTCTTCTTTATGATGTTCTTTGCCAGTTTCTTTCTCTGACTTCTCCTTGTCCTCATCTGGAGATTTCTCTTCTTTCTTATTCCTTTGACCAGTCAGCTCAAGCGAGCAATCTATGTCTTCTATCACTATGATAGATTTATTAGTGGTCTCAATCAAAAGCGTCCTTAGCTCGGTATTGTCTTTCACAGCAGTGAGCTCGAGATCATAAACATCATAGTTTAACAAGTTGGCCATTGCAGCAATCATGGTAGACTTTCCGGTCCCTGGTGGACCGTAAAGAAGATACCCTCGTTTCCACGCCTTTCCAATTCTGGCATAGAAATCCTTGCTCTTGCTGAAAGTCACCAGATCTTCTATGATCTCCTGCTTCTTTGCAGGCTCCATGGCTAACGTCTCGAATGTGGCAGGATGCTCGAACACTATATGGTTCCACATGGTCTGCTTGTAGATTTGCCACTTGTTTCCAGAACCATTTGTGTAAAGCTTCCTCTGTCTGTTTCTCACCCTAATTTCTTTCCCTTGCTGCATCACATGCTTCAAGTAAACCTCACTTATGACCCCCCTGTAGCGCTTATGAAACGTGAGCCTATAATACCTTCTCTCTTGCTGAGGATACATGGATTGTAATGGTGGCATCACTTTGCTTGAAACCCACCAAACTTGGATACCCTGAAATTCATCTTTCACCCTCTCATACTCATCCATACTAAGCACCAAGTTGCTGCAATCCTTTGCCATCTCCGCCTTAAGTCTCTTAGCACACTTGGATGAGTTGATGCTAAGATATGCCTCAACAGCAGCATAGGCTTCACTTCTCTTGAGGCGATCTCCAGCGTACTCGTGGATTGATATCTTAATGTAAGGATAGAAAAAGCTCATGATTCTTTGTGTATACTTGCCAAAGTAGAGACGAACCTCGTAGGGGCAGTATTGGTGAATAATAGCCGAAATGAACATGAAACTGGCGATGGTTGAACCCATTGTTGCCCACATCTCGGTCATTGTTTGAGGTACAATCATGGTTTTTTGTTCTCCAGGCTAATGGTAAGGCACTGATGTGTTTCTAAGGACTTATCCAAGGCTCTTCTTGATGGGTTTGCATTCGCTTCTACAAAATTGAGTGACTGACGAGGGTAGCAAAAAAAGGTATGTAAAGAAAGAGAAATATAGTAATGGCCAGTGGGTCAAGTTTTGTCAACAAAGCTTTTGACACCTATATCTTGCGTGTTGATTAGTGGATAGTGGTCCCAAAAGTAGAAATCCACACCAGCAAGAGATTATTTGATAAAATGTGCTATGCTCTTTGTTTTTCTCGTATAGTGTTACTACATCATTTGCAAAGAGGAACGTGTCATACCAGGGATTTTAATTTCGTAGAAAATGGACAGTTGTGAACGTCCTTTCTAAGCCTAACTATAGTGGTTTCCTTTTCATATTTAATCAGTTTGATTAATCTATGGCCAATACATAGTAAAAGTTCATGCAAGCCTTGTCAGTTTCTATGTAAAGCGAGGAGGAAGTAGGAAAAGAGTGTGAGAAACTGGCGAGTTTCAGTTCAGTCTCGGACCACTTGTGCCTTCATATGACGTGAATTCATGCACGATTCTCATTTGTCTTTCTATTGAAGGAACAGAAGCTTCTTACAATAGCTAGTGATCAATCCTCATCAGAAAGGCTTTAATTAGTTATCCGTACTTCTCCATCAATCAAGAAGAGTACGGTTACTGTCAATTTCATGAGAATATGGCTTCATAGATTAATTATTAGGGGGCTAGAGTGGATCAGACTTGATGACACAGATTTATATATAGGAACTTGCATCTCGGGTTTTCTTTGATCACTCTCTTCTCATAAATTTTCATTTTTATTTTATTTTATTTTATGGATAATAGCTGGTACATTCTGGCCTTTTCTTCCAAAACTTGAAGCAACCACTAAAGTGGTGTCTTCATTTTTATTTTGGCCATGGGATTAGGCTAGGTGATATTATAATAATAAAATATACTAGAACATCTAGGTAAAACACAATAACCTTTTTCTTTTTCTTTTTGTACTCAAACCTTTTTTTTTTTAATTGCAGCCTTCTTGGATCAAATTATTGATCAATTTTTATAATTTGTTAGGGCATGAACAAAATTAACAAAAAAAAAGGAGATAAAAGTGTAAAACAAGAAAAAAAATCTCATGATCAATCTAAAATTCACTAAAAAAAATTATGTTTAGTCCACCTTATCTTTATCTTCCTTTCACGATTCTAATAGTTTTTGTACTTTTAATTTTGATGTAAAATCTTATTTTCATAACATTTTATTCATTGAGTTTGAGAAAGCAAAGAGAAAATCATCTATAACCAGAAAAGGTAAGATAAAGTTGCTGGTTTGACCACATTTCAGCGACAAAAAAAAAATACTGATCTTGATTAACGGGTTTCATTCAATGAGAGGGGTTTCATTAAGGTATTTCTAAACTTTTATTTTGCTTGAAAAAGTAAATCAGGATTTTGAAAAAAATTAAGTTTGATTTTGTATTTTTAAACTGTTTTTTAATTTTTTTTGGTTGATAAATTGTGTGCCTTAACCTCTAAGAAAAGAATAGGGATAGATGACATGTCATGGATTCCTTTTCTTGATTAAAAAAACAATAGAAAAGCCAATACGAAAAGCTTATGCGTGCTTAGGATTTTCTATTACTAGGCCAGATATGTTGGGCTACCTAATCAAACACCTACTCTTTTTTTAACCTTATTATTTAAATTTAAATTAAGATTAATTAAAATATATTAGTTAAATAAAGTGTAGGGTGCCCAACCTAATAGATATTTAATTTTAATTAAAATCACTTAAAATAAATTAATTTAAAAAATATAATATTTTTAATAGCATATAATTTTTATTTGGTTTTCAAATAAGATTATAACCTCTTTTTTTTTGTAATATTAGCATTCATTCTTTTGGTGCAACCCTACATAATATCTTGTTTCCTTTCATTTTTTTTTCCAGTAATTTCAATGTGTGTATTTATTTTTATTATTATTTAATTAATGAAGAATTGATTTCTATAAACAAAGTTATTAAACCCAGCTGGATCATAGTCCATGTTACAAGATCAAATATTTTAATTTACTTTTATCTCTCAACTTTCTAGTTTATTTTTAGTTAATGTTAACTTTTTTTTTAAAATTTATTGACACATATAGTTAACAATTTATTTAATTAAATATATAGATTAAATTTTTGATTTGCAATAAAGATTTATTCTTGACATCAAAAAAAGAGACATTTGCACTTTCATTTTTTGCATTAAAAAAACTTTTGATTCTACCCGTGGTTCAACTAACTAGATTTTAAAAGTAATTATTAAAATTCAACTTAGAAATAGAAAATACATTAGAAATATTAATACTCTCTTTTATTTTTTTACATTTAAAAAACCTGTTTTTGATCCAACCCACAATAAAACATGAGAAACTTAATAAAATAAACTAAAAAAATTAGTTTAAAATAATATCATTATTATTATTGCAGCTACCAGGATTTAACTAGCATAATACTCTTCTCACATATACCTATCAAATAACATATAATTTGTTCACAAACACATCCTTAATTTATAATGTTATCTACATGAAATTGTTTGATGAGATTACTCAAAATTGAATTTGATTTTACTCCGATTCCTATTCTTTACTCAAAATGAGATGCATCACTGGCTATTAATTCATGTACAAAAGCTATTTCTATTTGCATTTTGAACAAAAACATGATCAGTTTATTAGTTCGGCAATATCTCCACATATCCAGCGTTGTAGCTTGGGGGCAGTCAGAGTTTGACCAATAAAGACACGGCTATTTTCATGTCTTCGACTAGAAAAGAGTCGTCCAGTCATGTCACTCAGGAAGCATAGTCGGCCTATGAGTATCTGTGGGGACTGATAAAGCATATAACTTTGCTTCGGAAGGTTGTTTGCCACTTTCCAAATCTTTCTGTCAATGCATAAATTAAGTAAAAGCAGCACCTTTCCTCCTCCATCCCTTTTTAATTCCTTGGAACCAGAGGAAAAGATAGAGTTAAGATTTTTCACCCAAACTCAAT
>Ga0325405_1004341_pt1 | contig 14513 bp, 7 predicted proteins | sample PopdelMetagenome_21_FD_205663 | JGI IMG/M metagenome (GOLD analysis project Ga0325405, IMG submission 205663) | Populus deltoides microbial communities from Bellville, Georgia, United States - Xylem-Control-R2 | ecosystem: Host-associated > Plants > Phyllosphere > Stem > Wood/Secondary xylem... | reverse complement strand
CCTTTACGCAACCAGTCCCTTGCCTTAGAATCTCTGAAAGACCAGTTAGGTTTCCTAGTGACCATAATACTAGGTGGCGACTCCCTTTTTCACAACAGAAAGACCCCAACAATCAATCCCCGCTACGGAGGAAGTGTCGCCGCGACGTCGAGCTCTCGGGAGGGTGCGACACTCTCTATCATCGATCAATGATCATTGTTTTTCTATCCTTCATCGTTGTCGCTGGTCTTTGTATCTCTATCCTCTCGATCTACCCCACCAACAACCAACCCTCCAATTCTTCTTGATAAATGCAACCAATATATCTAGATAGGTAACAATAAACTTTATCTTTTTTCTACTTGTTTTTTTGCATGGAAAAATTGTTTTTTTTTTTCATCTGGGCTATATAAAGTTGAATAATTAGTGTGGGTTCTGGGTTATTCTTATGAAAACTCATTGCTTTTTATTGCAATATTAATATTTCTACATTTTTTGTGTTGGGTTATAGATATGTGGCTATTTGTTTACTATTTAATTCTAGCAATCAAAATTACCCTAATATAAACCATGAATATTAAATGTAAACAACCTTATCTCCATACATCAAGGAAAAAAATGTTGATGATAGAAAAAAAAATCATAAATTTAGGAATGCTAATGATAGAAAAAAAATCATAAATTTAGGATTACTTTACAAAACTTGATGACGATCCTAAAGCCTGATACTACCATATTATTTGATAGTTTTACCCATATTTACCTAGTAATTTTCCTATGTTATATATATATAATGCTTTGATATTTTTTGTTTTATGTTTTGAAAGCACTTTTGAATGTAAGATTCGAAAAGAAGTAAATTGGAGATAATTATCAGATTTGACCTTCAATCGATGTTTTGTGCAGAGCTTGAGTTCTAGAGGTAAAAAAAAAGTGATTATAGTGGAATTAAAAAGCTAACATCCATACATTTCTTTACATATATGGTAAGAAAAATAAAAAGAGAAAGAACATGGAGATCGTAACCTTCAAAGACAAATCTTGCATTCTGCTAGTGTTGACCTTTGTCCATTTCGACTTGAATATCTTGAGCTAGAGAAGTTTATTTGATGCAACTCAATTTTTTTGGATTCCTGACTCGAAGACCTTATCATCATACCAAATGTCAGCAGAAAATGAGCTCATATGAGAGAGATATGATTTTTCTAAGATGTCATATGAATTCTGCCAACATACATTTTTTGTGAGAAACAAGTCCAAATTACTTCCCAAAACATCCAAACCGACATCCAAGTTTTATTTCAGAATTTAACTCTTATAAGTCCAAAGTCAAAGATTGAGGATTTTATGCAAGGCTATTTCTCCTTTTTTAGAAAAATGGTTATTGAACTACTTAAATGTAAATTATCTACTTAGGTAAGGACTATTTTGTAGGAAAGAGATATTAGGGTTTCCTATCAAATAAAAAAAAGAGAGAAAAGAAAAAGGGGTGGCCAACCAAGAGAGAGAAAACACACCTTCCTCTAAAAAACCCAAAATCATACATTCTTCTTTCTTTTTGATTAGTTGTTCAATAGACATTCAAGGTTAAACTCTTTTTTTTTAGTTGCAAGGGCACAAAAACCTTCGGATTTCAAGAACTGTGAGATTTATTTTATCTTTTATTTTTAGTTTATATGAAGAATGAATATATTTGTTTTCCTATGCTTATTTCTTAGGATTGTTTATTTTAATTGCTAGAGCAGATTCTAAGTTTGTTATCAAAATAAGAGTTGTGATATATGAACTTGTGAAGCAATTAAGTTTAATAATCATAGCAAATCTATGTTATTAACCTTAGAGAAAACATTCGATCAAATCAAACATGAATTGTGGACAGTTATATTGTCTAGATTAATCAACTTATCTAATTTTTAAGTCTATCATTATATTTTAATTACTAGTGCAAAGACTGTGATTGTTTGATGGTTAGGGTTAGTTAGACAGCGGATCTGTTAACTAATCAATGTTAAGAAAAGATAAGGATTCAGAATATAAATAGATGTTTTGTTTCAATGATCGGTTCTGATTTCCATAGGTGAATGTTTACTTGAAAATAAGGTTTGTTCTCTTGATAGTTTTCTAATTTATTTAATTTAGCTTGATTGTTTAATTTTGCTATAGTTTAGATAATCTTAAAATTCCCTCCAATTGCATATTGTATAGCATAAAAATCTGAATTAAAACTTTCTTGTGGCATTGACCCCTTACTTGCTCTATACTATCTTGTTTATTTAAGTTAGGATAATTAATTTGTGTGATCGTGACATTGCAACAAAGCCACTAGAGCTACATGTAATTATTATGGAAAAGATTACATTTATCATATTGTCCTTAATTACATAAGTAATATGTTGAGTCATTTAAAAGCATGCAAAATGTTTTCTTTTTGGTGATTGATAGGAAACAACAAATTTTGGTATTATAACCTTAAAAGGAGGAGGGTGAAATGGGAGATTTAAATGTGGGAACTCTTAAGGCAATATATTATAATTATGATTAGTGTAGACAAGCACTAGCATAAATGATTATAATTGATGAGTTACTTTTTAATTTATGAAGAGTCAAAGATTTAGATTATTTTGTAATACTATGCAACCTATATTTGATGTTTCTCCTTGTTTTACTGTTATAAAATATTATTTGAAAGTTTATGTGGAATAAAAGGAAAAATTAAGAAAAGCTCTTAAGGGTCAACATGTATGCTTAACAACTAATACTTTAACATCAATCAAAAACATTAACTATATGTGCTTGATAGCTCATTGGATTGATAATGAGTAAAATTTACATAAAATAATTTGAAGTTTTTTCAAGTTTTCAATCATAAAGGTTAGATAATTGGTCAAGTTATTAAGAATTTTTTTATTTAGAGCTAAAGATTGATAAAGTTTAAACTATTACAGTAGACAATGCTAGCTATAATAATTTGACTATTGCATATTTGAAGAATGTGATACAAGATTAGACAACTATTATATTTTCAAATGAGTATTATTTTCATATTAGATGTTATAGACACATTGGAAACCTAATTGTGTGCGAGGGCTTAAAAGAGATTAATGTTTAGTTGTTAAGATTCAAAATGTAATCAGGTTTGTTAGATCTTCACCTTTTAGGGAACTTGTATAGAAGAAATGTACAAAGAGGCTAAAGATAGGGTGTAAGAAATCAATGTATTTGGATATTAAAACTTGATGGCATTCAACTTATCTAATGTTAGAAGATATGGAAAAAATTAGGAGGGTTTTTATAAGGCTAGGTGAAAGTGACCCTAGGTATATGAGTTATTTTATTAAGGTTTGTTCAAAGAGGAATAAAAAAAAAAACACAAGGCCATCTAATTTGAAGGATTGGGGAAATGCTAGATCTTTAGGGATGTTCTTAAAGATCTTCTACATGGTTACATTGAGATTTTATAGCTCATTACATGTTACATCAAATTCTTTCTTCAATAAATTAATTTACAAGCACACAAACATATTGCAATTGTGTAAAAGTAAAGATAATTTTTAAGGGGAATGACAAAGAAGATGATGTTAAAGTTTGAGAGGTATTAGAGAAATGAAAAAAACCATAATTTTTTTGTTGTATGTGGTTATTGTCTTAGATCGATGTTTGAAGTTGAAATATATAAAATTTTGTATTGGTGACTTGTATGATGATGACCAAGTACAATTGCAAACAAACAAATAATATGAAAGATACAATTGCAAACAAACAAATAATATCAATAGGATGTTAATGCTAGTGATGATATGGATGTAGATGATATGCCAAACACTTTGGCTCGATTCAAAAAACATTTAGAAGAGGAAAATAATGTGGAGAGTAGAAATGAGGTTAAGAAGTATTTGATTGATGGTTGTGAGGATCCTAATAATTATAAGTTAGATATTTTGGGTTAGTTGAAGAGTGATGCTTCAAAATATAAGATCCTTTCAAAGGTCTTACAACATGTTCTAGTTATTTCTATATCTATAGTGGCTTTCAAATCAGCCTTTTGCACTAGCAATCGTATGCTCAATCAATTTTAAAGTTCTTTATCTCCACACACTGGTTTGTTATCAAAATTAATTGCATTACAGATCAATTCCAATATATATTAGAACTTGATGAATGATATTGAAACCTATAAAAATCTTGAGTCGGGTAATTTGTCTTATAATTTTACACTTTTTATTTTATGATTTATTAATTAATACATTTTCAGTCTAACATGTCTAATTTATTGTTTTATAGAATTTGATGAAAAGTTGTACATGACAACAATTGATAATTAATTCAATAATTAAAGACATTTGCATGTAGCTAACTTTGAATTATTTTTTTTTTAGTGTGTGTAGTCATTATTGCATGACAATAAACCATTATGGTAACAATATAATTATGAATAATTCAGGTTGAGTGTTAATGGTGATGAAATCTGATTTTATTTTTATTTTTACAAATGATAGCCTTTGTTGCTATTCTTTTTTTCTTTCTTTTTTCTAGAACTTCAATTTTCTTATTTGTTGTTGTAGTATCTGAAGATCTCATATTTCTCCATTGCATTAGCTAACTGCTTCTACTTTGTGGTTTACGATGGCTTGGGTTTAAAAGGAAAGTACAGTGAGCGGGAAACAAAGCAAAAGGAAAAGATGTGTAATTTCCTTGCCTTAGCTTTTGAAAGACAATGAAACTAAAGTTGGCTTGATGGATCGGTGTGTTTATTCATAGAAGATTGTATTTTTTTTATGTTTGTACCGGTGTGTAAAAGTATGAAATGCTTGATGGATTGATATTGTATTCTCATATTATTGTGAATAGCTCCTTGAAAAATAATTTAAAAAATCCAATTAAAAGACAAAAATAAAATCAGGCAATTGGAATAGATTTTTTATATCAATTAAAAGGCTTTTAAAAGCCCATAAAAAATCACAAAAACTTAATAAAAAATAAACTGTACCAAGATGAACTAAAATTGATTAGTTTGAAATGGTTTTTAGTTTGATTGGAAATATAAAAAAAATTTGTTTGGTTTTTTTAAGTAAAAACCAAATAGAACATAAAATGCTTACCCCTAGCGGAAAAGAGAAAATGAAAGAAGCTTGGAAACAAATCAAGAATCGGACAGACAAAAAACATTTCAGCAAAAATTTTATTGAAACAAAGAGACATTAAAACTTTCTAATAAGCCTTAATATCCATAGCTTTGGGATCTTAGAGGTTACAATTTTATAAGCTAGAAAGGTTGAAAGTACGAGTGAAAAAATGGCAGAAGCTTCTTGTTATGAAAAATTAGAGTAAAGAGGAATCAAGAAGTATTCATTCAGTTTATCGGAAAACTGTTTTTCATGAAGTCTCATCTTTGTAGAAGGTTTGCCTTTAATGAGCTTCATTTGTCAACATATGAGCTTTGGATTGCTGCATTTTAGGAGGCAATATATGAAGTTCATACTGGTCTTTGCATGTTAGATAACCTTATACCTCATATGCTTCGCCAACTCAAACTGAGGCTACTTATTCCTCTTAGTTCCAATTGAATATGTAAGGGTTACTCAAAAGTCTTTTTAACTCAAATGTTCTCGGAATGATTTTTTTTTTAATTTAGAAAGCATAAAATTTGGCTATTACATAAGATAACTCGAAAAGGCGTATATTCTCTTCCTCCTTGTATACTTGTTATTTCTTTACTTTCTTTTTCTTTTTCTTGTTTCCTTTAACTTTTAATATGATCCCCAAACTAGATTTTAGTATTTTATTTATAAAAAAAAAACTAATATTGTGAATTGTTAATGTATGGATTTGGATGGACGTTGTAGGTTAAAATTTGAAGAGGAGGTGAAGTATGGGTTTTTATGGTATTTTCATTATTGTAATGCAGCGAAGGCTCTCTAGTCATTAAATAAAAATAATAGCAAACCTGTAAACAATCAAAATTTTTATTGACTTTTTTAGGCATGTCAAGTATAGGATATAAACTATTACGCCCACACCAAAGTTTAGGATATAAATTATAATTTTTCAAAACTTAATAGGCAAATAAAATTTTTATCATATGAATGTGATCCATCTCGGACTAAACTAGGTAAGACAATTTTTCAGTACCCGGCAATTATCCCAATTAATCAAAAAAATTTTAAATCAATTATGATTCTTAATAGGTACTTAGATGAAATAGTATAATATATCCAAATCCTATTGGTTTTGCATGGTTTTGGTTGGAAGGGCGTGTTGGGTTCCTGAATATTATACACACAATGAAAATAATAAAACATAATTATTTGAAAGCCCCTAAGATCCTATTAGATAGATCAATAATTTTTTAGGGATTTATTATCTAAATATTTGATCTTCTTTTGCTTTGAATAATTCTTTAAAGGTTGGGTTATTGCAAACCACAAGTCGTCCAATTGTTTGGCCTCAATGGTAATCCACATGAACCACTAGTGAGAAATCTCATAAATCCTTGAGAAAGGGATTACTATGCCTAAAGTGCTCTTTATTTTGTGAATTACATAGTTTTTCTGTCTAACAAACAATCATTTAACAATAAAAGGCATAACTTACTATTTATAGGGACATATTGAAAAACCTTATAAATTGGAAAAATACCAATTTGCCCCCTGAATAATATCCATATATTAATCTATAAAAAATTTAGAAATTAACTCAATCAAGTCCTTACTTGATTTTTCTAGTTTTAGAAATATAATCCTTATATTAATTATATTCTAGTCTTTAATTTTTAAAACATATTTTAATCAAGTCATACTTGATTAAATTATCCCAATTTAATTTCCGACTAATGATTCTTAATGTGTGTGACTCATTAGGTTTCTAATATGTTGGCTCAAATATAAATTATAATTCTAATTAAATAGAATTAAATAAATTAAATAATTTAATTTAATTTAATATCAATTCAACAATTGATTAATTTATATTTGATGATTAGGTGTGTCATCTAGTAATGTGTCATGATCCCCCAAATATTAAAAAAGTCATTAGAGGTTTGACTTAACATTTCAGTGATCAGTTTCTCAGTGTAATTAATATCATTTCATCAATAATGTTCCGATTTAATATTGAAGCATGAAGTATCTCTGCCAAGTTAAATCATGTTTGTTCTTTACATAATAGTCATTGATTGTTAAATAAGATTTGAAACTCTTTTCAAATCGCATTCCACCTTAACCAATGATTTCTCAATCAATATTATTTGAGAACATATGAGATATTTTTCCTAATTCACTCAAGGTGATGAATCCTCTCTTGATCACTCAAGTACCTTCATATAGTTCATGTTATACTCAATATCTGCCCCTTCGTTACCTCGATTAAGATAATATATAATAGGATCAAAGCATAACATTCTCTATATAAGATAACTTAGTGATCTAAAATATAAAGGTCACTTACACAACTATCATGTGAGCCTTTCCATAAACATAAGTAATCTCTTCATATGGAATTCTCATGCAGGTCAGTTTAGTGTACATGTCTTATGACAAGCACCTATATATTAGTTCTAGTATCCATTATACCTCGATTTATGAGAACAATTGCTTCCTTTCATAAATGAAAAAAACATAATATGTACTGGTTGTTCAGTATTTAAGAGAGCATAATTATAACAACTTTGATGCAATAGGAATCCTATAATTATAACAACTTTATAATTTTCTTTGAAAAGCATTTTTGTCCTATAGACTTTATCTTTACTCTAGATTCTTAACCAACCAATTTACTACAAGGCATATTAAACTAACAGTCTCCCACTTGCATAAAACCCAAGCTCATGTATCTAATACCATATAACTCTATGTAGCATTAATGTTTTTGCATGGATAGTGACTTAGTAAGAGGATCTTCTAGATACTCTTTGGTGGGTACTCGTCTATCTTTACATCTTTCATTTCATTGATTTATCAAATCAAATGGAATTTCTCAAGTACTTGTTTGGATCATTGATGAAACCTTAGTTCATTTGCTTATGCAATAACTCCATTGTTATCACAATACAGGGTAACTAGATCAACAATATAAACACAAAAAAAAGGAAATGACTCCACCATCGCTACCGATTTCAGAAATCAGCAGCGACACAATTGGCTACCAATTTTTGAATTGGCAGCGACGCAGTTTTGTTGTCAATTTCTGAATTGACAGCGACACAGTTTTTGGTTGCCGATTTATGAATCGACAGCGATGTAGTTTTTGGTTGCTGATTTCTAAATCGATAGCAACGTAGTTTTATTGCCGATTTCTGAATCGGCAGCGGCACAGTTATTGGCTGCCGATTTCTGAATCGGCAGCAGCACAATTTAGCTGCCGATTTATTCTGAATCGGCAGCGAAATAGTTTATGGTTGCCGATTTCTGAATTGACAGCGACACTGTAAAATCTAATAAAAAATTAGTGTTGGATCGGCCTATCTGACACGACCAAAAGATTGATATTTTCTCCCAAATGCAGGAGTGTTGAAGTAATAAATAACCCGGCAAGACTGGGGTCGAACCACAGGGAGGTTAACTATATAAATTATAAACAACAACAATAACAACAATAATAATAAGTTAAAGAAAGCTTTGAGATGTGATATTGATGTAAGGATTAAACAAGGAAAATAATTGTCAAGGTTAGAGGATCCACTAATGGTATTTCAAACAAGTATAGTATAAACTCTTTTTATTACTCAACTAGAAACCACACACAAAGGAGGTTCCAATTGGATTATAAATTGTTAACATGATTACATTAGTTATCTTATTCGAATAATGTTAATACTTATAAATGTTGTCAGGCATTCATGATTATAACTTATGTTAACAACAAATCAAGTTCCTTTCATAGCACAGGTGTCGGTTATACCATACGGTTTGGGCTATGAAAGTGCCAGGTATTTGTTGTACCAAGGGTTATACAACATAAATCTAGATTAACCATTTAACAGGCAAAGTATTAAAAGTGAACGAGATAACAAATATAACACATGTTAGTATTAAACATTAAAGTCCATGTTGAGTTTACATTATACTTATTCTTACACCATTAGTGTAACCTTTCCACCTTGACATAATAAACTTAGCTAAACATAATGAAGAAGAGAAACATAAATAAACAAGGAAAGGAAATGAAAAGCATAAGCAAGAGATTAATATAAGCAAAACTTAAGCATTATAAAATATAAAGAGAAAGCAAGAGCATGCTCTTGATCTGAAAACCAAGATGCCTAAATACATGACAAATGCCTCCTTTTATAGGCCAAAATTTGGAACTATTGATTTGTTGACTAATTGTTGAGTGGGTGGCCACATCTTGACTTGGTAACAATCCTTATCTTCTTGTCTGCCAAAAACATCATTGATAACATCATAATTTGAACAGACTTAAATCATGAAAGTTCTAGGAAATTGTCTTAACTTTCCAGGAAAAAAAATTTGAGGTCATTTGAACATCTAGAACTCGAGATATGGGCTGAACACTGAACAATGTCTGGGTTGCAAGACAGATTCAGACTTCTCCGTTGTTGCCACAATTTGGACTTGAAAACGGCCTTTTTAAATCTTGTACTCCCATGAAAGTTTTAGGCCTATGTCTTATCTTTCCATCCATATAAGGCAGACCTAAATCCAAGATCTACCGCTCCAGATATGACCCAATGACCGAACAGTGTTCCAGTTTGGACTGAACCAGCATCTGTTTTCTAAGTTTGGCCCTCTCTTTATCCTTTCAATTTCTGTACTTAAACTCATCAATCAATCCTTTCATTTATGTGATAGGCCTGCATTTAAGATGAACATTTACCATAAATTAAAGGTATCTTATGGTATCAGACTTGTTATTATAAAGCATGCTTTAGTTAAGGAGTTATTGATACTTTAAGTGCAAAATGATGATATAAAACCTTGATAAAAATGCACTTTTAAGTACTAATCACTATCCTAGGGGAGAATGGGAATAGAAACCAACCCAAAGGGGGATAATGACATCCTTGGTCCAACATCCAAACACCCATTTTGCATTTAAAAGGGGTATAAATGTAGCAGGAAGAGAGAAAGGGGCACTTTTTCCAAAACAGGCTTCATGCTCTTGCCTTCTTCCTTTCCCTAAAAATCTACATGTACCACCTTTAAATGCTAAAGAAGGGTGACCAAGGGAAAGACAAAAGTGGCCAAAGCCATGCAAGGAGGAGTCTAGACCCCTTCCCCATAACCGGCCAGCAGTTGTGACTGCAACAACAACCACCCTCTCTAAGAAGAAGACCCACCTACACCAGTTGCCTTTAGTGTTTTAAGAAGAAGAGAGCTAGAGAGTTATGTTGATGACTGAAACAATGAGAAGAGAGGGAGTGTGACAGACTTGTTATACAACAAAGATGGAAGAGAAGGAAAAACTGAGATTGAGGACAGAACCATGTCACCAAAACCTGCTCTAAAGCTATCAAAAGCGTGAGGTAAAAGGAGTATTCTTCCTTGGATGGTTGTTGCCTCATGATTTTAGAACAAGGAGGGCATGAAAACCCCAAAGTAGAAGATTTAGTGTTCATGCATTCAAAATTTAGAAATAATTAAATGAAAGATCTAAGTGGAATGATGCATATAAGAACTCATGTGCAAACTCTTACCAAAGAAATCTAAGTGAGTATGAGTGATTTTGAGGGTGTAAACCTAAGAAGAGGACCAGCCAAGTTGGAGGCAGAAATTGTGTTGATGTTAATGTCTGGACTTCCAATGAATGATTGATGAACTTGAATGAAATGTGGAATGAGATGGAGAAATGCAGAAATTATGATCTTATTGAACACTTAAGGACATACTTGAACCAAAACAGAATGCATGATGGTGTTATTATCTTGATTCTAGCATGTATGATAGAAGAACTTGTGTTAGAAAGGGTTATGTACAAAATTGTGTAGTCATGGGACCTTAGACCCTACTGAAACCAAAACTAGAACTATATTGGTGTTAATGACCCTATTGAAATTGTATAATAATATGTTAAGATGATGTTATGTGCAGAGTTATGTTGTCTACAATGAATTAGTTTGCTACCGAATTGTGTGATCTGCAGTGAATTAGTTTCGCTGCCAATTTGTGTTATCTACAACGAAGAAATTTTTGCTGCCGAATTGTGTTACCTACAGCGAATTAGTTTTGCTGCCAAGGGTGTTGTCTGCAACAAGTTAGTTTCGCTGCTAATTTAAAGTGTTTACAACGAATTAGTTTCCTTGCCGATTTGTGTTGCCTGCAGCAAACCAGTTTCACTGTCGAATTATGTTGTATGCAGCGAATTAGTTTCACTGCTGAATTAAGTGGGCTGCATCTAATTAGTTTCGCTGCCAATTTGTGTTATCTGTAGAGAAGGAATTTTTGTTGTTGAATTGTGTAGTCTGCAATGAATTAAGTTTCGCTACTGAATGGTGTTGCCTGCAGCGAAGGAATTTTCACTATCGAATTGTGTTGTCTACAACAAATGAGGTTTCGTTGCCGAATGGTATTACCTGTAGTGAATCAGTTTTCGTTGCTGAATCGTGTTGTCTGCAGCGAATCAGTGTTTGCTTCCAAAATTACCTTGTCGACAATGAATTAGCATTCACCGCCGAAATTGCATTGTTTGCAGCGAATCTGTGTTCGCTGCCGAAATTACGTGTCTACAATGAATCACCATTCGTTGCTTAAAATTGTGTTGTCTGTAGTGAATTAGTGTTCATTGTCGAAAGTGCATGTTCTGCTGCAAATATATGATTCGTTGCTGAAATTGTGGTGTCTGCAGCGAATTAGCATTCACTGCCGAAAATATGTGTTATGTAGCGAATTTATGATTCCCTATCGAAATTGAGTTGTTTGCAGTGAATTATGTTCTACAACGAATTTGTGATTCGCTGCCGAAATTAAGTTGTCAATAGCAAACTAGCATTCGCTGCTGAAAGTGTGCTGGCTGCAGCGAATTAGCATTCGTTGCTAAAATTGTGTTGTCTGTGGTGAATGAGCATTCGCTGTCGAAATGGTGTTGTCTGCAACGAATCAGCGCTCGCGGTTGAAAGTGTGTTGTCTACAACGAATCAGCGATTGCTGCCAAAAATGTTGTTCTATAGCGAATTTGTTATTCTCTTTCAAAATCTAGTTGTCTGCAGCAAATTAGCATTCGTTGCCGAGAGTGTGTTGGCTGCAACGAATTAGCAGTCGCTGTCGAAGTTGAGTTGTTTTACAGCGAATCAATGTTCACTATCGAAAATGTATTGACTAAACGAAATTGTGAATCATTGCTGAAATTGAGTTGCCTGTAACGAATTAGCATTCGCTGCTGAAAGTGTAGTGGCTGCAGCGAAGTAGCATTTGCTATCGAAATTGAAGGGCATGCAGCGAATCAATTTTGCTGTCGAATTGTGCGGCCAACAGCAGACCAGTTTTCGCTGCTAACTTTTTATAATAGAATCCTTGGTCATAAATGACTTAAATGCTTGCAACAATTTTATTGTTTGATGGCGTAAAATGTGGAACACTTGAATGTGAACATATGGATTCTTGAAATAAGTATGGTGATGAATGTGATTTAAGGATGCAAATATATTGATTTGTGGCATTGATGTCTTGGGTGGTGCGGCTGGGATCGGACCATTGTCAAGACAAGGAAAAACCGCAGGTGGAACAGGTAGGTGGTTCCTACCTTTTTCTTGTATGATGTTTATGTTTTGAAATGATTTACTTATGATGATATATTATTAAATCCTTGTTGAATGATGAAACGACGATGAAGTGTTTGATTTAATTTTGGATGATTGTTGAAATGACTATGAAATGTCAATCGAGTTCTTAATGAATGTTGAAACAATGACGAAAATGTTAATGTTCTAAAATGACCTGTTTGAGGTGGATATATTATCGTGTTGTGATGAATATTAAACCGACTATGAGATGTTAATTGGCCTGTTATGAATTTGGGTTGCTGACGAATGGTTGTATGAGTATTATGGAAGACCTACTGTTGTATTTTATTGAGTGTAAAGTTGACGAATAGTTGTATGAGTTTTACAAAGAATCTACTGTTGTATTTTATGGAATGTAATTGTGACAAATTTTTGTATGAGTATTATAAGGGCTCTACTAATGTATTTTATTGAATGTAATTGTGATGAATTTTTGTATGAGTATTACGAGGGATCTATTATTGTATTGTATTAAACATTAACCATCATGAATGGTTTGATGAAAAATATGAAGGGTCTATAGTTGTATTATACGATACTAAACTGTTATGGAATGTTTGTTGGTGTATTACAAAGGACATAATATCCGGTTATAGTGATTCTAGAATGTTTGATGGGTAATGATTACCTTTGGCTAATGGCATACTAAGTGGATGATTGTGACTGACAAATAATTAGCTTCAGCTAATGGCATCCTAAGTGGATGACCAGGACTGACAAATGATTATCTTCGATTAATGGTGTAAATCCCGAGAAAAATCAAGGCTGCATTAAATTAAAGAAAATAAACTAAACTAAAAAGATGTGGGGGCAAAAAAAATACACTTAAAGAAAATGAGGTCTAAATGCAAATAACAATAATTATAGAGCATAAATAGTCCTCTTCTCACAAAAAATCTATAACTATCGTAAAGAAAGAAAAGAGGGAGTTTTTGTGTCCATTTTTACAAATCAAGAGAGAAGCACTAAAATTTCAAGAACTCATCCAAGATTAAGGGTTATAGGTAGAATAAACACTGGTGGGCAAGGGATTAGCAAGAAAATTTTAACAAGAAGAGAAGAGAGGAGGGTCGGCTGTCATTAGAAAGAAAAGGAGGGAGTTGAAGATCGAAACCTTGATTCGTACTGAGTAAGGTGTTCTAAACATGGTCTTATGAGTCGTTTCAAAGTCGATTATGAATTGATGTCTGGATATTGAATTATAGATTAGAGTTCTTAGACTTGAATTAAGGAAAAAGTATTAGTTGCTAAATTAAATAACTTCATGTGTTGTGTGTAAATGGAAAGGTTGACGAATCTGAATAATTTCGTCTCTTGACTTTCAGAGGGATTTCGGGTAGGAGGATGGAGGAATTAGGATCAGGTTCCTTTATAGAAATTGTAGTTTTGGATGTTGACTAACTAAGAAAATTGGTCTTGCTCAATTTAGAGTTATAGAGCTTCAACTATGAGTCACCAACTGAGATTGGGTCATGACAGACCTTGTAGGGTAGTAGGTCTGGTTCGTTGATAAGCAATTTTGACTGTATTAGAGGCAGAAATGGGTTCTACTTCCTTTAGAGAACTTGTAGCCTCATGTCTTAGATTTCCAATGAGACTAATTGATTAGTACTTAAAAGTGCATTTTTATCAAGGTTTTATATCATCATTTTGCACTTGAAGTATCAATAACTCCTTATGTACTTATTTAACAAGTATTCGTAAACCTTCATTTTCACACACACACTTTAACATATGATTGTGGGTTGCATATTGGATTATTACATTATTTATGTTCTTTTGTTAAAGGTAACAACTAAGG
>Ga0325405_1004336_pt1 | contig 14525 bp, 14 predicted proteins | sample PopdelMetagenome_21_FD_205663 | JGI IMG/M metagenome (GOLD analysis project Ga0325405, IMG submission 205663) | Populus deltoides microbial communities from Bellville, Georgia, United States - Xylem-Control-R2 | ecosystem: Host-associated > Plants > Phyllosphere > Stem > Wood/Secondary xylem... | reverse complement strand
AAAAAAAAATGTGCAGACCACCAGTATAGCAAGTACTGTTAGTTTGTTGACGGAAGGAGGAAATTGAAAGTAATATGCACTAAAAAGTTGGGTCCGGCACGTGGTATAATGCAAGCCACCAATATAGCAGTAGAGGTGATCATGTTTTTATTCAATTCGATTTTTAACAAAAAAAAATAAAATTAATAATAATAATAATAATAATCAAACCAGTTTTTTTTTTTTTTTTTTAATAGTTGAAGTCAACCCATAAGGTTGTGGAGTTCAGTGTCTGTAGCTGTCGCCTTTTCTACTGAAACCAAACCCAGCAAAGATTAAAGAATCCATTGATGCAGACGAAGACAACAGATCTCACCTTAAGAAAGCAAGTGAAACAAGGTAATGCCTACACCTGCCTACTTTCTTTTCTTGTTCAGGGGATGTTCTCTGAATGTCAAATATTTGCTTTCATTGTTATAGTCTTGCACGATCTTTTCATCTTGATAGAATATAAGAATGAACTCGCTACCATTAGCTGTTGTTTCAAGTGCTAAGTGATTTGCTTTTCATTTTATAATCTTGGGGTTGAGGTGGGGGAAAGCCTTGGCAAGAAGGAATTGAATTGAGTACTGTGCGAGTTTATTCTGTTAGTGTAAGCTCAACATGGCGACGAACACAAGGAATTCAAACCCAATGATTAATTCATGGATGAATTATAGATATGGTTAGTGTGCAAATAATGAAATCGCTTACAACTTATTGGTTCATTCATGGTTTTGTCAGGCTCATAAGCTGCAATTTATTGGTTATTTTAAAGGTTTGTGATTAACTCTTGATGTAATCAAACTATTAATGGATGTCATGCTGATTTATTTAGCTTTACTTGAATGGGATTTTCCCTCTCCTTCATTTTTTCTGACCATCTTATGCTTTCTTTTACAGGCTTTGTTGACACCTTCTGTTCTACATTGATCTTTAGTGCTTCCTCTTTCATTGAATTGTGAGATTTTAGTTTTGTCCGATGGCTGCTATGATAGACTGGAAAGCCTGCTCTTCAATCCGTCAGCACGCTTATGATGTGTTCTTGAGTTTCAGAGGTGCAGATTCTTGCAAGAACTTTACTGATCACCTCTATATGGCTTTGAAATGGGCTGGAATTCGTACATTTAGAGATGACGATGAAATCAAGGGAGGAGAACATATTGGTTTTAAAATAACAAAAGCAATACAAGAGTCGAAAATGTCACTAGTGGTGTTTTCAAGAGACTATGCTTCTTCGAAATGGTGTCTGGAAGAGCTATTGATGATAATGAAATGTAGAGAAACTATTGGCCACATTGTTCTGCCAGTTTTTTATGAAGTTGATCCAGATGATGTCTCAATGCAGACTGGTGTTTTTGCTGAGGCATTTGCTAGCCATGAAAAAAACATGGACAATAAAGACATGGAGGAATGGAGGGAGGCTCTTAGAAAAGTTGCAGATCTGAAAGGACCTGTTCTACGTGATAGGTAGTTTTTCAATACTTTTCTAGAAGACCTGTAACAGAAAGAAAATTTAGTAAAGAAATTTTCTAACAGTTTATGGAACTCTGCATCGCAAATGCATGAAAGGAAAAGGATATTGTAAAATACCTACAGGCAATTAAAGAACAAACATAACTATGTGTGCAATTATATAAGGTTATAGAATGATTTATAACTTAATATAAGCAAGTCTTAAATTGTGTAAGTTCTGGTGTTTATGCATCATAGTCTTGAAATGAATTTGACTGCTAAAGAGTTGAGTGGATAAAGTCTGGAGGATATATAATATACACAGTTTTGACGAAACCCCAGAACACATGTTGGTTTATCTTCCTAGGTTGATGGTAGTTCAGCTTGGTCATCTCTTTTCTTCCACCTTCAGAATTAATGGTTGACATGTTTATGTCATGCTGTGTGTTTTGTTTTTGTATGAGCTATGAGAGAACCAACAAACTAATTTGTTTGTCCAAATGCAGTGCTCTTCAACTTCTTAGCTACTAATTTGAGGTATTGTCGATTGGGTTTGGTACTCTGGTTTTTCATTTTGAATTTATTTTGTAGGTACGAGGCACAATTTATTCAAGATATTGTCAAAGAAGTTGGAAAGAAATTGAACCGCATGATATTGCATGTTCCCCCATATTTAGTTGGAATTGAGTCTCGTGTAAAAGAAATTAGGTCATGGTTACAAGATGGGTCAGATAAGGTTGGCATAGCAATACTCCATGGGTTTGGTGGAGTTGGGAAGACAACCATTGCTAAGACTGTTTTTAACCAGAACTTTCACGAATTTGATAGTTGGAGCTTTCTTAGAGATGTCAGAGAAACTTCAAATCAGCCAAATGGCTTGGTAAGATTACAAAGACGGCTTCATTCAGATATCCTGAAGGGAGAACCACAGAAGATAAACAACGTAGATGAAGGAACTATCAAGATCCAAAATGCTTTAGTAAATAAAAGAGTTCTTGTTGTTCTTGATGACGTGGATCACTTGGACCAATTAGATAAAGTTATTGGAGACCGGAATCAGCTTTACCAGGGAAGTAAAATCATTGTAACTGCTAGACATGGATGCTTGCTAAAGTCTCATGAAGCTTGTGAAAAGTTTGGAGTTGATGCTCTTTGTTATGATGAATCACTTCAACTTTTCAGCTGGCATGCCTTTGGGCAAGCACTTCCTAATGAAGGTTATGAAGAGTTCTCTCAGAAAATAGTGCATCATTGTGCTGGGATTCCGCTAGTTCTTGAAGTTCTGGGTTCTTCTCTCTCTGGACAAAGTATAGATTTTTGGAAAAGAGCATCACAAGAACCTGAAGCCATTGATGGTGATGGAAAAATACAGAAGATTCTTAAGATAAGTTATGAGACTCTACTGGATGAACGTGACAGAAACTTATTCCTTGATATAGCTTGTTTCTTCATTGGAAATGACAAAGATTACGTGAGAAGAATCCTCGAGTGCTGTAGTTTCTATAGAACACTTGGTATTCAGAAACTCATTGATAGCTGTCTTATAACAGTTGATAAAGATAATAAATTGATGATGCATCAATTGCTTAGAGACATGGGGAGAGAAATTGTCCGTCAAGAATCACCCGAGAACCTTGGGAAACGTAAAAGACTATGGCATCATGATGATGCACTTGACATACTGGAGAAAAATATGGTAAGAAAATTGCTTTTCATGTTTACATGTAACAACATTTGTGTATGGATTTTGCTTTTGAAAAAACAAAATTTTTTTTAAAGCAGGGAACAGAAACAGTAAAGAGTCTCATCCTTGATCAGCAGCTGCTAAATACAGAAAATGAGGTGCACTTGGAAGCTGAAGCATTTACTAAAATGCGGAATCTAAAATTGCTACAGCTCAATAATGTAAAGCTCAGTGGCGGGTATGTAAATTTTCCAAAAAGTTTGGTGTGGCTGTGCTGGCATGGATTCTCTTTGAATTGCTTACCGAACGATCTTTTCCTGAAGGATCTGGTTGTTCTTGACCTGTGTAATAGCAGTCTAAAACAAGTTTGGAACGGAATCCGGGTAGGCTACTAATTTTTGTCTCTCTCTCTGGTTAGTTATATGACCACAGAAACTAATTGCCTTTTGTCTTCATCAGGAATTTCGGAGGTTGAAAATCCTTGATCTCAGCCATTCCCTTTGTCTTGTTACAACCCCTGACTTCTCAGGACTCCAAAGTCTTGAAATATTGTTACTTGAAGGGTGCATAAGTTTGGTTGAGGTTCACTATTCAATTGGAAACCTTAAGAGGCTTGTTTTTATAAATCTAAAGGATTGCAAAAAGCTTCGGAAGCTCCCAAGTGAAATGAGTGAGTTGAAATCACTTCAGGAACTTAATTTGTCTGGTTGCTTCAATCTTGAAGGGATACCTGAGCAGGTGGGGAAGTTGAATTCTGAAATGGTGCTTCATGCAGATGGAATGTCAATAAAAACATTGCTAGCATATTTTCGAAGCTTGTGGCCCTGGGAATCATCTAGAAAGAGCTTGTTATCTGCCACTTTTACTTTGTCGTTTTTACCAGACTCTTTGATAAAGTTAACTGTTTCTGACTGCAATCTAGAAGATCTTGATATTCTTGATCTTAGCAGGCTGCGTTCTTTAGAATATTTAGATCTTAGTGGAAACCCCATTTGTAACCTGCCAGATAGCATGAACAGTCTCACTATGCTCAAGTCCCTTCTGTTACATCGGTGCACAAGGCTCCAATCACTTCCAGAGCTACCAGAAAGTTTAATGAGATTAATAGCAAGCAATTATGGATCTTCGGAAAGAATTACTAATCTCCAAAACTTGTTGGGACCATTAGAAGTGGATACTTTTAATCATCATAAACTGATTGAGGGTCGAGGTGTTTTCAAGTTGGAACCAGTAAGAAATTTTGTTGTAGAGATGATCGAGTTGGTGCGCTTGTTCAATTTGGCATCTGTAGGAAATATTGAAGTGACTAGGTCCAATGTTGTGACATCAACTCAGAGAAAGCTTTCCGTCCAGGTTCTTGTTAATGTTTCAGCCTTTTCATTTTCTGTTATGTCTTTATTTCGTATCATCATATTCTACGGGTGAAAGTGCATGTGATTTTGTATTTATACACAATTCTGTTGTGCATGCGCAGTGTTTTTTATGTAGGTCTATACTTTTTCATGGTGCCTCTGTCCTAGTTCGTTCTGCAAATTACAATTCCTATGCTGCAGGTATTTCATGACTGTGGTACAAGTAGCATCTTTCTTCCAGGGAGCGATGTTCCTGATTGGTTCTATGTTCGTACTGAGAGTTGTCAAACAACATTTTATTTGCCTCCAAGTTTTGGTTGCGAAATCTGTGGCTTAAATATATGTGTTGCATATGCATGCATTACCCCTGAAGTTGTTTCCGATAAACCTTATTATGCCAAAATTAGAATCGAGACTAAGGGACTACTTTGGGAATATACGCCAGAATTCTTTGGATTTCCAGAAGCCAGTGAGGATATGTTGTGGTTATGCCATTGGAAGTTTAAGGATTGGTTTGAAGCTGGAGATGCAGTGCAGTTTTCAGTGGCAATGGCTCCGTATTTTCAGATGAAGAGGTGCGGTATCCGTCCTCTGTACGAACAGCAAGATGATGATGATGTTGAATCAAACTCTGGAGAAACAGTTCAGGGCACCTCTCCTCGGCGCAGAACTCTCACTGATAGAGATTTAATGGCATACAAGTGGGACGCAACATATGATCTTCACCATTATGACACTTATTATAGAGAGTCTCAAGAGTCAATCAGAACTCTGAAAGTGAAAATAGAAACAGCTGACCTCCAAAACCTGGGCTATGCAGAAAAGAATTGAGGCATTAGCACATGAATGTACCTGTTGCAGATTATGCATAGTTGTGATGGAATTTGTCATGCTGTGATGTACCCAGAATGATTTATAGACAACGGAAAATGTGACTGGAGATTTGCCGGAAGCAAAGAATGTATGCATTTTCTTCCTATTCAAGCACTAGACAACTTTTCTTTTTATGTTGGCATCTCAAATCCATCTCTTTTATGACTTCTTGACCACTTTCGAATCTGATATAGCTTCACAAGGAACTTCTTGCTTAAACTTGTTCCTATCACATTCTTTGCCAAATGATGTTGGGATTATGGTCCTTTTTTAATTTCAATGGTGTTTAAAACTCCCTAATTTCCTTGGAATGCCTTCTATGTCTTCAACGTGTAGCCAAAAGTAGGAAAACAACATGTCCATCCTTTAGAGCAGAAACAATATCTGGGCCTGTTTCTTGTGCAGTCTTTCTGGAGTTTTAAATTGCATTGCCATTTTAAGCCTTTCTCCTGTGAAACTTGCACAAGATCTGATCTTATTAAAAATGGCTTCATGATTTCCAGTTTTTTTTTTTTTTTGACATAGCCAGGGCAAAATCAGTGAGACTATGATACAATACAAAATTTACAGCAAAAGTGATTTTTTAAAAAAGACATCAAAATAATATTTTTATTTTATTTTATTTTTTAAAATTTATTTAAGATATAAGTATATTACAACTATTCAAAAACACTGAAACAAAATACTTTTAAAAAAAAAACTAGATTCTAAATTAAACCCACATCACAAAATTCAAAAGCAGAAATGCAGAAGAAACAAAACTATGAATCACGAAACAAGAGCTGATAAACAAATCTTGTACTAGTAAAGAGAATTTCAGTAATGAGGTGCATTCTAGACAGCTCAAAATCAGCACTAGTAATTCCTTGACAAGCAAATCTTATACTACAAACTCATACAGTATAAAGGGCAAAATTTGCAGCAGCATCTGAGGGGGAGAGAGCCAAGAACATGAGAGCGGCCATAATTCCAACTGGAAAGAACAAAAGTATCAATGGTGGAGGAGGAAGTGGGGGTAACATCAATGGCAACACAGCCATTGATGCTGCTAAAACTGTTAGTATCAAAACACTCACGATGCTGAAACACTGCACCATTGTCTTGTAGTAGTAGTAGTACTCACTTTTCTTGATTTTCTTGAATCTCTATATATCATTTCTTGCCTCAGCTAACTGCGGCAAGACTGTGCCAGTGCAGAGAAACGGATTTCAGGAAATGGATGATACAACAATGAAAACAAGAATTTGTGCAACTTTTCTTTGGTTTCTTGGAATCTAAGATGGGTCCAGAAAACGAAAGAATATATGGTTGGTATGGAAAAGAACAAGAAAGGGAAGTACAATAACCAAATGACCTTTTCGAAATGAAGAAGTGTATGTATAGAGGCGCACCAAGACTTTGTACAAGATTGGGGCCTTGATATTGATTTTTTGGGTCAAGAAATCTGGTTTAGGGTGCTGGTCCAAATCAGACAGAATCAGAGCAGCAGATCCCAATATATTCAAATTGATACGTTGGGAACCACCAGGAACATTAGTTTAAGATAATCACTGTTTTTTAGCATTATTTTAAGGGTTTGAAACAATATAATTAAAATAGATGATGATCAAGTTGCTTTGTCACTTTTGTCCAAGTTTTGTTTTTCTAACGTTTCTTTTCCAGTTGGACCAATGTGCTGGAATAAAAAGGATTCGCCCCTAAGTTATTAAATGATGTCATTTTCACGCCAATATTATGATTCTAGATCTGAATTTTAAATATTATTATTTTTAAATAGTATTATTTTAATATTTTTTTAAAAAATATTTAGTTAACCCTTTATATTCGTGAGTTTGATTTTATATGGAATTAATTTTCAAATTAAATTTAATAACTATAATTTAGTATCTAGAGCTTGTTTAGTATTGTGGTTCAAAGTTTTTTTGAAAAATATTTTTTGTTTAAAAATACATTAGAATAATTTTTTTTTTGAATTTTAACATTAATATATCAAAATTATTAAAAAATATTAAAAAATATCAATTTAATATATATTTTTTAAGGCATATATACTCTTAAAAAGCATATATGGTACCTTATAATCCATGCTTATGTGAAAAGTTGGATGCATATTATAATCTATGCTTTTGTATAGTACAGGTTTAGATGTGTGTTCAGTGATCTGAACTTGGAAAGTCTTGAACGCCATGCAATTTTCTGTATTATTCTATGGTACCTTTTTCGAAGTTGTTTCTTCATCAAACGGGATTATTTCAGTAATAAAAAACAGCTTCATGTCGAAAATACTTTTCTTTCATTATTGATATTGGGAAAAACTAAATTTCACAACCAATGACGTTGAGTCAATGACCCATCAAGAACAAGAAGATACGGCAGCTCGGTTGCAGAGAGAAAAGAATAAGTAAAGAGGGATTCGAAAAGATATTGCCCAGAATCCAAGAATGCTTGGAACCCCAGATCATGGAAGCATGGTCCTGCTTCTAGTGGGAACCTATCAGTTTACATATATACTTCTCTTTCTCTCGGTATCAACGGCAGGCAAACACGCAGAGAGTGTCTCAGTTCATTGCATGCTTCATGAAGCGTCAACAGCCTTTCAATGCTGGCACGTCTGACACCCAAAAAATAATGATAATAATAATTCTCCCACGAGAATTCTTGCATGAATTTTCCTAATTTCTTGTTGACAAAAGCAAATTCTCCTCCTCTGTACAGATTGGAAGAATATGTGCTGCATGCTTGCAAGTGGGTACATTTGCACTGACTGCTGCTGGTGGTGGTTGCTTTTTAAGATTGGATTTTAATGGAGGACTATATAATATAGTTTAGCTATATCTTTCTCGTATAATTAAAGAGATCATGTCATGTGTGCAATGTATCTGCCCTCATTGCCTGTACAACGGCCGACGTCTCTCTTTCCAAAAGTCACACCTACCATGGGCAATACCCACCAGTCTGTTCTTCCGTATCTCTCACTTTTCTTTGTTTGATGAAGCCAACTGGGGTTCCGATCCAAAAGTATGTGACTTTGTGTGATCGAATATTAAGAAACAAAGCTCCTTTGTCTCTACCATTTCTCCCTGGTTTTGCTTCTCGGGGCTTGGCTTTGACTCGTAGAACAGCAACCTTATTTGACCATTGTAGTTGTGTATGCATCTTGTTCTAGATTGGGAAATTTGTGCGTGTATTCTTGTTTGTCACAGAAATTTGTTTACCTCGATAGGACTCAATGCTTCACGAGTTAACTCAAGTACATTAAAACGTGGAAAAGAAACCCTTTAATTCATCACCCAAGCTAAAAGTTCAAGAATCAAGGGTTTACCGTCCAAATGACTGGCAGGGAAATAGAAATGCAACGAGACAAAACATTTTCGAACTTTGGACCGAGTAGTAGTCTTGTGTAGTTGAGTCCAATATTCAGCTCTGTTGAAAGTTCAACGCTCTTTGTTTTTCACTTCTTTCTCAAATTTGGGCAGACACAATTCTGGGCCACAGTTGAAGATGGGAGTGCATGATGTGAGCTAGCTGAAATTGAGCCTAGACCTGTAGGATTTTCTGTAATGGGATTGCTTCGAAATGAGCATGGTGTGCTTAGCAAGAGTTAGGGTTCATTAACTTGAAAGAAACATAATGAAGTTGAAATTCTATTTAGATGCCAAGTTAACTAGCTAGTTTTATTACCTGTACATTGGTTATTGAAATGTTGGATATTACACAACTTGTCGAATTCATCCTTTAAAAAGTACGAATTTCCCTTCAACTACTATACTCGGCAGAGAGAGAGAGATCAGAACATAACATTAATCCAACACATGGGAGCAGTTCCCCGGGAGAAACTGTCATCCATGGAAATAAAGCATGCTTGCAAATCAAGTACAAGAGAAAACATCATTTGGTGCATGTTTGTGAACTTAATCCTCGTTGCATGGCATTATAATTTACAAGACACAAATTCCTGAACTAACATGTAAAGATCGAGAGTTACTTCATTGTTGCTACATCTTGCTTTCTGAACATATAGATGAATCAACACATAACATTTGCTTATCAGCTGCTCTTGAAAATGCGAAAGCTCATTCTGAAGCTTCAGTTCTGAGAGATGAATGCCCACTTGAAAACGAGCTCCTACCTCAGAATCCCATTTACAAGGTATGATTCATACCTTCAAAATTGAGGGACGTTAAACTCTTATCAGCCGCAGTGGTAACGGCCTTGTTTCTTGAAATCTGAACATGGCCTTGTCAGCTTTTGTTTACGCTCATGTTTTGACAGCGTGGACAGACTTCTTGCAGATTTAACTACATTCAAGTGTTCTGAAACCTGCAGCAATAAAGATGAATATTGCAAAAGAGAGAAAACAAGAAATAACACAGATTTAAGTTGTTCGGCAATGTGCCTATATCCACATAAGCAGAGTTATATTTCACTATATGTCGAATTAGGTTGACATAATATGTATTTTATAGCAAACCCTAGATGTACAAGAGGCATTAGTGTTTGTTTCTAGTTTTTAAGAAGCGTTTGTAGAGAAGAAGAATTTTCAGAGAGAATTAGAAATGTTCTTATATTTCCACTGTTTATTTAGCTGAGCAAGAAACCTGCTTTTATACATGACGCATGCAGTTAATAACTGAATCCTAGACTTTAGGAATCAAATCATCTCCAACCATCCAATGATTGAGAGCTACGATTCTTACACTTATGCAAGAAATTGTTATAACAGAAAAAACTAACAGTAACTGCTGCAACTTCCTGTAACAGAAAACTCCTTCCATTTCTTTATTCTTCTGTTATAGCCTGCAGGATTAACTTCTGAGGCTTAAATCCAAGTAATCAGCTTATCTTTCAACAGCCTCTTCTAAGCTTCTTACTGGTTTAACTTAAAATTTCAATCTTAGTTGCTTGAATCTGTTTTTAAACAATGCTTTAGTAAAAATATCTGCGAGTTGTTTTTCACTTCTGTAGAATTGTATACTGATCACTCCTTTTTGCAGAGCTTCCCTTATGAAATGATATTTTCTGTTTATGTGTCTGGTTCTTTGATGAAAAACTGGATTCTTGGCCATCGAAATTGTTGACCTATTATCACAGAAAAGACGTGTTGCTTCAGTTTGCATTTCATCAAAATCATCAAGAACAAATCTTAACCAAATGGCATGTGCTGTTGCTTTAGATGCTGAGACATACTCAGTTTCTGCTGTTGATAATACCATTGTGTTCTGTTTCACAAAGACCCAAGAGAATGCTCCACTTCCAAAACTAAATGCATAACCAGAGGTACTCCTATTATCATATTCACTTCTTGCCTAATCAGCATCACAGAATCCAATAAAAGTTGCTGATTCATCTCTCACATACTCAATGTCATAGTTGAGAGTCCCTTGCACATATCTTATAACCCTTCTTGCAGCTCCCATATGCATTTTTGTAGGACTATTCATAAATCATGATAGTAAAGTAGTAGCATACATTAGATCAGGTCTTGTTGTTATTAAATATAGTAAACTTCCTACTGTTTTCCTGTAGAGCCCTTCTCAGCTAACTCACTCCCATCCACCATCTTTAGTTTCTCACCAGTGGACAAAGGAATTGAAACTGGTTTGCAGTCCTCAAGCCCAGACTTCCTAAGCAAGGATTTGACATACTTGCTTTGATGAATGAATACTCATTGATTAGTTTGTAGTATTCTCATGCCCAAGAAGTCCAAGATCAGACATCTCATATCTCTATATCATTTCTCTTTTAAACTTACTAAGCATCCTCTCACTGCTACCAGTATAGACAATGTCATCAGCATAGATTGAGACAATAATTAAATTTCCTTCACGATCAGACCTTGTGTACAAAGTAGCTTCACTTGTGCTTCTCTTGAATTTGCACATGGAGAGGTATGCATCAATCTCACTGTACCAGGCCTTTGGTGTCTGCTTAAGTCCATATAATGCTTTTTTTAATTTATAGATCTTGTGCCTTGCATCCTTTACTTCAAAACCCTCAGGTTGTTCAACATACACATCTTCTTCAAACACAACATTTAGGAATGCTGACTTAACATCCAACTAAAACAACTTCCATCATTTTTGTGTTGCAAGTGCAATAAGAGTTCGAATTGTATCTAACCTTGCTACCGGCGCAAAAGTTTCATTGTAGTCAATTCCAGATTTCTATGCATATCCTTTTGCTACAAGTCGGGCCTTGTGTTTCTAAACTGTTCCATCCAGATTAAGTTTGGTTTTGAACACCCATTTCACTCCTATAACAGGTTTGTCTACTGATCTCTCTACCAATTCTCAAGTATTGTTCTTCTCTATCATTTCCAGTTTTTCTTTCATAGCTTCTTGCCAAGCTATATCTCCAGCTGCTTCTTGATAATTCTCAGGTTCTATGATGCATATATGACACGTTGTATATATATATCTTCCAAGGTCTTTAACTTGACTGGAGTAGAACTAGGTGTGGAGTGTTGACTGCTATTACTACCAACATTCTCAACTAACTCACCAACTATGGAGTTTAGATGAGAACTTCCAGCATTATCAGGTTCGGTTGCATCAGGTTGTTCTTTAGAGTTTTCACCTTCAACTTCATCTCCTTCAAGGTTGAGAGGCATTGACACTGATTTCATCTGATTTCTTTCCCAACTCCATGACTTATCCTCACTGAAGATCACACTTCTTGAGAGAACAATCTTCTCAGATTTCAGATCATACACTCTATACTCCTTTTTCACAACTTTCATATCCTACAAAAACTTCCTTTCCAGCCTTGCTATCAAATTTCTGCCTCATGGATGATGGAACATGAGTGTAACATCTGCAACCGAACACCTTCAGATGCTTGACTCCTGGCTTCCTTCCTGTAAATGCTTCAAATGGAGTTTTTCTTGTCACAGATGTTGTAAAACATCTGTTCTGAAGATACACGGCTATGCTCACAACTTCTGCCCATAAAATCACTGGCATTTCTTTCTCAGTCAATATGGACCTCGTCATCTCACAAATTGTTCTGTTTCTTCTCTCTGCAACTCCATTCTGTTGAGGAGAGTATGCAACAGTTAACTGCCTCTCCATTCCCAGGTTTGCACAAAAGTCTTGAAATTCATTTGAGGTGTATTCACCACCTCTATCACTCCTTAACTTCTTCAACTTGTATCCACTTTACAGTTCAACAAAGGTTTTGAATTTCTTGAACACATTAAGTGTATCAGATTTATTTCTGAGAAAGTATACCCAACACATTCTTGAGAAGTCATCAATGAATGTGATGAAGTATCTATTTCCCCCAATTGATTCATTATGTATTGGTCCATACAAGTCTGCGTGTATTAGCTCCAGTGGATAGCTTGCTCTCCATGCTTGTTCTTTATCAAACTTTTCCCTGTGATGTTTTCCTGAAACACAGCCTGCACACACATCCTTCAATTATGTCAACACAGGTAGTCCACATACCATTTCCATCTGCTGCATCTTCTTTATGTTAGCAAAGTTCACATGTCCCAATCGTCTATGCCATATCCAGGAATCTTCAATCATTGATGCTTTCCTTGCTGTAGGTGTCATAGATTCAAGTGAAAGAGGAAAGCATCGATTTCCTCCCATGATCACTACTGCTACAACATTGTTGAGGCTTTCATCATCAAATGTCACTGCTTTGTTACCCCTAAATAGGATATAATATCCATGCTCCATCATCTGGCTTACACTCAATAAGTTTTCATCCAAGCCTGGAACAAGTAGCACTTTATTTATATATCTTTTCCCATGCTGAGTTTCCACTACTAGAGTACCTTTTCCAGTTGCTTGTACAAGATCTCCAGAACCCATCTTAACTTTATAAGTCACAGTTCTGTCAATGTTGATTAGTTCGAATTCTTGAGATGTCATATGGTTGTTGCAAGCACTGTCTACAAACCATACATTTCTATCTTGCAAACTTGTAGAATGACAAGCATAGAACATAGTTCATATGGTTACTTCTTCTTCCTTTGCACAGTTGGCTAATTGTTTGTGACTGTGACTATCACAGTCCTTTGCAATATGGCCAAATCGATTGCATCTTCCACATATTGGTTTTTCTTTGTGCCTACACAATCCAAAATGATACTTCTGACAAACTTGACACTGGGGATTCACAGCTGCTTGACTGCTCCCCCCAACATTGTTATTCCAGCTTGAGTTGTTATAGTTATACAGGTTTCTGTTTTGAGTCCAATTTGATCCCCTCCTGTCTTGTGATTGCCATTTTTGAGTGGATCTGCCTTGTGAGCCCTTATGTGTACCATAGGCTTGGTTATTTCTAACCTTTAAGCTACTAAAGGCTCTCTCAGTTCCCATTAATTTATCTCTTTCTTCATGCAAATCCTCCTTCTTATCATAGACTTTGACGGATGCAATGACCTCTTCAACTCTAAGAACATCAAGAATTCGTGTTTCTTCAATGATAGACACAATGGACTTATATCTTCTACTTAGGCTCATTAACAATTTTTACACAATTCTTGTTTCAGATACATCTTCGCCAAGTGATTTCAGATTATTCACAGTTCCAAAAAACTTAGCCAAATAGCTATCTAAGCTTTCATCATCTGACATTCTCGAATACTCAAAATCTGCTCTAACTGCGTGAAGTTTTACAGCTCTTACCTTTTTATCTCCTCTGAACTCTCTCCTCAAAACATCTTAAGCTCCTTTTACAGTCTTCTCATTTCTGATGTGAGGGAAAAACTCATCAGTTAATGCTCCTTGAATGAGACTCAACGCCTTTGCATTTTTTATTTTGTTTTCTCTTGAGGAAGTGGATGCTGCCATTGAAGTTTGCTCAGCTTCGCTTTCTTCATCTTCAGAGCCTTCTGCAACCTCAAAAGCTCGCTGAGGTTGTATTCCAAACTCTATTACATCCTATAGATCATATGCAATGAGGATAATCTCTATTTTTACAGTCCAAAAATCATATTTTGTATCATTGAACTATAGAGTTCGTAAATCTCCTCCAGCAAAACCTGATCCCACCATTTTTGTAAGTGAGACTTTGTGAAGCAATCAATGAACCTGATCCCACAGTTTATGCCCTTCTCAGGAATCAGACTAAAAGCTCTGATACCATTTTTGTTTTTAGTTTTTAAGAAGAGTTTGTAGAGAAGAAGA
>Ga0325405_1004325_pt1 | contig 14549 bp, 8 predicted proteins | sample PopdelMetagenome_21_FD_205663 | JGI IMG/M metagenome (GOLD analysis project Ga0325405, IMG submission 205663) | Populus deltoides microbial communities from Bellville, Georgia, United States - Xylem-Control-R2 | ecosystem: Host-associated > Plants > Phyllosphere > Stem > Wood/Secondary xylem... | reverse complement strand
ATTCGAGTTGGGAGGTTTTAACTTTCAAGGTTGACTTGTTAGACTAGGGCTTAACAACCCTGCCAAAGAGTTCCCCACAACAATGCACGAGTGTTATGTTATCATTATGATTTTAAATACAATTGCATCAAAATTATAAAGATGCTATTTTTTTTTTCAATTCCAAGTGACAATTTCTCTCTCATACATGTTTGATTTCTTTTAAGTTATTGGACTCTAATGTTGATATGCTATGCATTCTCCTTTGTTTAATTATGGATTTATTTTGTATGTTATATAGCTTGGGTGCGAGCTAACTCTGATGAAGTTATACATGTAAACACATATACAAAGGGAGGACAAACAAAAAAAAATGCAACAATTCATAAAAAACCGATTTGAGGAGTTTATTGTAAGTCAATTTTTAAATCTTCTGTACATTGTTTGGGCTAATATTTTTTTATCCATATCTTTGACATGTTTATTCTATTATGTAGGAAAAATATAATGCCAGAATGCACGTCAAATATATGAAGGACCCTTTAACTTATCCAGAATAAAATTCGGAGTTGTGGTTGAAGATTGAAGCAACTAGGAGACATCATAAAAATTGAGTTTATGGTATCTTTATGACCCTAGCATGATATATGAGGTTGAGGTGTAGTGTCTCGACTGTAGGCACCCTATAATCTAGCATGAGTCAGCCATCACGAGCAGTTAAGAAGTTGGTTGAACAACAAATTGGTGCTCTGACAAAGTTTGAAGGGGAAAAAAAGACAGCAATGAGAGGAGATGATTGCATACATGCCCAATCATTAACCTCTCCCTTACAAATATCAACGAGACTCCCCTCCTTCTATTTGCAGCCTCTTCTTAATGTTTATAAACATTTGTTATTGATTTTTAAAGTTAAATTAATAATATTAAATGTATTCTTCAAGTTAAATTTTTTGTTTAATGTTCTTGAATGTTGTTTAATATCAAATTGTTTTGATATTATTAAAAAAATAAAATTAGTACACCACTGATGAACATAAAACTCTATCGGTTATTCCATTGATAAAGCATGCCAATGTTTCTTGGAGAATTACAGAGAGTTGCTAAGGTTTTTTTTATAGACCAAGATAACATGATTGTCGGTGATTTTGTTAGGTATCTATTGAAAATATGAGATGTATTACAAACAGGTCATTCGTCAGAAGTCCATTGGTATTATTTACTAAGCAATATACTAACAAAAATTGGTCGTCGCATGTTTTTATCATTGATAATAATATTTTGTTGGTCTAACTGCTGCTAATTAAGTCAACAATAAAATTACAGATAGATGTGAAATCACCGACGTAACTCTAAATAGCGACACCATTAATCCGTCGGATATATTTTTACCCATGGATACACAACTTTTCCATGGACAAAATATTTTGCAGGTATAATTCATTTCTCTAGTGGTGATCTCTGAAAAACTACATTAGAAGATGTATGTCCACGAGATTATTTATGACTACAAGGATTACAAACACACATGCAAAGACGAATGGTATTTATTCACAATGCTAATGATTTTTAGATATTAAAGTATGTATTCATAATAAATAATCATGACTTTAATGAACTAACTTGTCTACGACTGGCTATTAATAATTGATTTTTCTTTTAAAATTGAAAGAATCGAATTAATGCTTGTCAATTGTAATATCTCATTTCAAAATCATTACAATTAATTGTAATCTGAAAACTTACACCAATTAATGCTTGTCAAAGCATCTTTATGAATATGAATTTACAAATGCTATTTCTATGTAGGTATGAAAATATTAATTCAGATTTATACTTATAATTTCCAAAAAGAGAGGTAAAATTTATCCTTTAGAATAATAATAATAATAATAATAATAATAATAATAATAAAAAGCAATGCTAAACAATATTGAGAATAAGAAAAAGAAGAAATTAAAACTTCGAGAATACACATGATTTATTATATCAGACCATAAAATCCTATATTAAAATCAAGCCCTAAGAATAAACGTGTAGAGTGGATAGAAACTAGGATCTTAAGCTTTGATATTATAGTACTAGATTGTAGAAAAATAAATAGAAAAAACTCTGATATTTTCTAAAAAGTATATAATTTAATAATTTGATAAAATAATAACACACCAATAAAACTGACCTAATAAAACCGACCAAATCAAAAGTTTGAAAGCTAAGTAAAAAAAAAAGTAATTAAAATAAAAAATCAACTAGAAAAATAATTAAAATAGCAAAAATAATATCTTTTGTGTCTAGTTTTAAAGCTTTCTAGATCCCTATAGCTAATTAATCTTTTATTTTGGACTTGTTAATTTTCCTATTAAATTTGAACACAATTTAATAGTTGAATCGAAAATTATAAGCATCTTTATCAGGTTATATATTTGACACATCTAAACTTTTAACGGACTTTGTTTTATCTATTTAATCTCTACACATATCCAAAAGACGTTACGCGTTTCTTTTTATAGTTTTTTTTAGACTCTCCTAATTAAGTTTGTGCACGATTCAATGGTTGGATAGAAAATTATAAACATCTTTATCAGATTATATATTTGACACGTCTAAATTTTTTCACGGACTTTGTTTTATCTATTTAATCTCTACACATATCCACGAGACGTTACGTATTTCTTTTTATAGTTTTTTTTCTCTCTCTACATCTGAATCTTTCTCTCTAAATCCGTAAACTCTTATAAAAGAGAAGCTAAAAAGGGTAAAGGACTTTAATTTCACACTTCCTCCTCTCCTCCCTGTATTTCTCACACGTCTTAATAGAGGAGAGAACTAGCACAACAAATAATAAAAAAAGTGCAAACATTAGAGACATGCAAATGAGAACATACAATTGTCATTAAGGAAAATAACACAAGGACAATTAATATTGCGTAATCAAAAGACTCATAAACAGATTTTAGCTCTATTTAAACCCTCAAACAACTCCACAAACATAACCACAAAACAAAAGAGTTTCAGCCTTGCTACAGCAGCTAGTGGTGGTATTGATGGTGTGGAAATTCATCCAAGATGATGAGCAATAGGAACTGCAACAATATTGATAGAGTAGTAGTGATGGAGAGTGGACAGGCTACAGCTCCAAAAGGGGTCAATCAAGGCTTGAAAAAGGGGCCATGGACGGTAGCGGAAGATGCCATCTTGATAGAGTACGTGAAGAAACATGGAGAAGGAAATTGGAATTCTGTGCAAAAGAATTGCGGATTGATGAGGTGCGGCAAGAGTTGCAGGCTCAGATGGGCAAATCATTTGAGGCCTAATCTAAAAAAAGGTTCTTTTACACCCGATGAAGAGAAAATCATCATCGAACTTCATGCCAAACATGGTAATAAATGGGCTCGAATGGCCTCTCAGGTAAATATACTCGTGCATGTTGCTTCATGCCTTTTTTTTAACATCTCCACCATTTGAATGATGCCTTCTCATCCTTGACCTTTTTCTTCCTTGTTATTAGTTGTTGTACTTTTTTTTTTCCATTTTCCTTTTATCTAGTTTTTTTTTTTTAGAACCAAATGCATCTAGAATGATAGTTTCTCCAATTAAATATGATGTATTAAGTCTTCTCTTACATTTATGTTCTTGGGCTTAGATTATGATTTCTTGCCCATCTTTTTCCCCTTTTCCCTCTTTTTCCAAGTACTTTGTACCTTTCTGCTTCTGATATATTATGTCTTTTCTCTATTATGGCAGTTACCCGGTAGAACTGATAATGAAATCAAGAACTATTGGAATACCAGAATGAAAAGACGTCAAAGAGCTGGTCTGCCTATATACCCCCAAGATTTCCAAGCGAAAACAGCTGCGTTTCGTTTTCACCACCAAGAAGACCGACGAACACAACCCAACTCTACCTCACTCTCCTCATCTCCTTACAATCTCTGTTTTCCACCCCTTGATCCCATCAATAGTTTCGCAACCCCCTCGAACCCTTTGCAGAATCATCTTAGTCCACTTGCATTCTACTCCAATCCGAGCCATCAGTTAAAACTGTTTGCTAATACCAACAGTAACGATGGCTGTTTACCTCTGTCTTTGCCTCCTGTTTCGTCGTATCAGCAATCACCTCTTTCTACAAATCTATTCAGTCAAAACCCCACTAGGCAAGCAGTCCCGATAAATACACCACCATCAGTACTGTTCTACAATGATGCAGATATGGAAAGCAATATGAGTTTTACTTCACTTATAATGGGGGGTCAAGTTCAGCCAATTGGCTTTATTCCTTCAGGCCAAACACCACCAGGGCCGACAACTTCTTGGGGTGGTGGTGCTTGTTTCGAGGAGGCATCCAACAAAAGCAACAACAATGGCTACAGTAACAGTGAAACTAGCCAACAAGGAATGGCAGGCAATATGAACAATAGCGGTTTGTTGGATGCTTTACTGCAGGAGGCTAAGACTATATCTTTCAAAGGGAAATCAAATAGTGATGACTTGCTGCCGGCATCTAACGAAGGGAAACGTGCGATGGATAGTACTGTAAAGGAGGAAGGTGAAAAACTGTGGGATGATTTGAGCTCGTCTCAATCCTCAAATATATGTAAGTTTGTATTTTTATTTTTAATTTTTCACTATAAATCCAGGATTTCTTTTGTTTACTGTTAAATACTCTGTATCATAGCAGTAATTATGATGGTTAATCTTTGGTTAGTTGGTGACTGAATTGTCTCGTGGTATTTCACCCAATTTGCATGAGTTGCTCTCTGTAGCATTAATTAGCTAGCTATTATTTCACTTTTTAGAGAAGGTTATTAATTAGTAATTTATTTATTTTGATACTATATAAAGCCTTGAATAATTGAATCTATTCTTGAAAATTTTTATTATCAAGCACAAAATCTTCGGATGGGATATTTCTTTTATTTCTTTTAATTTTTAAAACTATTTTAAGAGTTTATTTAAGTGTTAAGCCTTTACGTTCATTTTTACTATTTATGAATATACATACGAAAATGTAATTGCTTTTGCATTACTCAGGGACAAAACCAAGCGAGGAAGCAGCTGACCAGGAGTTGAATTCCATGGATGATGACTTCATCAGCCTGCTTAATAACTTCCCATCGTCGGAGCCACTCCCAGAGTGGTATCGTCATAGCAGAAATGAACGCAATTCCAATAGAATGTCATACAGTGGGCTTAATATTGTTGATGACAACAGAGACCCCGACGTTAAGGAAGATGCTTCACTCACTCGTGCTTCCAACACAGAAGCAGTTCCAAACCGTGGAAGGGACCTGGTTTCCTGCTAATGGAACAACATGCTTGGCATCTGTTAATTACAACTGTTTCTGCACCAAAAATCGCATGTTCTTCCGAGAAAGAAAGCTTCAAATAGAGAGCATTCACGAAGAAAATGGTACGGGACATTGCTGGAGTGTTATGGAGTTTCATCTCTTAGTAGCAAATTATAGCTATGGTGCATTTGTGGTTTTATCTCTCAAGTACAAAATGATAGATTGATTTTGTTGGAGCTTTTTATTGTAGTTAGAGCTTGTCTCTGGGGTACCTTACAAATCGATGGAGGCCTAGGTAGGAAGAACAAAAAAGAATAAAGAATAAAGTGCTATTTAGGATCATGACTATATAAGATGGTTTATTTTGCGTATAATTAGTTAATTTTTCATATAATTAAATTAATTAGCTTCAATTGGTAATATAACCAAGTTGGCACTGTCTTTCCTTTCTTTCTTCTAATTCTTTCTTTTTTTACGTACATTCCTTTTCTTAATTACAATATTCGAGTTTTTTTTTTTTTTTTAATTTCAGTTCTTGTTTCTTATTGATTGATTGCATGATGCTGGGAGTAATTAAATCTTTCACAAAAGCTTCCTTATGGGCCGGGTAATTAGTTAATGTGGCATTTCTTTTAAATAATTTTCTTAAATCTTGAAATGTAAATAAATAATAAATTATTTAAACACAATCTATACTATTATTTAGTAAAAAAAAAATTATCAAGTTGTAATTATTATTATTAAGCTTATTGTAAATGAAATGATCATCATAGATAGACAGAAATTAACTATTATCATAGCTATTAAGTTTAATTTAGTATAATAGTTCGATGTGATAATATATTAATTTAAAGTTTCGTTTAAATTAAGTTTTATTTCAAATTAATTTGAAGATTAATTTAAATTAACTTATCTAACATAATTAATCTAACCAAACCCGAGTGGGATGACCTAATTAATTTCAAAATAAATTTTTATTTTTATTTAAAAAATAAAAAGATACATCATTTTAAAGTTATCCCAACAAATCAGCGAATGACTATGAAAAATTGAAAATGCATCGCAAGCATTTCGTACAAGTTGTCTGTATTTCATGCATTCCATCGAGCCAAATTCAGGATAAGCACAAGCGCATGACAGCCCGCTGCCGCCTTACAAACCAAATCACAAAAGGTAGGAATGCAAACACGGCCAGATATGCAGCTAATGTTGTTAAAAGCGCTCCTCAGGCATGGCCCAGGCTTTGTGCAGGGTTTTAGATCAAAGCATTTTAATTTAGCAGCGCCTTGGAAATTTGACTTGCATGCCTGATTTTGAATTCCATACAGCAAAATCTAAGCTTTAAAATGGGAGGGTTATTTTCAATTTTGTATATTATCGAGAGTTAATGGGAATAAAAAAGACATGTCTTTTTATTTTTTGTTTTTTTAAAGTATAAAAATTCTCTTTAAAATTATCTCAAAGCAAATTTATTTTATTTCTTCAACTAAATATTTTTTTTTGTCTCTTTTGTATCCGTTCCTTTTATCATGGAATATTAATGAAATATTTATTTATTTATTTATTAATATTTGAAATTGAAATAAATAACAAAAACTAAAAAAGAAGGGAGATTTCGATAGTGCTAAAATATTATAGCTCTAGACCTGTGGACAGCGACAATGAAATTATTATTTTTTCTTTCTAACAAAACTTTTCCTTGAATATACGGATACTAGGCCCTTTTCATACTTTTTTGCATAGTTAGAACACGTTGCTCCTGTAAGCAAGCTCTAGACTCACAGACACTATGGACAACGACAATGAAATTATGATCTTCTAACAAAAAACAATTGCCTTGGCTGTAGTGGATAATAAGGTCTTTTCATACCTTTTTTTGCGCAGTTAAATGATTATGTTTCTCTTGAAAGCAAAAGAAATTGAAGTGGCATCAGGGCTGGTTATACTTTTCATTTTTCTAAAGTAAAGTGTAATACCTTTAGAAATAAAAATTTTATAAGTTTTGTGCAGGGGTTTTTTAGTCTTTTTCATATTAATTTTTTTATCAAGTAGAATGAGGGGGAAATTGGTATTTTTTCATTTTTTTAAAGTAAAGTGTAATGATTAAATTACCCTTAAAAATAAAAATTTTATAAGTTTTGTGCAGGGGTTTTTTAGTCTTTTTCATATTAATTTTTTTATCAAGTAGAATGAGGGGGAAATTGGTATTTTAATGGATAATAAATATTATAAAAAAGTGTTGACGTGTGCGTCACGTCAGCATATATGTTAGCCCGCACTCTTTAAACGATGAGTGTGGCGTTGCCTAGCGGTCAAATGCTAGCTTCTAAGGTGACATTTAAATAGTCTCGGCAACGCCTTCATACCTAGATGTCGTTTATGGCCAACAAACCCCGGTTTGACATTGATAACCTTTTTTTTTGTTTTTATTTATTTTTTCTTCCCTGATTTTCACGTTTGTGCCTTTAAAATTTCAAACCAGCCCATTGATTTATTTTTCCTTCAGATTTGGTCCTTGTCATTTTGATTGTTATTTGTAGTTATATATGAAATTATTTATAAAATTTGAATTTTGTTTTAATTTCATCATACTTCAATTTTTTTCATATGCCAGATTTGGTTCCTATTTTTTTTATTAATATTTGTTTTATTTTGAATTATTTTCTTAATTGAATTTAATTTTCAATTTCATCTCTTAACATTTAATTTAATTTTATTTTTATATCAAATTTGGTCTTTTTTCTTTTGATTGCTATTTGGATTACTTTGACAAATTTCTTAGATTTAAATATTTTTTACTATTTCAACATTTTTATATTAAATTGGTTGGAAAATGAGTTTCTTGATTGAACCCGAGTATAGTATTTCACGAGTTATGACTTTAGAAATTTAACCTGAGTTTTGGAGATTCGCTCGGGGTTGCTTGGTGTTTTTTTTCTTCCCCTTTTTAAAGCAAATGATTTTTAGTTGTATCTTTCAACATTTATTTAATTGATTGTTGGGTTTTGTTATTTTTTTTATATGCTTTCTATAGGATTTTGCACTAATTTTGAAAATAACCCGGGTTATCTTGAGTTTTTTAATTGTCTTTCTTTCTAAAATTTTGTCTATTTAAAGAAATTTTTTTATAATTAAATTATTAAATATAAGCACAAGACATTCACTTCATGATATTTTACATTGTTTGTTTTCCGGGTCATTGCTTTAACGACATGTGACACCTTTTCGATGTAGTCATATGGACTTTTACTTTGGTATTAGAACCGTCTCGATGAGCGTTTTCTAGTGATGGGGTACTATCAACTTTTTTTTATAATTAAATTTAATTAAATTATTAAATATAAGCACGAGACACTCACTTCATTATATTTTATATTGTTTGTTTTCCGGGTCATTGCTTTAACGACATGTGACACCTTTTCGATGTAGTGATATAGACTTTTACTTTGGTATTAGAACCGTCTCGATGAGCGTTTTCTAGTAATGGGGTAGTGTCCATGGCAAAGCGACAATGATTTTCCAACATAATTTTTTTCTTCTCCTCTCGATAATGATTTTTCCAACTCTTTTTTATAATTAATTATTTCACTTTATTTATTTTCGGTGTTTTTTTAATCATTTTCTACTTTTTTTATATTCAATTTAAATATTATAACGTGCATATTTGCTTATAATAATGTGATAAAATTAGATAAAAGATAGAAATTTCAATAAAGTAATTTTTTCTGCTTAATATTCAAGTCAAGTATGGACAAAAAACCAATAATTTAACAAAATTAAAATTTAAAGGACGAGAAAGAGAGATGTAAGAAGTTATAACTCTTAGGAAATAATTATCTAAACATGTGATTTATAAGTTGGAATGGAACTCTCTAGTGCATAAGATAATAACAAATGCTTCCCCCCCCCCCCTTTTTTTTTTTTATTTGAATGAGGAATGGAAATGGAGTAAAGAATCCTAATGTTTTCTTTTTAACTTACTCAAAGGATTTTAATAAATGGTTCTTATGAAGGGTTTTTGTTTTATAAAAGTTTTTGAAATGGATCAACCCATGAACACCAAAGACCCATTGCATGTTCCAAGTGGGCCCATCATAAGGTTCAAAGCGCAGGCATTGAAAGAAGCATAGAATGGACTGGTTGTGCAAGTTTTAGCCAAGGCTGAACTTGAGGATCCTTTAGAGAATCAAGAGGAGGTCTTAGTGCATTTAATTCATGTGCAAGAGAGGCTCAATCCACCCTGATTTGAGCCATGAAGTTTCGACAACAAGGCTGCAATTTTGTATCAGTTTCGGCCAGACTTGTTATGTGATGTTTCCATATGTTTTGTGAAGTCCTAACTAATACTGGATTTTCTATTATGTGTGGAAACATTGATTATTTCCTTTAAATATTAAGATTTATTATTTTATTTTATTTTATTTTCTTGACAGATAAGGAAAAAAAACAACAAAGGAATCCAAGCTGACATAGGAAATACATGGCCAAAGTAGTCTCTTTGTTGTGCAAGGAGAATAATTCAGCAACTTAATTGTATTTGTTAATATCGAAAGGATACCAAGAGGTGGAAAAATGATCATTAAAGGTGACATCCTTTTCCTTCCAAAAAAAGGATAAATATAAGGCTGAGATTAGAATTATATTATAACTTGGAAACCAAAGAGGCTATAACTTCTCTTTTAGTTCCTAGGATTATTGGACAACATTATAAGCTATAAATAAGTCTTGTATCAAACATACTATATTTTCTTTTCTTCTTCTCTTCTCATGGTGTATAAAGACTTATGGGTTTTATTTTTATTTTGTTAGTTATAGCCTAAAGCTTGCTTGGACTTAATTCATACTTTGTTTTAACTAGGATCCAAGACTTATTTGGATCAGGGTTTGGGCTTAATATTAAAGGTTTGGGGTTAGTTTTTGTATGTGGGTTGTCGCACCCTCGCGAGCGGAGCGCGGCGTCGCGGCGATCCTCGATTGGTTTCGGGGTCTTTTGTTTTATTAAATAAGGAGAGTCACCACCTAGTATTTGGTCACTAAGAACCCTAACTGGTCTTTCAGAGATTCTAAGGTAAGGGACTGGTTGCGTAAAGGGAAGGTATTAGCACCCCTAGTACGCCTTACCTAAGGTAAGCTGCTTGGTGTTTGGTTTGCTTTATAATTTGCTATGGTTTTGGTGTTTTCTAATCCCCTCAGTTTTTCTAGGTTTGATTCTCACTAAATTTATTAAGATAGAAATCCAAGGAGATTCCATGTGCTTAACAAGCTCATTTTTCCCTTGGTATTTCAAGAGTTTGCAACTCGTAAATCGCAAGGAGGAGGGACAAAAATTTAGAAATCTAAGGTGCTTTAAAAATCTATTTTTTTTGTCTTAGTGTTTTATACTCTCACGGCTCGTGAACCATGGAGTAAAAAATTGAAATGTCCTTGATTATAATCAAGGCTTCTTTCAAGGATGTGTTCGGATTTATTATTCCTAGAAAATTATTTTGGATATTTACCACTCCAGGTTTCTTTATCCAAATATTAACAGTGAATAATAACCAATTATTCCCAATAATATTTTGGATATTCGTCCTTTAAGGATTTCTTTATCCAAACATTAGCGGTGAATAATAGATGAATTCCCCCCCCCTAAAATAAGATTTTTATATTTTTTGGAATATTAGCCAATACCCTTTGGAGTTTTACAAACATGTTGTAAAATCCAGAAATGTAAAAAATAATTTTTTGTTGTGTTTAAGAAATCCATGTAAAAACACATTTTTTTTTAAAACTTCCAATATTTTTTTGTATAAAAAAAACGTTCAAAACATGTTAGGGTATTGGCCGTATGCAACACACAAGAAAACATTTTTTTTTTATATATTTTTTTGTCAAAACACAAACATCACAATTAGACGTAAACATCGAAATGGAAAGTAGCAAGCCATGATTCATATTACAAGAACTACGAGAAACTTGAAATAATTCGTAACAAAAAATCGTTCAAAGCCAAATTAACTTAAAATGCTGTACACTGGAAAGGACTAAACCCGTATGCATGAGGGAGCCAAAGTTTTGAAACTGAAATTTTTAAATCAAAATCCTACTGCATGTGACCATGACTCATGACCTATTTTCTTTTTAACAAACCGGGAGAAAAAATTGCCATGCTAGTTTCATACCAAAAAAAAGAAGAGCTTGGGACAGCATGTTTTTATAACACATATATATCATGGACTAGAAACCAAAGCAAGACCTGGCCGACTCTTTCAATAAAAAAAATGGAAGGACACGAACAGAAAAGGGAGCTGCTGATGAAGAAAAGAACACCAGAGGCTAGCTAAATCTTAACATAGTCACCCATCCAAAACTCAAAACTACGGCAGGAACAACACAAAGCAAGTGGGCATTGTACAGTCTAAAATTGAAAAGTAATGTGCAAAACAGAAACAAAATAGGTACAAAAGATTTAAAGGTAGCAAAGGAGGGGAAAATTAAGACTTAAAACCAAGCAAACGTTCTGTCAAGGTTTTAGCAGCAAAGCTCCCTCTCCGTCTTGTATTCTTTCTCTCCTCTTTCCTCACAATAACACCAGAATGCAAGAAAGAAAGATCCCACTATTTCCTGTGTTTTTTACTCTGCCTCTCTTATGTTTTCTTGTCTGTCTTTGGCTGTTTCTTTCGCTGCTCTTTTCTCTCCGGTTTTTCTCTTATTTTTCTGCTCTTTTTTATGTGTTTTTCACCTCCTTCACTAGGTCATTAGAGGGGCTTATATATAGTCTAACATATCTCTATTTAGGAAAGATTTAATGCATTAATTCTAGGATGCAAATCCCTACTGATTTGCAGTAAAAAAACGCAAAAAGGAAACTGCCATATTCTGATTTTGATGTCCGATTTCTTTCTAGTTTTTTAGAGGATGGTGTGGCTTCTTTCTATCCTTCCATAGGGCCAGCTGCTCCCTTTGAAATGAGGCAATAAAAACGTGGTTGCAGCTCCAAAAATCAGGAGTGATGATAAAGGAAAAACAACAGGAATTTGCAGAGAAAAAAGGAAAGAAATCAGATGGAGGGTGCAGCTGCAAAGTCTTATTTTCCTTATTCGGTGTGGTAAAAATCCTGTCATTTATGATGATCCAGCCCCCCTCTCCAACTTTTAATGTCCTTCTTCAATTCAATCCCTCAATTTAGCACTTTTCGATTCAGTCCTTGGTCCAAAAAAATCCTTCGAATCAGTCCCGCGAACTTGGGCAAAAATCCTTCTTGCGGTCAGGAATCCCTACTTTCAACACTAGATATTCAAACGGGAATATCTTGAGCTTTTGATATTGAAATTAAGTGATTCAAAAGCCCAAATTCATCTACGTGTCCCGGACTACAACTTTGATGTAGGATTCAAAGTGAGATAAATTTTTTTTGAATAACAGAATTGCAACCAAACTCGGCTGGAAACCTTCTCGCGACAAGATTCTATGTTTTCACGCTAGATTTCAAATAGGAATATCTTGAGTTTCTGATATCGGAATCAAGCAATTCAAAAGCTCAAATTCATCTACGTGTCCCGGACTACAAATTTGATGAAGGAGTTGAAGTGAGATAAAATCATTTTAGAGAACAGAATTTGCCAGTAATCTAGTTGGTCAAAAAGGTTCTTGATCTGATGATGCTGAGCATCCGAATCTGACTGAGAATTTGCCCTAAGAACAATGATTCCTAGGACCAAATAAAGCTGTACGTCAATTTTTTAACATATCATGAGTGACAGAATATACCTAAGATGGTCAGATATCATACGAAACCGAGTCAGAATCAGAGCCTAAGTTGGAACAAAAAATTACGACAACAGCAGAACTATTTTTTTATGCAAATTCTGAGGGATTTTTTCCAACCTTAAAGACCAGATAAAAAAGGAATGAATTTCGCATTATGAAGACTTCTGATCAATCTAAGAAAACCTGATGATTTTGGAAGCAAAGGGAAAGGATAAAGAGAGCAAAAAACAACTCAAACAGGGTTTCAAAAAAATATTTCTTTCATCTGCTTTTGTCAATCTTCCAACAAACATGGGGTCCAAAAATGAGTAACAACAGCTGCCCCCTCTTTACAATGCTTACGAAGCAAAACTTGTCAAGTGCTTCGTGTAGTAAGTGTTGTAAAGATAAATTGTGTGTTCATGCTAAAACTCAGTGCTTTTCCTAAACAATGGTCTCCCTATCAGGTGACCTGCCTATCTTAAGATTTCTAGAAAAACTCCATGTTTTTTTTTAGAAATGGTCCAATTATTAGGTGACCTGCTCATCCTAAAATTCTTAGAAAACTCCACACTTTTCTAAGGAATGGTCTCAATATTGGGTGACCTGCCCACCTTGAAATTTTCTAGAAAACTCCACGCTTTTCTAAAAATGGTCTGAAAATCAGGTGACCGGCCCCTCTTAAAATTCTTAGAAAACTCCACGTTTTTCTAAGAAACGGTTTCAATATTAGGTGACCGGCCCCTCTTAAAATTCTTAGAAAACTCCACGCTTTCCTAAGAAATGGTCTCAATATCGGGTGACAGGCCCCTCCTAAAATTCTTAGAAAACTCCACGCTTTTCTAAGGAATTGTCTCAATATCGGGTGACCTGCCCACCTTAAACTTTTTTAGAAAACTCCACGCTTTTCCAAAAAATTATCTCAAAAACAGGTGACCAGCCCCTCTTAAAATTCTTAGAAAACTCCACGCTTTTCTAAGAAACGGTTTCAACATCAGGTGACCGACCCCTCTTAAAATTCTTAGAAAACTCCACGCTTTTCTAAGAAATGGTCTCAATATCGGGCAACCTTCCCATCTTAAACCCTTTTTTAGAAAATTCCACACTTTTCTAAAAAATGGTCTCAAAATCAGGTGACCGGCCCCCTCTTATAAATTCTTAGAAAACTCCATGATTTTCTAAGAAACGGTTTCAGTATCAGGTGACCGGCCCTCTCCTAAAATTCTTACAAAACTCCACGCTTTTCTAAGAAATGGTTGATGCAACCATATTATTCAATAGTTTCACCCACATTTAACTAGTGTTTTGCCTATGTTTTATATATAAAATGCCTTGATATTCTTTGTTTTATGTTTTGAAGGCACTTTTGGATGAAAGATGCAAAAAGGAGTAAGTTGGAGATAATTGGCAGATTTGACCTTCAGTCGATGTTTTGTGCAGAGCGTGAGCTCTGGAGGTTGAAATGAAGTGATTCTAGTGGCATTAAAAAGCTAACATCCATACCTTTCTGGACATCTAAGGCAAGAAAATAAAATAAGGAAGAGCATGGAAATC
>Ga0325405_1004323_pt1 | contig 14554 bp, 14 predicted proteins | sample PopdelMetagenome_21_FD_205663 | JGI IMG/M metagenome (GOLD analysis project Ga0325405, IMG submission 205663) | Populus deltoides microbial communities from Bellville, Georgia, United States - Xylem-Control-R2 | ecosystem: Host-associated > Plants > Phyllosphere > Stem > Wood/Secondary xylem... | reverse complement strand
GTCGAATCATGGAAAAGCACGAGGTTTAGAACTCGAGTAGAATCATGCAATGCTTGGAAGATTGACAATTTTTCTCTTGGTAAGGTTCATTGTGCAAAAGACAAAAGAAAACCATTCCCCGTATCTATAACTAAGGGAAGGTTATAAAAGATAGAGAAAAAGGCAGAATCTTCTATAACAATCTATCTTTAAAAATCATTATAGAAATTTTAGGTGATTTTATAACTTTCTGGTTTTATTTCAGCCAATAAATAGAGTGATTTTCCATAAAAAAATAGAAAATAGAAAAAGATACATATGTTAAAAATATTTTAAAAACACTGGTTTAAAAATTATCTTAGCAACATATTTTTCAAACATGCCTTAAAAACCCGAAAATAAATACTTTTTTTAATATAAATTTTGGCTTTGCCAAATACGAAATTAAGCTTTAAAGGCTCATCTCAATCATGTGGACTAAGCTTCGCAACCTGGCCAAGACCCATAAACACAACCCATGATCAAAATAGAATTTTTGAAGATCAAATGGTGATTTTTGATTGAATATTATCAAGAACACAAAGAACATCATGAAAACCTAAGAATCAAATCTAATCTAGAGACCAAGTTGCATCAAATCACAGGTACAGAAAGCTAGACCATGTAAAATTAAAGTTTAAAAACTTATTCAAAGAGAATAATATGCTAAATATTTCAAGAATCGAACCCCATAACCTAAAGCAAAAACCTAGGTCTTCAAAGGAATTAAGGATTGATTGTTCTAAACTAGTACTCAAATGAATTAATTGGAAGAAAAAACTCATATATATGTCTAGGCTTTGATTAAAACACGCAAGACAAGCTAATAACTTCAGTTTGCAAGAAATTTAAAATGGCAGCCTTTGAACATCAAACTTAGAAACCTAGAAAATGCCTTAAACCTAGAAAATGATAAAAAACCTGGAAAAAAAAACAGAGCCTAAACTCAACAACCTTAACTCAAGCACACTCAAACTGATTTGCATAAAATATTAAAGCCTTAAGAAAACAAACAAAGAATGTAATTCAATAATTAAACTAATAAATACCACAAAACTTCAAAATGGATATCTTCAACACATTACATCATTACATTGATTTTAACACTCGTTTTCTTTAAAAAGTATCATGAATATGGCTTGAGTAAACACATCATTCAATCTAGAAGAACCAATGGTCATAGCTTTGACAAATCATGCTTATCAACACATATATTTTCAATCAAACCAAGTTCTAATGACTAACCTAACCATCAAAAGTGACTTGGTTGTTATTTAAACAAACCATTAACCTTACATTAATAGTCTACCATATCTTAAAATCACAAGTTATGCATTCATTACCACATTGAACATATATTCATCAAAACATGCATATTACTTCAAAACATAATTAAACACATCAAAACACGCACAATGTTCATCAAACTAACAACTAATAATGATGGATGAACTTTAAGCATTCAAGTAAAGACTTAAAGGGAATTAAAAAGGGTGTGCCTATTGATCAATATCATCTTATAAAAGGTAAATGATATAGCTTTCGGTCAAAACACAGCTTTCTCTTCTGGATGTTCTTATTCATTTTCTTCTTATTTCCATCTTTTTTCAGCCTTTGTTCCTCTGCTATTCTTCTTTACTCTTATTTCCTCTCACTTTTTCTTAATTCTTTTTCTCTCTCTTCTCTAAACTTTTTTCCTTTTTGATTCCCTATTTTTTTTTTCTTTATGGAAAGTCACTCCTTTTATAGGCTGAAACAAAACCAGGAAGTTATAAAACCATCCAAATTTTTTATAATGGTTTCTTAAAGATAGGTTGTTATGGAAGATTCTACCTTCCTCCCTATCTTCTATAACCTTCCCTGTAAGTTATGGTATATGGTTTTTTTTTTTTTTTGTGCAATGAACCTTACCAAGAGAAAACAACCTTAAAGTTGGCTCTTTTATAAACGACCCTCTTTTTCAGTCAAGGCTGACTGAGTAGGGTACTTTGATGAATTAATCACGAGGATTGAAGTGTAAACATGCCATCAAATGACATGAACACATGCAGAGAAGATGCAAATCTATCACTTGGAATAGACCACGCTTCATTTTTAGGTTTAGAGCTCCACATTTATTTATTAGAAGATTGACTTTCGATTAGCTTGAATCTATCAAGGCATGAGAGGTTGATTATGTTGAAGTTAAGGCACCAAAGCTGGAATTAATGTATCAGTTGTAGGTTATCTTTCATTAATGTTTATCTATTAGTAATATCATTATCTTGATGTTGTTTAGTCAGTTTTTACTTCTTAAGATTTTGAAACTTATTTAGGATAAGTTACATAGCTCTTTAAATGAAGGAGTTTATGTTAGTTACGTTTCTTAATTTTGTTGTAATTGACTTCATCTATAAATAAAAGCTAAGGGATGGCAGTAACCTATGAAAAACATTCTGCTCTTTGTTCTTTACTGCAAGTTCTCTGTTCCTTGTTTTTCTAGTTATCATCAACATTCAGTTCTTTATATACCTATTATCAACAATTGGTATCAGAGCTTTCTTTGATCCTTGAAGGGATTGTGAGTGAAACACGAGAGATTAGTGAGGTTAAATCAAAGCAGTTTTCTTTGAAAGGATTGTGAGTGAAACATGAGAGATTAAGTGAGTTTTTTTAAAATGGATTCTGCAAATTTTCCAACAAAAACATCAGTGTTCACTGGGCAGCATTTTGGTGTGTGGGCTGTGAAAATGGAAACTTATCTCAAAGCTTTTGATTTGTGGGAGACAGTGGAGAGTGATAAGCAAACAACTCAACTAGAAAACAATCCTACGATCACACAAATGAAGTTTTTTAATGAAGAAAAGGCAAAGCGATTCAAAGCTCTTACCTGTCTTCATAATGCAGTGAGTGAAGAAATCTTCACTAGAATTATGGCTTGTAAATCTGCCAAAGAAACATGAGATAAACTAAAAGTAGAATCTCATGGAGATGAGAAGTCAAGAAAGATGCAAGTCTTGAACCTCAGAAGACAGTTTGAAGGACTGAAGATGAAGGAAACCGAGAATATCAAAGACTTCTCTTCTTAAATTTTAAAACTTGTGAATCAAGTGACACTTTTGGGGGAAGATTTTCTAGATTCAAGAATAGTGGAGAAGGTTCTGGTAAATCTACCAGAGAAATTTGAGCATAAGATTTGCTCTCTGAAAGATTCAAAAGATTTTTCAAAAATGAGTCTTCAAGAATTGGTTAATGCATTACAAGTGGTAGAGCATAGGCAAGCTTACAGACAAGAAGAAACAAGTGAAGGAGCTCTTGTTGCAGTTTCCAAGGAGAGTCGGGCTAAGAATTTTTACAGGAACAATCAAGAAGGAAAAAAAGAAAGAGGGAGAAGTTGGCAATCAAATAACTGGCATTAGAACAACAAAAACATTATCACTAGAGGGAAAGAAAAGAGAGAACATTTCCCTCCCTGCAAATTCTATCAGAAAACAAATCATCTAGAAGCTTGGTGTTGGCTTAAGAATGCATAATGCAGAAGTTACAAACAATTTGGTCACATCCAAAGGTTCTGGAAAAACAAATCAGTAGCAACAAAACAAGCTTATATTGTAGAAAATTCAAAAGCCAAGGAAGATCATTTATTCATGGTTACATTAGAACATATGTGCAATACAACAGAGGTAAACAATTCATCATGGCTTATTGATAGTAGTTGCACTAATCATATGACTGCAGATTTGAGTTTATTCAAGGATTTGGATAAAAGCTACATGTCCAAACTCAGAATTGCCAATGAAGAGTATGTGAAGGTTGAAGGTAAAGGGGCGATTGAAGTTGAAAAAATGTCAGGTACAAAAACTCTAAAAAATATGCTTTACGTACCAAAGATTAATCAGAATCTAGTGAGTGTGGGACAATTACTGGAATCTGGCTACTCATTATCTTTTAATGATGGAATGTGCAATATTAAAGACAAGATGGGAATACTACTACTCTCTGCTAAGATGATGAATAGAAGTTTTAATATTGAATGGAAAGAAGCTTGTTTGAGTGTTAACACTTGTGTCTATATTGATTCTGTTCTATGACACAAAAGATTAAGGCATTTCAATTATGCTACTTTAAAAAGGATGGTTGATCTGTATATGGCTTCTGGTTTACCAAAAATACAAGAACAACATGATATTTGTGAAGCCTATCAATTAGGAAAGCGGACTATAATTGTTTTTCCTAATAATGCATTTAGAGCATCATCAAAGCTCCAACTGGTACACACAGATGTGTGTGGTCCAATGCACAATGAATTTTTAAATGGTTTAAAGTACTTTCTATTATTTGTTGATGATTATAGTAGATTCTGCTGGGTTTATTTTCTTAAATCTAAGGTTGATGTGTTTGCTGAGTTTGTAAGATTTAAGACAACAGTTGAACTAGAAACAAGAAACAAACTGAAGATGCTAAGATCTGATAATGGGGGTGAGTTTACCTTTTGAAAATTTGAGGGATATTTAGCAAAAGAAGGGATCAAACATCAGCTAACAGTGCCCTACACTCCACAACAGAATGGAGTTAATGAGAGGAGACATCGAACATTGATGGAAATGCCAAGATGTTTGCTATATGAGAAGAAAATGCCATTAAAATTCTGGGTAGAGGTAGTAAACACAACATCCTACCTTCAAATCGTATGACCACAAGAGTGCTGGGAGATAAGACTCCTTATGAAATTTGGTATGGCTTTAAACCTAATGTTGATCATTTAAAAGTTTTTGGCAGCCCTTGCTATGTCTTGCAACTTGAAGTTAAGAGAAGAAAACTTAATCAAAAGGCTGATATGGGAATTCTTATAGGCTATAGCATAAAATTTAAGGCCTATAAAATCTATTATCTGAAATCTAATAAAGTTGTGATTGCTAGAGATGTAAAAGTTACAGAGAATGGTACATGAAACTGAGAAGCTGCATCAATTGTAGGGACAAAACAGGAACATCAAATTGAACTGGATGCTACAGAGGATGATGATACTATCGATGACAAACCAGTAAGGGGGACAAGGTCCTTAACTGACATTTACAGCAGGTGTAATGTTGCTGAAGCAGAACCAATAGATTTTGAAGAAGCTATCAACTCACAAGTATGGATAGTTGCAATGAAGGAGGAGCTCACGATGATAGAAAAGAATGAAACATGGATGCTGGTTGACAGACCCGTTCACAAGAAGGTAATTGGTATGAAATGGATTTTCAAAACCAAGTTGAATGCATATGGGAGTATCAATAAGCACAAAGCAAGACTTGTAGTGAAGGGTTATTCACAAGAGCCAGGTATTGACTTCACTGACATATTTGCTCCAGTATCTAGGCATGATACAATAAAGCTTTTGCTTGCTCTAGCAGCACAAAATGGTTGGCATATTTTTCAGTTGGATGTTAAGTCTGCATTTCTGAATGGTGTTCTAAATGAAGAAATATACGTTGAACAACCTGATGGCTTTGAAAAGCAGATCACATCAAACAAAGTATATCTGCTAAAGAAAGCTTTGTATGGATTTAAACAGGCTCCTAGAGCCTGGTACAATAGATTGGATGGGTATCTTTTGAGCTTAGGCTTTGAAAGAAGCATGAATGAAGTAACTTTGTATGTGAAAAATGTTAACAAACATACTCTGATCGTATCAGTATATGTAGATAATTTATTAATTGCAGGAGACAAGGAGTAACTGGTAGAGAAGTTTAAAACCAACATGAAGGATAAGTTTGATATGAATGAACTTGGTTTGTTGTCGTACTTTTTTGGTATGGAAGTAATTCAGTCGGAGCAAGGTTATTTCCTATATCAAAAGAGGTTTACAATGAAGCTACTAAACAAATTGCAAACCAGTCATTACACATATGGTACTGGGACAAAAGCTAATGAAGGAGGATAGAGCTCTCAAAATTGATGGAAAAGCCTACAGAAGTTTAGTTGGCAGTTTGTTGTATTTAACTGCTACACATCCAGACATTGTTTTTGTTGTTAATTACCTCTCTAGGTTTATGCAAAGTCCAAGTCAAATCCATTTTATTGCAGCCAAGAGAGTTCTGAGATATCTGAAAAGGACCTTAGAGTTTGGCATGCATTTTGTGAAATCAAGTTTTGTTAAACTAATTGGTTTTTCTGATAGTGATTGGGCTGGAAGTGATGAAAAAATGATGAGCACCTCAGGTTATTGCTTTGCTATTGGAGGAAGCATTTTCTGTTAAAACTTAAAGAAGCAATCAGTAGTTGCACATTCCACTACAGAGGAAGAATATATAGCAACATATGTGGAAGCAAAGCAATTGATATGGCTAAGAAAAATGCTGAATGATCTATACTTTGATCAATGAAGTCCCACAAAATTGTTCTGTGACAATACATCAGCAATAACTATTTCAAAGAATTCTATTTTTCATGACAGGACCAAGCATATGAAGATCAAGTGTCATGCTATCAGGCAATTCCAACAAGAAGAGGAACTAGAGATGATATACTGCACTTCAAAAGAGCAATTAGCAGACCTGTTCACCAAGCCTTTAGCTAAAGATAGATTTGAAGATCTAAGGGAGAGGATAAGAATGTACAGCTTTGAAACCAAGGAGGAGTGTTGAAGTTATGGCACCAAAGCTGAAATTAATGTATCAGCTGTAGGTTATCTTTCATTAATGTCTATCTATTAGTAACATCATTATCTTGATGTTGTTTAGTCAGTTTTTACTTCTGTAGATTTGAAACTTATTTAGGATAAGTTACATAGCTCTTTAAATAAAGGAGTTTATGTTAGTTACGTTTCTTAATTTTGTTGTGATTGATTTCATCTATAAATAAAAGCTAAGAGATGGTAGTAACCTATGAAAAACATTCTACTCTTTGTTCTTTGCTGCAAGTTCTCTGTTCTTTGTTTTTTTGGTTATCATCAACATTCAGTTCTTTATATACCTATTATTAACATATTAGGGACAACATGTTGTCGAGTTTTTTTTTTAAAAATAAGATATAAATGTTTAATGAGGATGACTGATCCTTATAGAGAAAGTGTTTCACATATGTTTGGTGCCAATTAGAGCTTATGGGGTGGTCAGAGACGCCCAATTCATTCACCTAAGGGTGACTTTTCGATCAACTTTCTCAGTTAATGAAGAAGAAAAACAATGGTTAAATTACATGTTATCCCTTCCCTTTATTGAAGCCCGAACAATATGTCACCTGTATCTTATGTTATCCCTATTGGCATAACCTAGCATACTGTAACCTCCCACAATTCATGCTACAGTAGTGGAGAGACGTTGAAGGATGATTGGTGTATCAATGGCAACAACCCAACATACTATGGTAGTTCGACCAGCTAAGGAAAGAGACGTTGAAGGATGATTGGTGTATCAATGGCAACAACCCAGCATGTTATGGTAGTTCAACCAGCTAAGGAAATTTCAACGAATTGATTGAGCAAATCTTGGATTCGAAACAAGGACAAAACATATCCTGACAGAGCATATCTTGGGATATTAATACAGCTTTAATGTAATTACCATTCCTGAAAACCTTGGGCTCATCTTGGCAGAGCATAACATGGAGATTTAATATCTTTACCCACATCTACTCTTAATTATGAAACACCATATTTTACACTTCATGGAAACCATCCCAATTACACTTCCCTCCGTGTGTTTGGCTTCAAATTTTTCCCTTACACATGGGATACACGGCAAAACAAGTTTGATCCAAAAACAGTCCTTTGTATATTTGTAGGTTATAGTGATAAACATAAAGGATACAAGTGCTTTCATCCATCAAGCATAAATTTTTTTATATCTTGCCATATGGTTTTTAATGAACTTTTTTTTTTCTTTTAAAACCACACAGAAACAAAGCATGAAACCACCTACATCTCATGTTATAAGTATTTTTTACTCATGGTTACCACAAATTCACCCCACATGTACTGCTGAACCAGATTCACAGGCATTAACACCATCAGCTAGTATTCATCTGCCTCACATACCATCACTCACATTTGTCTCTAGCAGTGTAACAGGTTCCTCCTCAGACACGACTGGACAACAACAACTTCAACCTGCACCTGCGCTGGACATGACACAAACCACCACACAAGAAACACCATAAGTCCAAACTACAGATCACGCTTTGTCTTACAGGCAGGAAGACGTGTCTGACCAAACCTTCAACAATCCTCCATCAGACATACAAGTCAATCCACCAAGCATCCAGACACGGCATAACCCAGCATCTCCTATAATCATAGGATCTCAACGAGCCAACCCAGCATCTCCAATGATCACTCGATCAAAAACATGAATTATCAAACCCAATCCCAAATATGCCTTGATTTCCTCTATATTCCCAGCTAGTATACCTCGTAAACCACATAACACACAAGTTGTTCTATCTCACCCTGGCTGGAAAGCAACAATGGATGAAGAACTTGAAGCCTTGCATAAAAATCAGACTTGGAAGCTTGTTCCACGCACCTCAGACATGCATGTAATTGGTTCAAAATGGGTATTCAAACCAAAACTCAAACCCGATGGTTCATTAGATCGCCTTAAAGCTCGAGTAGTGGCAAAAGGGTATCATCAAGTGGATGGTCTGGACTACACCAAAACCTTCTCTCCAGTCATCAAACCAAGAACATATGAATGGTCATCGCCATAACTCTTGTTAAAAAATGGCACATGCATCAACTTGATGTAAAAAATGCATTCCTTCATGGTTTGATTTCAGAAAACATATACATGGAACAACCTTCAAGCATGGTTGATCCTGCATATCCAAAACATGTGTGCAAGCTTCACAAAGCACTCTATGGTCTCCAACAAGCACCCCGTGCTTGGTTTGATCGGTTTAGTATTTTTCTTCTTAAATATGGTTTCTTTTGTAGCCTAACCAACCCTTCCCTGTTTATCTTTCACTCTAACCTTGGCATACTAATTCTTCTTCTTTATGTAGATGATATCTTGCTGACAGGTTCCTCCACAACGTTAGTGTCCTTTTTCATTCAGCTTTTGATCATATAATTCGTGATGAAAGACTTGGGCCACATTCATCACTTTCTTGGCATTAAAATATCAGAAACATCAGCTGAACTATACTTGTACCAATCTCACTATGCTCTCACCATCCTGGAACGAGCCAACATGGTCGATTACAAGCCTATGAGCATGCCCCTTGAAGCTAAAACCAAGACCTCATCAAACAAAGTCTTGCTTGAAGATCCAAGTTATTACAGAGGACTGGTTGGAGCGTTACAGTACCTAACCCTCACAAGACCAGATCTCTCATTCAGTGTGAATTATGCTTCATAATTCATGCATGCTCCCATAACTGTGCATCTAAAATTAGTCTAGAGGATCTTAAGATATGTCAAAGGCACAATTGATTTAGGTTTGCATTTCACTGCCAATACAACACTTGATCTTTGTGCTTTCTCTGATGCAGATTGGGCGGGGTGCCCCACCACGAGACGCTCCACCACATGATACTATACATTTCCAAGAGGAAATCTCATCTCATGGTGTGCAAAGAAACAACCCACAATCTCTCGATCAAGCACCGAAACGGAATATCAAGCAATGGCAAATACAACAACAGAACTCACATGGATGTCATTTATCCTTAAAGATCTCCAGATTCCACTAGCATCTACCCTAACTCTCTACTGCGATAACATAAGTGCTCTTCACATGACAATAAATCTAATGTTTTATGCTCGCAGCAAACACATCGAGTTAGATTATCATTTTATGCACAAACGAGTTGCACTTGGACACCTCATAACTCACCATATCTCCACTACAGAGCAAATAGCAGACCTCTTCACCAAACCAATGTCCAAGGCAGCACTCAGTCATTTTCGAACCAAACTCTGCCTCCAACCCCAGCACAGTTTAAGGGATGGTATTTGCACAACCCAGCATGTTGTAACCTCCCACAATTCATGCAACAGTAGTGGAGAGACGTTGAAGGATGATTGGTGTATCAATGGCAACAACCCAACATACTATGGTAGTTCAACCAGCTAAGGAAAGAGACGTTGAAGGATGATTGGTGTATCAATGGCAACAACCCAACATGCTATGATAGTTCAACCAGCTAAAGAAATTTCAACGAATTGATTGAACAAATCTTGGATTCAAAACAAGGACATAACATATCCTGACAGAGCATATCTTGAAATATTAATACAGCTTTAATGTAATTACCCTTCTTGAAAACCTTGGGCTCATCCTGGCAGAGCATATCATAGAGATTTAATATCTTTACCTCTCATTGTTTGTGTTTAAATAGAGGACATGGTCCTCAGTATTTTGTATTGCGAAAAACAAAAGTATATAATAATTACTTCTTTAGTTGTGTTCACATTTAGAGAAGCCTGACTTGCTCATCCCATTCTTCCTCTTGTTCTTCTTTTTTCTTTTATCCCTAGTTAATCTCTTATGTCTTGACATATATTTTATCACCATTATAAATATCACGATACCATTTCATTGTTATATTGTTAGTTTTATATTTTATCTAATAATATTTTTTATATTTTTTAAATTAAATAAAGTTTTTGTGAAACTTTTCTTTCCTATACCCTACTCAGCAATTCTTTTGAAGGCAAGCCTGGCTTTCTCTTTCAACCTCGCTTTGATAGTCTCTCTGAGTCTCCAAATTATCAAAGTCAAGGCTTAATCTTACCTCAAAACAACTTTCCTGCTGGTCAATTGAGAAGGGTTTGAAGCCCTGGTTATTTACAAGTTTCAAACCACCCACTGATCTAGTTTAGTCCCCTGTTTTTACTCTGTTTTTCTCCATCATCAATGGCTAATTGAATATTGTTTTGTCTGTCATGTGATATTAATAGAACAACGCAGACAACACACAGAGGTCCTTTTCAAGTCCTCCTGTAGCTACAGAGAGCTCCTTGAACGAAGAATCAAACTTCAAAGATGGACGTTATAGTGCTGAAGAAAGAAAGGAGAGAATCTCACTCGAAGTATAGAGCCAAACGTTACCAAGGAAGCCTCATCGCTAATCTCTTCTGATCCGAGGAACTTGTTAATGAGTCGGGTTTAAAATGTTAATTTATGTTTTAGCTATAATCATGCAGAAAAGATATATATATATATATATAACCACAATCAACCGCATTATTTTTATTATATTTATCTTTGTTTAATATTATAAATATTAATAAGGTAAAATTACTTTATCATCCTATAGGTGAAATGAATCTATCCACTTCTTTCAATTAATTTCTTTTATAATATAACAAAAATATCTTGTTATTTATTGATTATATCAAATTTCAACCTTAATTTTTTATTACTATATATTTTGCAATTTTATTTTTTAGAATTTGATTTAATTTAATTTTTATTTAAACTTTGATCAATATTTTTTTATTGTTATTTGCTATCTCTTATTATTTTCTTTATTGAAAATTTTTATCTATCATATTTGGTTTTTTTATTGCTATTTATTTTTATTTAAAATAATTTATAAAATTATAATTTTTGTAATTTCATTATCTTTCAACTTTTTTATCAGTCAGATTTAGTCTTTATTATTTTAATTATTATTTATTTTATTTGAAATTATTTATGATTTTTTTTTAATTTCATCCTCCAACCTTTTTTATCTGTAAGCTTTTATCCTCATTCTTTCAATAAACTTGAAAACAAATTAAAAAATTAAAAAAGTTATTTTTCAACTTATTTTTCATGACTTAGTCAAACACTAGAAAGTCTTTTTTAACTCATTTTTCATAATACTACCAAATATCAAAAAGTAATTCACTTTTTAGAAATTTATTTTCCAAGAAAATTCCTTTTCAAAAGAAAACTATTATACAGTAAACAAACTAGATCTAAATGATTATTTGGAGTTGTGGTTCAATTTACTTTTCATGAAAACTTAAATTTTTTTTTGTTTCAAATTAATATTTTTTTGTATTTTTGAATCGTTTTGATGTGCTGATGTCAAAAATAAAATTTTAAAACTAAAAAAATATATTATTTTAATGTATTTTAAAATATATATATTTTAAAAATTAACAATTACCATACTTTTAAACACCCCTTAAATTTATATTGATGGCTAGGGTTTCTTGTTTGGGGTTTGAAAGAACATTTTTAGTTGCAATTTTATTATTTTAAACCAATAAGAGCTTTTTATTTATTAAATTGAATACAATAATAAAAATATAAATAATTCAATATATTTTGTTGACTTTTTTTTACTATTCCTAAATGTTTTCTATGAAATAAAATACATCATAGGACATTTATCTATAAGTTTTTTCTTTTACTTTGAAGATGTATTTTTCAATTAAAAACAGATATAAAGAATTTATTATTAAAAATGTAAAAGGAGTCACTTAGCTGTTGAAATTTCATAAATAGTCATAATTAATATTTTCAGCTCAAACCTCGATACGTCCCCATCACCCCCTGAGTATTTATTGATTTATGTGAAGTTTGAGAGTGTGGTAGTATTTAATTTTTAAAGTGTATTTTTATTTTAAAAATATTAAAATAATTTTATTTTTTAAATATTTTTGATATTAATAAATTAAAATGATTTAAAAATATTTTAAAAAAATTAATTTATAATAAAAATTTTAATTTTTTTAAAAAATATTTTTAAAAAGCAAAAGTAATCTTGGACAGGGCAGGGAAGAGCAATTTTGGGGACAAAGATTAGTCTAGATTTTAACCCTTTTTTAATTAATACGTTTAATTTTTTTTTTTACAATAATATAGGTGTTCGAGTCAGTTTGTACATACCTCGACTATTTTCACAGGCCCTGAAATTAACGACCATGCAAGCCTGTAGCAGCTTTAAAATTTATAGAACTCGAACTAGTGAACTTTAGAAAGCAAATTTAGAAACTAATTAGTTGAATTACACCGGTTAGAGTTATACATTTCAAATCTTAATTACATATGAAGATGCATGTGACTGCAAACAGCATTAGTATTCAACTCACTCATTTTAGAAATGGTTTTTTACTTATCCGTTTTTTTAAAATTTTAATTTTTTAAAATTATTTTTTTAATATTTTTATATTATTTTGATATGTTAATATCAAAAATAATTTTTTTAAAATTTAATATATTTTTAAACAAAAAATATTATTTAATATATTTTTAAACAAAAAATATTTTAAATTACCCACTTTCAAATACTTCTTCTTTAATTGATCATCAATAAATAGCAAGCAACCATTCTTTTGTCAATAGTGGAGGCAGAGAAGCCACCCTAACAACATTAAAAAAAAAATATTAAAAAAATATTTTTATATTTTTAAAATTTATATTTAATATTAATATGTTAAAACAATATAAAAATACTAAAATATTTACTTTAAAATAAAATCTTAAAATTATTTAAACATATAATTCAACTATATTTTCAAACACATCATTAAAAGAATAGAAGGAACGTGCATGTAAAGTTTCTTTCTTTTTTTTCCTTCGTTGCCATCAGCCAGTTAGAATTTCAAATCCAAGAACTTTTTTCCCAGTCAAACGGCTCAACTACAACATATTCAATTTTTTGGGTCAGAGGAGAAACGTGTTCCAATTTTCTTATAATTTATAAATTAAAAAAAAATGTAAAATTAACCAAAAAATTGTAAATTCACCCATTTTGTCTTTTTTTTTTGTTATTTTCTAATTTTAATTTATGTTGTCCTTTTCTTTCTTTAAAAGTAGAATGAAGAAAACAGAAGCATGCAAGATGGGGATTAGGGAGACTCGATTAGGAAATAAGGGCATATTTGAAAAGAAATAAACTACTAATTGAGCATAATCAAGGGGTCATTTAATAAATTTATATAATAAAGGGACTAATTAATTAATTTAGATACCTTATAGGTACTAAACTGTGCTGTAGTTAACCTCCATCATGGACTTCTTCTCAAGAACAGAGCCTTAAACCCTAGCCTCCCTTTATTAAAAAAAAAAAAAAAAAAAAAAAAACACCCTCCTCTCAAATCTCAATAAATAAATAAATAAAAATTCTATACTCCATCATTACATTTTTCTCCCACAGTTATCACGCAGACATCAAATCAAATCATTCCACCACCACCACCTCTAAAAAAAAAAACAGAGAGAATAATAAGAATAATTCAAAACACTCCTATTTAAACCCTATAAGCAGTTAATTTGATTCAAATTAAGCAAAACCAAAGAGAAAAAAATGGGTTCTCTCCAGCACTTCCTCAATAGTCCAATCTCGGTCCCCTTTTCTCCAAATCTCAATCATCGCCGTTCTTTTTTCTTACGAGCATGCCTTAACCTGGACGTGCATTCACCGGATTCAGTGAAACCCAAAACCCATTTGAAAAGTCGAGAGGTTATGGAGATGGAAGGGAAGGTGTTAGTTGGGACATATGCAAGAAACCCAGTTGTGATTTCGAGTGGAAAAGGTTGTAAATTGTATGATCCCGAAGGGAGAGAGTACTTGGATTGTACTTCTGGTATTGCTGTTAATGCTCTTGGTCATGGGGATCCTGATTGGGTCA
>Ga0325405_1004319_pt1 | contig 14563 bp, 8 predicted proteins | sample PopdelMetagenome_21_FD_205663 | JGI IMG/M metagenome (GOLD analysis project Ga0325405, IMG submission 205663) | Populus deltoides microbial communities from Bellville, Georgia, United States - Xylem-Control-R2 | ecosystem: Host-associated > Plants > Phyllosphere > Stem > Wood/Secondary xylem... | reverse complement strand
GTCCATGGTCACCCGAGGAAGATGCCATACTCAAGGCCTATATTGAGCAGCATGGAACCGGTGGCAATTGGATTGCCTTGCCACAGAAGATAGGTAACTGATACACACACACACACACACACACACAGATTGTTAATTTGCCTGTAATTTAGTGTATGTGATCATTAACTAACTAATTTATTTGCTATATACAAGTAGGCCTGAAAAGGTGTGGCAAGAGTTGTCGACTTAGATGGTTGAATTATCTCCGTCCAAACATTAAACATGGAGGGTTTTCAGAGGAAGAAGATAACATTATTTGCAGTCTCTATATAAGTATTGGAAGCAGGTAATATAGTTAGTGCATTTTTCATGTGCAATATGCATCTATATCCATGATCCTAACAATAATTTGTTCGTATAATTAATGATATAGGTGGTCTATCATCGCTGCTCAGTTACCTGGAAGAACCGATAATGATATAAAAAACTACTGGAACACAAGGCTTAAGAAGAAGCTCTTAGGAAAACAGCGCAAGGAACAAGCAGCCCGGCGAGCTAGTCTCAAGCAAGAAATCATGACAAAGAGAGAAATAAATGAGAGCTTCATGGTTCCTGGGGCTATCCCTCATCAACAAAGCCCTTACTGGCCAGAGGTACCAGCTCTAGTCATGAGTCAAAACCAAGATTCTCATTTGATGGATCAAGAATCCATTAGGAACTTGCTGATCAAACTTGGTGGAAGATTTTCTGACAATAATCAAGAGTCAGCCCTATTCACTACAATCAACAATTACCCTCTCGACGGTTCAAGCAGACAAGATCAAGTACCATACACAAACTCCATAGATGTGCTTTCTTCTTCGGCACCCATGCGATCAATGGATAGTACCTGTTGTTCTCAATTTCCTAATAGCAACTACAACGGTCCAAATATGTGTCAAGCTGGACTTGAAAACTTGTTGGTTGAGCTAGGTGGATTGGTCTGTAGCAACCCACAACGTGTAGAAGGTTTGGATAGTTTCTATGGGATGGACATGGCTGCCAGTGGCAGCACGGGGGCTAGTTCTGCAGAAAGTAACAGCTGGGGACATATAAGCTCTCTTGGTTATCCTCAGCTTGTTTCTGACTATGAAACTTGCTTGCAAAGCATGCCACAAGATTCATCTTTTGAAGATTCAAGCTTCTTTGGGCCACAATGACAATACTAGCTGTATAAACCAGTTTGTTCAGTTTATATATATATATATATATCTATAGGAATTTGGAGTCTGGATTTCAGGAAACCTTAAGAATTTAATTTAGTCAAGAAATTTGTTTCTGTTTTTTTTTTTGGTGACTTTCACTTTCATTTTCACCACTTCATCGATGATTTTCCGGTTCATTAATGATAAGCAGCTAATTTCTTTCCATTTAATCCTCTTGATTTCTACTGTTTTGATTGAATTGCTTCATAGCAGAATGAATTAAGAGGAACTTAATTTGACACCATTCTTTTCGTTTTTTTAGGCTTAATTAACTATTAAATTGTATGTGGAACCTGAACTCAAAAATCATATACCACTTAATATATAGAAAAAGCATTATAAATTAATTCTGTAAATAATTTAAATATATCATTAACTCAAACCTTACTATCCTTGTTCTAGATTATGTTAAATAGTAATACTAAACTATTATTAGACCACAACCCTCACCGAGAGAGAAATTGAGTTTAAGTTTTTAGATTAAAATGGTTTTAATTTCCATGCACATTTTCATGAGTGTGGGCACCACTAGACAACATTCATTGGTAATTGGGTTAAATCCAGGTTTACATTAGTGACTCAGAGCGCGATAGATAAAGATCAATGGAGCTGTGGAAGACTAGTGCTGTATTCTCTATCTCTTAAATGTAATGTAAAAAGTACAATAGGTGGAATTAAGAAATTGAACCTGTCACAAAGTTTGCTCAAGTTGTTCATGGAATGGCATGCAGTAATGAAAGCGGGAAAGATATCTGCTTTGACGTTTTGGCAATGATTTGCTCGGCTCTAGCTAAAGTAGGGCATCAAAAAGTGGCTGCATTCCTTTTCTTTTATCTTCATGTCTGCAACGCAACAACAGGTTTGTGAAGGCACATGCTATGATCACTCCATGTAGTTCCAACTACAACTGCCAAATCGCCAAGCACTTTCTATATGGGACTTTACTGAATGTTGTGTTACTGCTTCCATATGTGTCTTCAGATCGATTTATTATATATAATAACATAATATATATTGGCACTGTACGTACTATATATCTCAATAAATCATATTAATTCTTGAGTTAATTTATTTTTCAATTCATGATGCATTCTCTACCTGGTATATTAACGAAAATAAATTCCTACAGATGTTGATTCCAGGATTAAAACTTAGAGAACTAATTAGTGAAAGAAATTAATTATAGTTTAAAAATATTTAAATTGAATCCTTGTGATGGATAGAAATATGTCATATTTACTCCTCAGTGCGCAACCTCATCCAATTGAGACCTTATAATTTGAATTTTCGATAGCTTATAGGCATGTGCTAGCTGTGATCCAAGATAGTTTGCTTGGAGTCAACATTCTTGGTTTACTTTTGGAGGGCGAGTTTTAATGCGTTAGAAACATGTCGAGAACTCATTTGTCATACATGATGCCGTTTTTCAGAGACTTTGGTTTTAGTTGTCAAGTTTTTTCCTTAAGAAATTTATCTAGACTGTAATTTTATTTTATTGCAATTTGGTCCCCTTTCGGGATCCTTTGGTCCTCACATTTTTAATCTAGTCCTTATAACAAAACCTCCTTGCAATTATTGTCCATGATTCAAATAGTTTTCTTTACATTATTGTATCGATAGTGCTGCTTGTGGTACAGATAATTTCATTTTTCCTTAAATCATTACGTGATTAAGAATTCATATTTGTTTTTAAATTAAAGGGACTAAAATGAAAGTTTGACAAATTTCATATATTATTATAATTTTTATGGTTCAAATAATTAAAAAAATTATTTTAAGGAGACAAATTGTATTTTTGAAGAACACATAATTAAGGACCTAACAAATCTTGCAAATAAGAATCAAATTTTAAATAAGAAAATATAGGGACTATTTAAAAAAAAATTATAGGACTGAAATGAGAATTTATTGACATTATTTTTTAACAGATAAAACAATACAATCGGATATAATTAACCAATGGGTTTTTCACACATGTCCAATTACCAAAATCCACCCTTCAATAATCACCAAAAAATTTCGACTCCAAACACACTCCCTCTTCGGGTTCTTAAATTTCAAATTCTAACATTCTAATTTGAGAGAAGTTAATAAAAGAAAAAAAAACTTGTTTACCGATGAAATTTAATTAAAAAAAATGTGATTTTTGCAATGTAGGGTTTAGAACTATAAGAGTATCCACCACCTGACCTACCACCTTAATTAGGGTTGATGCAGAAAAATAAATTATAAACATTAACAGTGGTGGGATACTTATATTCATTATATATTAAAATTGTAGGGTTGAAAAGCAAACACCAAGGGAAAATACATGCATGACGTAAATTCTCTTTTTCCATGCTCATAAGTCAAAAACATAGAAAAAAGGTAAGCACTGTGTATGATTGACAAAATTGACCTGGTCCCTTTGTGGCCTCGGGAAAAATTCAAGATCAGGCACTAGCAGCTTACAAGTTTCATGACATGGTTTAGTGATGAAAGTGGTATCTAATAAATTTTAATTTTTTTCAAATCAAATCATTTTAATATAATAGTTTTTAAAAAATAAAAAAATATTATTTTTAAATAATAAAAAATAATTATGACCGCACCCCAATCTACCACTGAATGCGTGAAAAGCTTAGTTGACATCGCACAGATTCCTCGAAAACATAAATGCAAGTCCCACATCGGTTAGACAATTGAAGTTAATTAGGGGTACTGCTCAATATCTGCTAGCAATCTACCTATGCCCTGATCTCTTGCCATTGATGTCACTGCTTACACAATACATCATACTAGCTTGTTCCAACGTTTTGAATTAGCTAGAGAGAAGTTTCCTGGGTCTTGCGCGGCACAAGGGCATGTATTTCTGTGGATTTTCATGTCTGGTTTTGGATGGCGCGTGCGCATGCTCTCTCCTCGACCATTGGATGTGCAGCATGCCAAGTTTGATCAATCTATCTTGATGGCTGCGAGGCTTTGAATTTCCTTGTCAATTTCTGTTGTGACATAATAGAATTACTGCTTAATTGAGTGCGAAATTATTAGTCATGGGTGCATGTTTGTTGTGTAGGGGATCAACTTTCTAATATTCTAATAATATAGCCATTATACCTTCCATTTGGATTTGTTGTGTAGCTGTTTGTTGAGGATGTTGAAACATTAACTCGGTCATTCATATTTGTCAACAAAGCGCAGCCGTGAGAGGGAGATCAGAGTTCATATATTAATTCTTCAACCGTTCACACAGAGAAACAAGTGTAAACATTTCCAGAAAAACGACTCCGTGGATGACAGGAGAAATTAACACACACACACACACACACACACACACCCCTACCTTGAGGAGCAAAGTTAATTTTCTTATATGGTCTGGCTTGGTCCTAGGGTCAAAGAAACATGTATTTTCCAGTCTCTGAAAAGCGGAATGAGGAGCCAGCTCATTGCTATATTGGCGAAGAAAACAAGCTCAAACTGTAAAGTGCTTCACGGTAGGTTCTCCCATCTCTTTCCTTACAAAAAACAAAAGAAGAAAAAGGAAAGCGAAATAAATTAATATACTTCATTACCAAATTAACGTGCAAATCTATGCCATGATAATATTAATCGAAAATTAGAAACTTTGCTCTCTCTCCTTTTTCTTCGTACAAATTCATAACATATTGTATTTGGTTTTTTAGGTTGATATATGGTTGAATCTATCCTTATATAATAATAATAATAATAATAATAATAATTAATGATGTGATTCTTAATATATATATCCCTAATTGAACCAATTTCATCATACATATTTATAATTAACCAAATTCACAGCCAGTAGTTTGATGCCATCTTTTCAATAAGACCGCTACTCCTCAACAACGATAAGATGGAAACAACTCAGCATACATACATATCGACGCAGATGATGGGCCCATAAATAACTTGTTTTAGTTAGTCTTTTTACATCTCGGGATTGATTTGAGAGATATCATGGACTTCTAAGCCTGCTTTGCATATATATATTGACAAATGCAATTGCTAGCTAGCTAGCTAGCATTTCTAATTCTTGTCAACCAAAGAATATTATAGTACTTACTTTATAGTGCTGGTGTACATTATATCTTTGGTGCACCAAATTAAATTTGATGTAATTAAAGTCAAGATGCATAACTCTATGTGTGATCACACGAATTCTCAAAAAAATTGGGTTGGTTCGTTTTTGACCTTAATAGGTCATACCTATATTGTCTTTCTTTAACTTTCTATTTTATTTTTTATAATATATAGTCGATTATATTATAAACAGCCTAGATGACAAAGGAAAAAAAAAAGCTATCATGTTGTCTTTGTTTTACTATTCTTGGATTTCTAGCTATTTAGCTGAATAGCATGCAGCAAAAGTATAATAGATATTTATTTAATTCCTTCAACACACTTCAGAGTGTGAAACCAATGAACTCTGTGTTCATTATCTTTCTTATTTTCAACTAGGCTAGATAATGTTGGCTTGATGACCAAATGAATTATCTACGTACACAAGAAAATTTTACTTGGATTTCAACAATATAATATTACTGTAAAAAAAAAAATCATCTCAATTTTAAAACTTGAGTCATTAAAATTAAAACTTTTATATATTCACAGTAGCTACTTGTATTATTAATTAATATTAATTAGAAATATGACTCCAACTCGTGCTTATTTGGTCAGCAAACCTCTGATATCATATCGAAAAACCATCTCAATTCAAGAACTTAAAACATTATATAAAATTCTAAAATATAATTTATATTATTTTCTAATAATTATAATTCTTATAACAGCCTCACTTGAAAAGGGTATTTTTTTTGACATGATAGTTTATACACAACTTAATCACAACATCACCATATATATCAACGGTGATGAAGCTTAAATCATTATTTTTCCATTGCTTTTGCAAGCACTTTTCCATTGCTTTTAGATGGTTTAGATTAATCTGTATGTCTTTTACACTGATATATTCCATATTTTAGATTAATACATGGCTAATCAATAATACAAAGGTAATTAACCTCTTATTTGTCTTTACAAAATCTTATTTTACAAATATTTTGAGGGTTGTTAGATTTATAATTTTTGATATGGGATTGCGTCCTTAATAATTTAGAAAAAAAATAATCTAATTTTGATTGATTTGTAAGCTCCGAGTATATTTTTATTGTCAGTTAAAAAAAAAAGAATAATGGAAAAATGTTATACAAAGAAATAAACCATATTTAATTACTTGAACGTTATAAAGACTTGTGTATTAAATTAATATAATAGAAGAGATAGACTTTGGATTCCTGGAATAGTAAATTATCACCAAAGAATAAAAACAAAACTATCATATCAATCTCTTTGTTTATTTAATTATATAGCATGATAGATCACGTAAAGGAGCTCAATCTTGTAACGTTTATTTATGAAATTGATGAGAGATCGATGTATATCGGATCCAAAGATTTGTAGCCTCGACTAGGATGACAATTAATAGGTTAAATTATGCAATTGTTTTTTTTTTATTGATATGATTGTTTTTGAAGGATGTAGTCATTTCAAATCTAATATATAATTTAAAGTAGCTTCACTAATTAAAATATAAATATTTATGTAGTTAACAGTCTAAAATCAATTTTGCACAGGTGAGTTTTTTTTTCAAACTAGGGTTATTATATTTTCAATAGAGCAATCAATAAGTCTATATTGTGCAGTAGAGCAAGCGATCTTGTTGAATCCCTCGGACTTTAGGTTTTTTGATTTATCAATGGTTTTTTTGGTGAAAGATGCATTACAGATTCGAGCATAAAATCTCCATTCCTTCAACATAATATAGAGTTTTTAATATGATATATCTGGATTAATTAGGATTCCAGCTTCTCTTTGACATTCAATAGAATATAAATTTGACTGAAATATAATGAACTTAATTTTATCTGTACTGGTAACGATTTAATTCATAGTACATAGGATATTCGGATGTGAACAGGTACAAATTACTAATTTAAATATTTTTTCATTTTATATTTCTCTTTGTTTTCTTTTATCTTTTTTGTAACACATTTATTTTATTTTCATGTAATTTTTTAACTTTTCGAGAGTCATTTTCTAAATGAATTCTTTTTTATTAATACACTCTATTATTATAAAATAAAAAGATAATTAATTTGATGTATGTACTGAAATATTCTTTACATGAAAATGTTACTACTACCACTAAAACCAAATTTAAATAAAAAAAAAACATTTTCAAGACCACATTGGTCTGTCAACGCCGTGAGGATTATATTTATATATGCATATGTAAAAGTAAATATCAAATGAAGCCTTGATTGATGCCTTGTGGTCACCGGAGACGAGACAAAAGCCTTTTCATTTTAATATTACAAAAGCAATCTTTTTTTTTGTTTATTTATTTGATATGGACACTCACTAACATGCATAACATGCGTAGTCTCATTTTCTTTCCCATCTCCCAACTTAGCATCCTTGTTTTTTTTATTACATTAAACAATTCATTCATGTCTTGTTATGTTTTTTTTTTATTTAATGCTCGAATAAAGAGATGGAGATAGTTCACAAGATAACATTTTTAGGCAGTGTGTTTTGTTTGTTTCATTTGGACCGATTTACCGGATTTATGTTCTACTTAGCTTTCCTTTTTTATGAAAAATAAAATTTTATATTTGGTTCCCGATTAATTTTGCATTTAAATGTGTAATCCGGTATTTGAGTTCATAATCTTTTGTTTTTGTAATCCGGTACCAGCTATTAAGTTAGATGACGTGTGTATTATTTACTGATCTATGAAAAAAAATTGGATCCCAACGTATGAAACATGTATTAGGGCCATATTTGAGTACTTCATTTTTAAATATTTTATTTATTTGAGTTTGTAGTTTTTTTTTTTTTTACTTTTTATGTGGCACCTATTGTTAAGGAAGCTTATTAAGCCCTGATGTGTCCGTTGTCTAATAAGAGAAGGTAAAAAAGAGGTCTAGATAGATAAAATACGGAAATCACTAATAAAGAATTTTTAAAAAATAAAAATGAAAGAAATAATTTTTTTTTAACTAAATCGAAAGAAAAAGTTAATAACACTTGTTGTTAATTACTCATTTTAGGGCCCCACATAAACAAAAAAAAATACAAAAAAATCAAAGAAATGTTGGAAGAGACAAAAAAATATATATCAATGAGAAGAGTAAACTAGACCATCTAGAAAATTATCAAAGATTGGTTGAGAAAGATCAAATATATAAGATAAAAAAAATTTGATAGTGTATTTTCAACTGATGAAGATCCTTTTAACAAATAAAATTCAATTTGAGGAGAAACATTTAAAATTGGATATTTAAGGACTCAATTATAATTCTTCAAGGTTTATTCAAATTTATTGAAGACTTAATTGCAAAAAAAATTATTTTTAAAAGACAATTTAAGCTTTAATTGGAAGAAATTAAAATTTGGGGTCGAATCATAATTTTTAGGAGTTAATTTGATCAAATCAGGGGTTTAATTGCATAAATATTGAAGTTTGATGAGAAATTAGGAACTTAATTGAAAAAATCCAAAACCAAAATCTAACTGGAAAAGACATGTGAATATAGGGGCTGAAATTGATCAAATCAGTGGTCAATTTGAAAAAATTAAAAGTTTGTTGGTCAATTGAGGGTCAAAATATACAAATTCAGAATCAAGTACCAAAACAAAAAAGGTGGCCAACTTAAGGGTTGATATTTGAGTCTAGAAGAGATTAAATTGCATGCAGTTAAAAAGTTTTTTTGTGTCAATTAAAGGTGCATGTACCAAAATTGAAAGAATAAGGAAGAAATTGAAACTTCGTCAAATCCTAAATTAAAAACCCTCATTTCTAGAGTTTTAACTCAAATGAGACGTTATTCAACCTCTGTTCATTTTCTTCCTTGGCAGTTCAGGAAGATCAGGTTGACACCTTTCAATAGTTCATTCTAAAGTTCTAGACCTCCAAATAATATGATGTTTTTTTTTTACCAATAAAAAAGGAACATTTCTTTTACAACCTTATTTCTATAAAATTAGACATTTACATCATAATTTTCCCATGAAAGTCCCTAACATTTTGTCCCTGATCAGCCATTACTTAATTTTCAGATTTGGGGCTACTAAGGTTGACACCTTTGAACGAATAAATATAGAGCTACAAACCTCTAAATTGGGTAAAAACATATCCAAATGAAAGGTGTTCATCCCCTCCACCAAATTCAGGTGGTCTTAGGTAATTATGACGTCAAAATTTTTCCGACAAAACCTCAAAAGTGGACAACTTAATCAGTCAGCCCTGACAATACAACTATTTTGCAAAACAATGATTTGATTTTTATGTGTTCACACATAAAAGCTGCTTATCAAGGGTTCGAAACATATATTTTTAGACCAAAATAAATATTTTAAAAATTTTAAGATTAGCCATATATTTTTTTTTGTGTCTTATTTAATTGTCTTTCTACTGCAACTTAAAACTCCATCTCATGTAATTAGGCTGCAAAATGATTAAATAAAAAAAGTTTAAAAAATTGAGGATGAGGTTTTTACTATAAAAGGATGAAAAAAAATAAAGGCTATGAATAGGGAAGCAGTAGGAGAAAAACCCCAGTAAAGAAGTATGAGAAAACCCCAGTGAATTCGTCTAGTGTATTTATTAAAATGCTAATGACTAATTTTTTTTAGTTGATAATAACAAGGTTAGATAAATTAGTTATCTTAAACACAAACTCCTGCAACAATTCTTTTCTTATACAAAATTGATCACTGTATAATATATTCAATTACCGATTACTTTTCCAATCTGATCAATTTGTTCTTCCCACCTCCTACTTTTATACATTAACAAAAACATATTAAAAAACAAGAAAAAAAAATATGGCAAATGCGAGTCATCGTCTAGCAAATACCCAAATCAAATTTAAGAGAAAATCAGCCTCATGGACACTCCATACACTTTAGTAGGCCTAGAGGTGGAGTATATATGGTTTGAATAGAAAACAACAAGTACTAAGGCAAGGAGCCCAACTTCAAAATCCAGTATAATTCTTCTTAACTGTACCCCAGCCTGTTAAATTTGCCAATACTTGACCCAAGGTCCAGCTTATTGAAATTACCCTAAATATTATCGTAATTTATTGATAATTTTTTTTATAGGTATTGTCATTGGTATTTAACAATTTTCTTGGTAGTGTATATAGTTGATTATATAATTCTATTATTATTATTATTTGTAATAATAATTTTACCGTATTATTAAAATCATTAAGAAACACATATGGTGAAAGGCAACTAATTACACAAATATAAATCCCATTATTCCGGTTTCAAGAATCTGATTTTTTTTCTTCTTTTTATAAGGAAAGCATGAAATTGGTCTGGGATTAAGTGCGTGTGTAGTTGTTCGATAAGATCAAAATTAACATGTAATTTCTCAAAAACATAAATCCAATTATTGTCATGTTCAATAATTGAAGAATTAGGATTGGGAATTGATCAGGGAGCTGGGAACCATGTTCGTCTGCCTTGTTCTTAAAGTTAACCCCATTTAATTTGAAGGTGCTTGCCGGTCCATATATGGAGGCAGACATTTTGGCTTATCTTTATTTACTTCGTTATTTGAGTAAAGTGGGGGGAATATGTAGAGTGCTCCAGCAGCCATGGCCCTTTACCCTAGTAGATCAGAACTAAAAAAATGGCATAAAGGCTCACTTTATCACTGGAAGATCATGGCCACAATCTTCGGGGAGGCAGAAATATTAATATGGCATTATTTATTTATTGTATTGATCGTTTATTATGTACCACAAGCATAATTTTCTTATTCAACTCAAGAAAATATTTTTCATACCCATTAAAATCTTTTCAACATTTTTATAAAAGTGTTCGATTCAAAACAATTGTTTTTTTTTTTCATCCTATGTATCGATCGACTTTTCGAATAATTTAAAGACTTAACTATATAAACACATATGTTGAGTTCTTGAATAATTTGAGGGATTTTACCTCACAAAGACACATAAATTCTATTCTTGAAAACCACAGACCAGTATAAGATTAATTATGCTATTTACATGAAGTCATCTAAGTAGAGAAATTTGTTCAATGTTTGGAATAAAATTAAAATGTTCAAATGTACATTGACCAAAATTAATGTAATGTTTTTCAAAACCGAGTAGGCTACAGCCCTTTCCAGTCCCTTCAAGGATCCGTATTTCTTTGTAATTATTATTATCGTAAGAGAAAAAGGCTCAAACTCGAGACTTTTTTAGAGAAGAAAATTAAAAACATCAATATCAATTGAGCTATATAGCTTTGAAAAAGGTTGACAAACAAAATGCAGCATCTCAAGATGTCTTTCCCCCTTCGTAATCAGATTCTATGAATTTCTAGATGTTGAATTATACAGAGATGCCAAGATGATATTGTTTGGTGCAAAGTATACAAATCTCCTCTAAGCACAGGGCCGGATAATCGCTTAGCATACATACATATATATAAATGGAATGGTCATGACTTTTTGAACAGCACTTTGTTCCAACACAAAAATTAGTGTTTTCCTTGTTCTGCTAGATCAATACTGTTGATCCCCCCCCTATGTAAGTGTTTTCCTTGGTCTGCTAGATCAATACTGTTGATCCCCTCCCTATGTAAGGCCAATTCGAGACCACGGTACGATTGGAATGCCCCACACAAACCCCATTAAACATGACAGCATAATTAAAAAATTAATAACCTAAACTGATGCAGCTAGCTCATCTGCTTTAAGGGCAGTACTATTTTGATAATTTGATATTCTTCAAGAAGACAAGTTATCTTTCAGATAAAAGCTTAGGTGCGAGGCGGGATATGAGGGATATACCCTCCACTTTGGAAGCAGGAAAGGGAAGGAGATTGCAAATTTACAATAGTCTAGAGGAAAAGGACGCATCTCATGAAAGCGTGTTCGGAATCACTCAGAACCACTTTATACACTGAAATTTCTTGGAAATTTAAGAACCCAACATGAAAAGTCTTGAGATACTATTGCTAACTTCCCGCAAAAAGTATTCTACTTTATCTCTATTGTTTGCAATAATAAATATGAATGGTTAATATCTTATGAAAATAAATCTATATGTTAAATGGATTCAATACTCTCTTTAATTTAAGTTATTAAATTAAAATTGATGTTAATCGATGTTTCATGTGCATGCTCGGCCAATACACATGTGAAGATAGTATAATTTTGATAAGTTAATATTTGATAAATAATATATCAATTAATTAATAAATCTTCATGGTACAATGATATTAATTAACAGAGGTTTAGCTGTATATATATATATATATATATATATATAAAAGCAACTCCCTAACATGTATACAACTATCTATAAGATCACATCTCTTGAAGAAATACTGAAACAACCAGCTAGCTAGGGTCTTGTAGGTACCTAGCGACTAGCGAGTAATGTTGTAGATTTTCATTGTTAGCTTTGACAGTGCTCCAAAAGCACTCCCTGAAATGGTTATTTTAGTTGGTAAAGCCTTAACTCTTGAAATAAATTTTCAAACCTAATCCATGACAAAAATTCAAAAAAGTTGAGTGTGAAAGTTTTAAACTAGTTGGCTGCTGTCATGATCTGATAGAAACTTTGATAGGATTTTCTTTTATTTTTGTTTTTTAGCGTGTTGTCAAACGCGTGCTAAAACTGACACATGCATAGATAGATAAAAACAATTACAGACCTTGTATACATCTAATTAACGAGGGGCCTTAATTTTAGAAATTATCTTTTATAAAATATATAAATTAACAAGTAATGTGGCATTTCATTTTGTGAAAAGTCCTTCAAAATATACATTGCGAATCTTATGACAATTGATGATATAATGATAATTATAAAATATATAAATTAACAAATCACAAGATGTTACGTGTTTAACATCGTGGTTGTTTTTGTAGCTATAGTTAAAAAAAATATTTTTACTTATGGTTTTTTTAAAAAATAGGTTTAGAAAAATATGTGTTTTATTAAAACTAGATAAATTTTTGCATGCAAAATAAATGAAAGCAGGTTTTCATGAATAAAAAAATATATTGTTTTAGCCTTTGCAAAACTAAGGTTTGAAATATAATTATGTTTAAGCTCCAATGCAAAAATTAGATGTATTTCAATAACCAAACAATTTTTTTTTATTGTTCGGTAAAAAATAAAAATTACCGCAATACCAAATGATTTCTTGGTATAAAACTAAGCATTCCTAGCATTACCCTGCGAGTAATTTAGAGTCGTTATATCATGTATTATAAAGGCGTGATGATTTAATATCATGGAGCTACATGCATATCTTGGAATACCAAATTCTTTTCTGACTGAATATGCACTCGCCATATCCATCGATAAACACCAATAAAAATATTTTCTTAGTATATATCAACAAAATTACAATGGAAAAAGAAAAAATAATAAAAAAAGCCAACAAGTATGATGACGTCTCTTCCGTGTGGGGGCTTACTTGATTATTATTTCTTACCAATAATCCATATGTATCAAATGTTTTGTTCATTATTACAAATTGAAGCTTATAGCAATAAGCTTAAAGAAAATGTCTATATGTAAATCACATCCCATGACCCTATGAAGTTGCATAATTTATAAAAACTATCCACCTAATGTTCATGATTGAGTTGTTCACCACATATTTTTAATGGTTGGAGTTCATAACAAAATCTTGAAGAGTTTTCTTATCGTAGATTTAGTTGGGAAACTATTTTGCTAGAGAGGAACCTATAAATTTTTTTTTAAAAAATTAGAGAGATAACATATATTAATGGATCTCAAAAGAAATAAAAGGATAAATTAAATGCTTTCATATGAACATATATGATAGGAGTTTGTCATTGTTAAATAATATTTATGTAGTCTTATTTATTAAGGGTAGAATAGTACTTTCAATTTAACCTATATATACTTTGTTTGTATTTAGGTTAAGACTAAGCACTCATAATATACATATTATTCAGAATTCTAGCCTCCTTTTTGTGTTTGAGCTTAATTATTTCAACATGGTATCAGAGCTGGTTTTATGGAACGAGGCTTAATCCCGAACACAGCTTCGCACTCAAATTTTTTGGACTGAGATTTTGTCTTCCGCTTCTGCAAAATTTGATATTTCGTCAGTTTCTGCAATTATTTTGGTATTTCGTCTTCCTTTCAGCTTCTGCAATTTGGTATTTGTGTTCAGTTTCTGCAAATTTGTTCTGTGTTTTGGAGTAATCATATAATTTTGAGAAGATATTTGTTTAGTTTCTGCAATCTCTGTTCAGTTTCTGCAATTTG
>Ga0325405_1004318_pt1 | contig 14567 bp, 6 predicted proteins | sample PopdelMetagenome_21_FD_205663 | JGI IMG/M metagenome (GOLD analysis project Ga0325405, IMG submission 205663) | Populus deltoides microbial communities from Bellville, Georgia, United States - Xylem-Control-R2 | ecosystem: Host-associated > Plants > Phyllosphere > Stem > Wood/Secondary xylem... | reverse complement strand
AAAAAAAAGAGAAAATTATTAACTAATAATTATTTGTTCATTTGAGATAAATAAATCATTAGCTTGCTTGCCTTGAGATGGGAATGCATGCCACTTTCAAACAATTTCCATTGCCAGTGTATAAAATATAAATTTCAATATTTAGGAAATAATAATCATTTACCAGAATGATACAATGGGCTGGATAAATTAAAATAAAAATTCTTTTGAATTATCACGTTGTAAAATATCATAGCTGTGGCGGGCTTGGTTTGCACCCCAATGATGGGCCTAGGATTTGTATCCTTATCACTGGACGCATTATACAAATCACGAGTCATGACTCATAAGAAACAGCAGCCCAAAACCCTATGGGTCATGAATCATGATACTTACCTGGGAGGTCAGGGTCTAGCTCTGAGTGCGAAAGTGCACTTTTTTCGGCATAGATACATCATGTGATCAATTGCTTCACTAAACCTGACGAGGATGACTCGACTTCCAAGAAGCCATGTTAGCCTTAAGGCCCACAACACACTAGTCTCCAGATTGGATCCATGGTGTTCATATAACCCAACAAGCAGCACCGAAAGTATTTAGAAACATGTTGGCAGTTATTTTTTAAAATATATTTTTAGAAATATATTAAAATAATATTTTTTTATTTTTAAAAAATATTTTTGATATTAATACATCAAAATAATTTAAAAACATCAAAAAATAATCATTTTAAAGTAAAGAAAATATATTTAATTGTTTTTTAAATGTAAAACCAATCAGGCTTTTAGTGGAAGATTGGAAAACACACACTCTAACCCTAAACTATAGATATAAAACTCGGTCTGGATCGGTGGGTTGACATGAAGCCTTGTCCAGGCTTCAAATGGTCAAGACTTGGATCTACAACTGACCCAACCAAACTCGGATGAAACTTAAACTTTTTTTTATATTTTTTTAATAAACTTAAAAAATATAAAATTATTTTTCAGATACTTTGCCTCACGTATTTTTTTATAACTTACATCCCTATGAAATGTTTTTTATTTTTTCTATGTGAAATAGCTATATATATAGTTTTCATTCACATGGAATATTTTTGAACTTTTTCTCGTTAATACCTGTATATATAATTTTCATTTACATGAAATGTTTTTAAACTTTTCCATGTAAAATAATTATATATATAGCGTTCATTCACATAGATTATTTCATAATCTCCCCTCTTCTCTCTCTCTCTCTCTCTCTCTCTCTATATATATATATATATATATATATATATATATATATATATATATATATTACGTGTAAATAAAATTTTTTTTAACTATTTCATGTTGGATAGTTATATATAATTTACATGCAAGATACTAAAACCTCCAGTATATATTTTTAGTTTTTTAACTTGACTCTGGTCAACTTATATGACCAAAGACCCAACTCCGTATCCAAATTAATTCTCGTACTTAGTTTAATAACTATATATGAGACTACTTCATACACTAAACTAAAGATTGATAAAACTCATATGCACTCTTTTCATAAGTGAGCCCCACTAAACAATATTAAAAGTATGCCATGTCCAATAGAAGACTCACACGTAACATCATCTTATTTTTAACTTAACAGTAAATCATCAACCATCATAGAATATTATTTCAAATGATTGACTCTAGAATATATAACACATAGTTTTTTTCTCCTTGACCCTCGTCTCCATGCAAATTAAAGTGGTCCATGGCCATATAAAATGTCAATGAACCATTATAGAAAGGTTTTTAATTTCCTTGTTCGTTCTTCTCTACTTCTATATTTTTTTCTAAACTTTAGAAATAAACAAATAACGATCTTTACAAAATTATTATTATTTTTCTAGTTTAGTTTGTGCACACAACGACTAATTTCACAGATCTTAAAGTTGACGATCATATAAATCTCTAGTAATTATTATATTAACAACTACATAACTTGAACTTAAAATCATAATAAAAACATGTTGATTAGAATTATTTCTTTTAGGTATGCTGACTTCAAACCCAAAAGGTCTCACATTCTCTAAGCCCCAGACTTGTTTTATAGTTTATTTTCAAATCCAATGATATGTTATTAACGTGTAAATCTAATTATTAGTTTTAAAAAGGGCTTAATTCTCTAAGTAAATTTCATGAAGTTTAATTAAAATTATCATTTTTTTATTAGACCGATATATTATTATTATTATTATTATTATTATTATTAAATAAAAATTGATAGTTAATGTTTTTCATTTTATTTTATGGTATTTGAACGTTTTGAAATGTAATTGTATTCATTTCAATTCCAATAAAAGAACATTCTAGTGGTTTAATTTATATTTTTGAGTAAAAATTAAACATAGCTATGAGAAATTCCACATTAAAACAACTTTAAATAATTTTAATTTACCAAAAAATAAAAAAAATAATTATTTGTAGAAATCTATGAGAAAAGTAAATAAATAAAGAAAAACAAAAAAATAGACAAGGCCCAGGGGCTCCCGGCATGATGTGGGCCTGGTTTACAAGGCCTGAGAACCTGGCCCTTTACTAATTAAAAGAAACCAGGCAGGGCGATGCACCATCTGCCGTCCTTGCCCCTCGAAACATTATTCCCCTTTCTTTTCACAGAAAAGCCTAGGAAAAATCATCTTAACAAAGTGCATATATCATTTTCAATCTTGAAATACAATTTAAATATATTAAAAACTAAAAAAAAATCAAACCAAAATCCAAACGTTAATTATATTTCCAAGGCACGTTGCATTACAAGTTGAATAAAAAAAATAATACCACAAAGCACTCTATAATAAGATTATTAAAATTACAATTCAACTCGTAAAATATAAATTTTACAACTTAATATATATTTAACACATAGAATTATTTTAAAAACTTAAAAATTAATAAAATTATGTTGAAATTATATGATTTTATAAATTAATATATATTTAATATGCAAAATTATTTTAAAAACTCAAAAATTAATAAAATCAGATTAAAATCAAATAAAATCACAAAAAAATCATGATTTTAATACCCATTTTAGGATTTCAGCAGCATATCTAATTTTTATGTTAAAGGGAGCCAAAGTCTATTGTCGGTAAGTCATGCATTACGGATTTGACTGGCTACTCTAGCCATGAGCTTGTAGGGCCAGCTATATTGAAAAGCTTTGACATAAAAAAAACAAAAAAGTACATCTGCAGCAGCAGTAGAGCTGTTTGTTTTTGTTTCTTTAAAATATTTCAAGAATTTAAATATAAAATATTTTTTAAAAATAATTACTATTGAGAGGGAAAAGGAGGACTAATATTGGTTACGATGGCGGCCTGAAGTTGGTCTTCGTACATTTAACATGAAAAAGGATCTTCACCAATAATCCTTACTCGAAAAGGATAGTAAAGTAATTTCATGGAGACTCTTGTTCTCCAACAGTCAAATAAAATTAAGATTCTTTTGCAACGTGTTTTTTAAATAATTTTAAGAAGAAATTTAAACAAGTTAAACGTGTTTTTTAAATAAAAATATATGTAATTTTTTATTTGCAGATTTGGTAATGAATTTTTATTCAAAAATTCATGTTCTCGTTTATGCTCTCTGCCGTCTATTTTATGCTCCCTGTCTCCTTTTCGTTTGTTTTATTGATGGCAAATTTAGTAAAAAAAATATGTTCAATTTATTCATATATTCATTTTATGCTCTTAGAAATGGCGAGGAAAACAAAAAAAGAAAATACAGAATTGCCGAGTAAAATGGGAAGGAAAACATTTTGTGAGTTCTTTATGCATGCTTCTGGATTATATGAATTGTTATGTATAACATGTGTATTATGGTGCTTTTTTTTAATAAAAATTTAATTAGAATTATATTATATTTGGATTGATTAGAGGGTTAATTTGAATTATATATAAATTTTTATTTAAACTATGTATTTTAAAGTGATTAAACTATTTGTAAGAATTCATGAGAAAACATTTTGTTTACATTTTTATTTTTATATATATTATTTTTTTAAAAATCATTTATAATATTAAGTTTACTGTGATAGTGAATTTTTAATTTAAAGTGATTGTTACATCAAATAATACTATTTCTAAGTTTTTTTTCTTTATTTAAAATAAAAAAAACTATTAAATCAGTGAATCTTTACATCTATATAAATTGGATTGGAGTTTAGTGTGTGTGTATATTCATATTGATTTCGATCATAATTCTTTTTATTAATATATATATTAATTAGATTAAGTTTAAAAAACAATATTATAAACGCATTATTTATATTAGATTATTGCATTAAAAAAATCAATAAATTTTCTCTTGTATATTCCAAAGTACTAATTATCAATCAAGTTTTGTTAATCATTAAACAGACTCTTTGAAGTTACTAAAATCAAATATATAATAACTCAGATCTGAATATAATATTGATAAAAATGAATGCAAGATAATCCAATTAAATTGAACATGCTAAAAATTGAGTTGATACATGCAACAATTCAATTTCATTTAAAAATATGGTTGTTTTTACATTTTAAAAAAATTTATATTTTTTTACTTTAAATTATTTTTTTATTTATGTTTTTAATACTGTTTGATATCTAATGTAAAAAATAAATGCTAAAAATTAAAAAAATATTATATCAAAATATTTTTAATTAAAAAATATTTTAAAAAATAATCCTACTGTATAATTAAAATAAATAAACCACAGCTTAATTACTTTCCATGACAAAAAATAAACCCCTTTAACCCACGTCAAAACTCAGTCAAACACGGACAACTAAAACTACAAAACTCTCCGGGCATGTTTTCCCCATCCTCCTTCGAATTTTGAAAGCCCACGCTTTCTTCTCCATTGGCTGCAAACAAAACCCCCCAAGAAACTCAACAAGCAAAACCCCTCCTCCTCTGGTTCCCGAATCTCAAAGCCATGAGCCAAGAATCATCAAATGACAAGAAACCAACAATCCCTCCATACATGAAAGCTATATCAGGTTCTTTAGGAGGGGCTGTAGAGGCGAGTTGCTTGCAGCCAATTGATGTTATCAAGACAAGATTGCAGCTCGATAGGAGTGGGAATTACAAGGGAATAATCCATTGTGGGTCGACGATTGTGAAAACGGAAGGGGTCCGGGCTTTATGGAAAGGGCTGACACCGTTTGCTACTCACCTGACCTTGAAGTATGCGCTTCGTATGGGGTCTAATGCGGTGTTTCAGTCCGCGTTTAAGGATTCGGAAACTGGCAAGTTGAGTAATCAAGGGAGGTTGATGTCCGGGTTTGGTGCTGGAGTTCTTGAGGCCCTAGCTATTGTTACTCCTTTTGAGGTCAGTGAATGTCTGTTTGCGGATTTGTTTAGCGAGAACTGTGAAATTTGATGTTTAACGAATGTTCCTTGTACTTGAATCTGATTTTTCTTCTGAGATTTTGCTTCTCAGGATGATTTTGTTTCGATGCTTATGTTTCAGCTTTTAGTACTTGGTTTTCCCAGTCTTGTTCTTATTAGTTTAGTGGGAAATGGCAATGGGGTATCGCTTGTGAGATGACGGGTTATTAATAGTCTAGTATTTATGTTACCGAGTGGGTTCCAGGGGACTTTTGAGTCTTTATATTTGAGTGGGCAACCACATGAGTGTTTTAGCCTTTTCTTTTTGAAGTTCTGCAACAAGGAAATTTTTGAAAGTGGAAGTGTTAAGAGGAATTATATTGGATATTTCATGATGCGGGTAGTAATGGGGGGGAAAGAAAAAAAATAGACCTTCTCTTGATCTAGTTAAGTGGAGTGTTTTGACATGGGATTTTGCCTTAGTATATGATGAAAGTAGATGAATCAAGATTCATTTACACATGCAGGATCATGATATTTGTTGCGGGGGTGCTTCTTTTTTGTTCTGAAAAACTGAGTTGCAGTTTATTTTTTGTTGATTGTAGATTTCACAAAGTGCAACTTATCATGGTACAGTTTTGGAAATCCATTTACCAAGGGCCAACCACCTAGGTTCTGCTTTGCCCATCCCTTATTTTTGATGCTAGCTTGTTTTACTGATTCCTGAAGAGTTTGGACCTCTTATGTGTGAGGGGAAGCAAACTATGATGCGATTATAGTATGAGACTTTAGTCTCAGGTTTGGTGCCGTGGTTCCTAGATGCCCTATCCCACCTCCCCCAAGCCTCATCTCCTTGTCATTCTTTAAATTTTTTGTTTCTATCAGTATGTATTTCTCTTAAGTTGGATAATAATGTTAAAATCTAAAGTTGACTGAACAATCCATGGCTCCATGGAATTACATTTGTCTGATATAATGAGGTCACTAAGCTTTTTCCCAAGGTAACTTTTCATCTGATCAACTTGGAACTTGCTAACCAGGAAATTACAAATAATATCACTAACCCAGGTACACACTGTTCCTTGATACAAAAGAATTAGACAGCCATTAATAGAGTTAATTTATTAGCTGCTAAAGTGCTACCAATCACATGCCTCATCTGTGCAGCAACCCAGTCAGAGGAATCTTATATCCTCAGAAGGTATGCTGACTTGAATGGAAATTTGGATTAAAAAAAGAAATATAATTTTCATGATTTCGGTGCATATGTGGTATTATGGCTGGCCATTGTGCCAAGATTGATCTCTTAGCTAGAGCAATTGGATTTTTATTCATAAGGATTTCTGTTTTTGTATGGTGCTGCTACATCTGATGAATGATGTATCAGCTATCTATACAAACCTCTTCTGGGAAAAAAAAAGGTGCTTAGCTTTGAATTTAATATGATTTACATCAAATGTAGCAGCTATCTACACAAACTCTTCAGGGAAAAAAGGTTATTGCCTTTGAATTTAATGTGATTTCTGATTGGTGCAGGTTGTAAAAATTAGACTGCAGCAGCAGAAAGGGCTGAGTCATGAGCTTCTGAAGTACAAGGGTCCCATACATTGTGCTCGTACGATCATCCGTGAAGAAGGCTTTCTTGGGCTCTGGGCAGGGGCTGCCCCAACTGTCATGCGTAATGGGACAAACCAGGCAGCCATGTTTACAGCCAAAAATGCTTTTGATGTACTCTTGTGGAAGAAACACGAAGGTGATGGGAGAGTTCTCCAACCATGGCAGTCTATGATATCTGGATTTCTTGCTGGAACTGCGGGTCCAGTTTGCACTGGTCCGTTTGATGTTGTCAAAACAAGGCTAATGGCTCAAAGCCGAGAAGGGGGTGAATTGAAGTACAAAGGCATGGTACACGCTATCAGAACAATATATGCTGAGGAAGGGCTTCTTGCCTTGTGGAAGGGACTGCTGCCTCGGCTTATGAGAATACCTCCTGGTCAAGCCATTATGTGGGCTGTAGCTGACCAAATTATCGGTCTTTATGAGAGGAGATCTCTACACATTGCACCTTCATAGGTATTGTGTACCTTGTTTTGCTTGTTCTGGTTTTGAAATGCATTACAAGCATAAGATCAATAAATTTCTAAACTTTTCCTCGAGTTGGTTTGTCTTTTCTGAACGAATGTTGCTTAAAAGAAGTCATCAATAATTTGAAGTGCTTGGGGATAACGAAGAGTCACTGCAAGAAAACTTTTGACAATTTCCAGCATGTAATATGAGGATATGTTTTGAACTTACAAGCTGGTGTTTTAGCCTGATCCTGCTGGCACCTATTGATTTCTGGGTATCATCTGTCCTTCCGATTGTAAGGGGAACCGGAAGTTCTCAGTTTTGGGGTTCTGTTAGTTGATGGAAGCAATAGCATTTTTGTTGTTCTGGCTGCGTTAGAAGCCGGATCATTTTGTATCCTTTTTACTTTGTCATGTAGGCGAAACTTTTTCTTTCATGTAGCCTATTGCAGACTTAGTTGCTTTGTAATCTCGAGCAAGTCCATTATTTTAGCTCAAGCGATGAGTTTTTTCGCTGTCTAGTTTACTTGCTAACAAAAAAACGAAAAAGAAAGTAAAAGAAACCTCTGTAATTCTGTTTGTCTAATATCACCATTACCTCCAAAATGTCAATGCCAGCCATGATCTTTTTGCAAAGCTATCTTCCCGGCTTGATGGAGTTGTACTCTGATATGTAACTGCGTGAGCTCCATTATGTAAAGGTGGCGTATCTCTCTACATAAATTGATCATTTGTTTTGGCACTCGCAAAAAAATTTTGTGGTAATTTCATGCAGTTTAAGCAGAAAGCAGAGGTGATGATGTCTTGAGTTTGAAACCCATGTTTGCACTTTGCATTTGCGGGTTTTGTTGCACTTGGCAAAAACATTATGCTAATTTCATGTAATTCGAGCATAGTACAAGGAAGGAATCAAATTCATTGATCTATCCCAAGTTACCGCATGACTTTTAGAGCCTGTTTTTAATCAATAAAGTTGGAAAGAGACTCGGTTTTGTCATCAAGGTAGCGCGCGTCTGATTGAAAAGGCAAATAAAGATGTAAAAATAAATTTATTTTTCAAAAAATTTTAAAATGAATTTATGTATTTTTTAATATGTATTTAGAGTATTTTTTTATTTTTAAAATATTATTATAAAAAAATTTTAATTTTAAAACTATCCAATTAAAACATGTAAGGATAAAGTTTTAAAATTTAATCGGGAAGTTGTTCCAGAGCAAAGCTCATGTTACTGGTTAAGGGCAAACCCAATAAAATTAGATTTTAAAATTATGACAATAACTACTTTTATTTTTATACTAAAAGTAATTATTATTATAATTTTAAAATTCAATTTAAAGGTCGATTTGGGGTAATACTCGGAGCACAAGTGGAGATGATCATTGACCAAGGTCAACATAAGAATAAAAATAATAATTATTATAATTTTAAAACTCGACCTATGAGTCGACCCAGAGTAAGGCCTGGATCACGTGTCAAGAGGGTCAATTCGGGCTGACTTGTATCAATGTAAAATAAAAGTGGTTATTATTATATTTTTAAAATTTGATTTGGAGGTCAACTCAAGGCAAAGCCCGAGTCATGAATCAAGAAGGTTAACCCAGATCAATGAATAGATAAAAAATTATTATTATCAAAGTTTTAAAACTCGACTCGAGAGTCAACCAGGATAAGACTTAGGTCATAGATAGAGATGGTTAACATGAGTTGACTCGAGTCAATGTATAAATAAAAATAATTATTATCATAATCTTAAAACCCGACTCAAGAGTTGACTCGAGACAAAGTTCAAGTTACAGGCCGAAAGAGTCAACTTGGTTGACCAAAGTTTTTTTTTCAAAAAATTAAATGGGTTTTTGACCCGTGTTTTATCCCGGGTTGAGCTGGTTTTTGACCGGGCTAAGTTAAGTTCATCTTTCCTTTATTTTTTTAAAACTTGGATAAGTCCAGATCCCGGGTTAACCCATGAAGTCAGTCTTAATCTTATAACTAGGGTTATTATAATATTATTAATTTCAACACTCAATATAAACTAAAGTAAAAAATAATAATTAAATATTATGTTTTAAAATATGTAAGTTTGACAATAATACATATTAAATGTGGAACAAACTTTTTCATATTTAGTTTTGTTTTATCCATCATAACCAAATAAAATACAAAGATAATCACTTTATCTTGTATATTATTATTTAATACAATTCTGTTTCAATCTTCTTTTTTTTGTCTTGTTTTCTTTATTTTATCTATCCCAAAACAATAATCATACGACACCCAAGCAAACGACTGTCCATAGGTATTGCTCTAAGGTGTGTTCGAGAGTGTGGTTATAGTTGTTTTTTAAAGTGTTTTTTACTCAGAAATATATCAAAATAATTTTTTTATTTTTAAAAATTATTTTTGATACAGTATATTAAAACAATAAAAAAACACTAAAAAATTAATTTTAATTAAAAAAATATAAAATTTATAGAAACACGGGTTCAATCACATTTCTAAACAGTCCCTAAATCTATTATATAAATAGGGTTACTCTATAGAATTTTTAAACTTATATTTAGTCGCCCGAACCCACTTAAATAATTAGTATATTGATAGCAACATAATTATTAAATTTGATATAGCCTATCAAATTTATTTAATAAATTTATAATTCTGAACTTGATTTAAAAATAGTTTTGATATTTATTTTATTAAACTTGACTAATTTAATAACTTAACTAGTAATTTAGTCGACTTGATAACTTATTAATTAATTTAACAATTTAATAAACCAAACTATTAATAAGTTACACCCTCAAATCGGTCTGACAATTTTTTAATTATTGTAGTTATTTTTATCTTTTACAATACTCAAAATTTAAGATACCATTTACTAATGAGTTTTTTTAATTATTATCATTTTGATTGAAAAAATGAAAACGAATGGTTGGCTAAAATCTAGTTAGTTATTCGGGTTTGCAAACACTACTGGAGCAAAAAAAAATACCCGAAACTAGTTTTGAATTGATAAATTAAAGTAGCCAAACACCTCCCAATATATCTCCCTCTGCGTCTGGTCTCGTAAAACCTTCCTAAAAATCCCACCCCTCGTACCTCCTCTCTCAGATCAATCAACCAAATGAAGCGAAGATTTTTCAAATTCTCAGACGCAGAGCTTATCTGCCTCCGAAGACCTTCTCCGACTCCCAGAACCATCACCAGTTCTCCTTCCTCTTCAATCCTCGCCAAGCCCCCTTTTTACAGATTTTTCCAATCTCCACCCCTATCCGCCCCCGCCCCCGCCTCCGCCTCCGCCTCCGCCAAACACCTCATTTCCAACGTGATCGGACTTTTTGTACACAAGCTTACTAGTAATGATAATAGTAGTAGTCATAACAACAATAACGACATCAAATCCAAGGAGAGGAAGGATCCGACCAATAAGATTTCTTCTCTGAGGAACAATAATAACGACATCAAATCCAAGCAGAGGGAGGATCTGGTCAACAAGATTTCTTCTTTGAGGGATGAGCTGCTTCAAAATGTTGACATGGTTTTTCAGATTTTGGAAGAGACTAAAAAAGATGACCCCTCCTTGTTAACCAATTCATCCGCTTTTCTTGAGCTTTTGAAGCTCTTGCTTCTTTCTTCCCCTAAAGTAGCCCTCAAGGTGTGTTGCCTTTTGCTTCCATTTATTTATCTAGTTATTTCTGAATGAATTTTACTTCTAATTTGTTTTTTGTATGATTTGGAATTGTTATCTATCTGGGCTGTTGTTGATTTTGACATTCAACGTTCTTCTGTTATTTCTCTTTGCTTTTGCTATCTTTTATCTCCTCTGTTGATCCATTTAAAGTAAAATGAACAGCATGAGTGAAGCAAGCTAGTTTACTATGATGGGTCCAATCTCATTTTGGTGAAGACATTTTTTTTTTACACTGCTGTTTGATCCCTTGGGAAAAGGATTGCTGTTTTTCTTCTTCTTCTTTTTTCCTTTTCTTAGTGTGGAATTTGTGTAAATAATTTTTACGCAGATTTTTAATTGGAAAAGAACGCAAGCTGAGAATGATACTCCTATGACAGCAGCGGAGTATGCCAAGGGTATTATGATTGCGGGTACAGATAAGAACGTGGATCTTGCAGTTGAGATATTTGATGAGGCTATAAAAAAGTGCATTAAGACGACCAGCATGTATAATGCACTGATGACTACGTGTATGTGTAATGGTTTTGCTGGTAAATGTGAATCATTGTTTCGGGAGATGAAAAGGGACGTAAAGTGTAGACCTTCAGTTGTAACATATAACATTCTTGTATCAGTCTTTGGCCGCTTGATGCTGGTTGATAAAATGGAGGCAATATTCAAGGAGATGGAGGATTCACGTATTTCACCAAATTTGACAACATACAACAATTTAATTAGTGGTTATGTGACTGTTTGGATGTGGGATAGTATGGAAAAAACTTTTCAAATGATGAATGCAGGCCCAGTTAAGCCAGATCTTAACACCCACCTGCTAATGCTGCGAGGATATGCTCATTCTGGGAATCTGGAACAGATGGAACTGGTGTATGAATTGATAAAAGACCATGTTAATGCCAGGAGACTAACACTGATTAGGGCCATGATCTGTGCCTATTGTAAGAGTTCTATACCAGAAAGAGTTCAAAAGATTGAGGCACTGATGAGGCTGATTCCAGAAAAGGAATATAGACCTTGGTTGAATGTTTTGTTGATTAAGCTTTATGCTGAAGAAGATAGGTTAGAGGGGATGGAGAACTCAATAAATGAGGCATTTAATCATAGAATCACCATATCAACTGTAAGCATTATGCAGGCTATTATCACAAGTTATTTCAGATGCAATGCAGTTGATAAGCTGACAGATTTTATAAAACGTGCAACATATGCACGGTGGAGAATAATCCGGCCTCTATTTCACTGTAAAATGGTCATGTATGGAACACAAAAGCGCTTGGATGAAATGGAAAGTGTTCTTATTGAGATGGAGAATTGCAACTTGCCCCGCACAAAAAAGACATTTTGGATATTGTATAAAGCCTACTTGAATTGTGGTCAATGGTATAAGGTTGAGCAAGTAGCGGGATTGATGTGCAAGCATGGATATGGAAATCCTTTTGATACATCTCCATTGTAATGCACCCTATTGAAGAGTTAGATATCATGCATCACAAATTCTAGAAGACATTCAACAGATTGCATGAATGGTTCATGCAACTATCAATCAAATTGAAACTCCAATGATTTGCAGGTCTGCGTGTTTCATACCTGCCTCTCGTTCACTTAACTTATTACATATTATGTATTTGGTACTTTGAAATCCTTCAGGGGTAGCATTCATTCATTGTTTGCGAAGTTTCTTGTATCATACCATGTTTTCCCTATGTTACTGGTGTTCTTCTAAACTATAAAACTTAAAATTGTTGATAATTAATGAAACTGTTTTGCTCCCAAACTTGATAGATTGATCACTATATAGGAAACATAATGACAGCTATGAATTTTCAACCGGACTGGATATCTTCTTTCCACATTAAGTAAAAAACTGTAGGAATCAGTATTGGAATAAAAACAGTTTTTGGGGCAATACATTCTCTTCTCATGGTTATACTAAGGATATGGTTATGATATCAACACATGGCATCTAATTAATGTACATTTAATTACAGTCTTGATGATTGAATTCCTTGCTGCTTTATGTGGCATGTTACTTGAATGATTTTTGTTAGTTCCATTTCTTTTTCTACGTGGTCATTCCCCTTTCTTCCCTCCTTTTAATCAACCATGTTAGCGATTAATTTGATGTCTGCTGTTATCTACTCAACACTAATGCCTGCTCATCACATCCCAACCTATTAGCAGTGCAGCTGATCTATTTCTGGGACAAAGCATGCGGCCATTTTCACAGCATGAAATGGTTTTGATATGGTTCTTGTGGAAGAAACATGAAGGTGATGGAAAGTCCTCCAACCATGGTGGTCTATGATTTCTGGTTTCCTTTCTGGAACTGCAGATCCAGTTTGCACAGGCCAATTTGATGTTGTCAGAACAAGGCTGATGGTTCAAAGCCGAGAAGAGGATGAATTGAAATGCAAAGGCTTAGTTCATGCTATCACAACAATCTATGCTGAGGAGGGGTGTCTTGCCTTGTGGAAAGGGATCACTGCCTAGGCTTATGAGAATACCACCTGATCAGGCCATTATGTGAGCTTTACCTGGCAAAACTACTGGTCTTTATGAGAGTAGATATCCAGACAATGCATCTTTGATGGAATTGCTTGTATTGTTTTGCTTAATCTGGTTTTGAAGTCCACTGCGAGCATAAATTCATAAATTCCTAACTTTTCCTTCTTGAGTTGGTTTGGCTTTTCTAAATGAAATTTGCTTAGGATACATTATCAACAATTTGAAGTGCTTGGGGATAACGGAGAGTCATACAAAGCGCTTCTAAGTTTAACAAACACTTCTAGCCTGATCGTGTTGGCACCTACCAATATCTTTTGGCTAAATTGCCCTCTTAGTATACGAAGAGAAGTCTCAGTTTTGGCGAGTGCATTCCATTTTTATGCTGCGTTAGAAGTTGTTGCATCCTTTTTACATGTCATGATGGGAAGTACCTTTCTTTCATGTAGCCATATGCAACCTTGCTTGCTTTACAAACTCTCAGAAGTATCTCGGCTTGATAATGAGTTCGTAAGCTCTCTTTTTACTCATTTGACTTGGAAATGTGTGAGTTGTTTGCCTAAAGGGTCACGCTTTGCTGCAACTTGTCATGGCCATGAGCCCATGACCTTGTAAAACTCTAATGTCGTTTTACCAGTAAATGAGATTGTAGTTTGATGGTATTCTTGCAGAGCTTGCAAGAGAGGTGGCGGGAGTTTGGAGTTTGGATTCCATGTTTGTTAGTTAAGCTATTGTATTAACCCTTAGTTAAAACTTTGTGCCAATTTAATGTAATTTTAGCATGCTACATGTAATAAAATTCATAAATCTATCCGAAATTATGTGCTTGTTTGTTTTTGTATTTGAAAAGTATTTTTAAAAAAATGAAAATTTTTTTTTGCTTTAAATTAATATATTTTAGTATTTTTAAATTGTTTTAATGTGTTAACAGTAAAAATAATTTTAAAAAATAAAAAATATATTATTTAATATGTTTTCTAATAAAAAATATTTTAAAA